>Ga0114974_10002461_pt1 | contig 14208 bp, 20 predicted proteins | sample S_130206_EF_Meta_FD_87318 | JGI IMG/M metagenome (GOLD analysis project Ga0114974, IMG submission 87318) | Freshwater microbial communities from Lake Simoncouche, Canada to study carbon cycling - S_130206_EF_MetaG | ecosystem: Environmental > Aquatic > Freshwater > Lake | place: Lake...
GCAATCATTGATAAACTAACTCAAATTACCATGGTGCCCAATGTCTAAACGTGAATACAACATAGCAGTATTATTGCCCACGCACAAACGCACTGATGGTCTCAGCGCCAGTGCATTTGGCTTATTGGATCTGGCCAAAGACCTTGACAGTATACAGTTCCTGTTTGGCATTGACAACAATGATTCGATAGGTCAAAAACATTTTACCACAGTGATCCAACCCAGACTGGATGAAGTCAATGCCAATTACATGGCCCTTGAGTTTGAACCCCTGGGTTATGCTGGGCTCAATCGTTACTTTGATACTCTGGCTGGACATGCTGATGCAGATTGGTTGATGTGTTGGAGTGATGATGCTATCATGGAAACCCAACATTGGGATCAACACATTAGAAAATGCACAGGCGAATTCAAACTGTTAAAGGTACATACTCACAACGAACATCCTTACAGCATATTTCCTATCATGCCAGCCGAATGGCGTGAAGTCACAGGATATCTCAGTCGGCACCAATTGATCGACGCCGAAGTCAGTCAACTGGCTTATTTTTTAGATATCATGAAGATCATTGATGTTTATGTCACTCATGACCGACCAGATCTCACCGGACGTAGCGTTGATGAAACTGCCAAACTCAAACGGTATTTTGAAGGTAATCCTAGCGATCCTCGAGACTTTCATTATCCTACTTTTACACAAGGACGACAAACAGATCTCAACAAGTTAGTGACCTATATGAAGTCAACGGATCTGGATCTTACCTACTACAACAACATTGTGGCCGGTACACAAGACCCTTGGCAACGCATGAGAGAAAATGATCCCAATAAACAAACTGGTCAATTTGAAATAGTACAAGATAACACAGGTAAAACTCGCATGGTGAAAAGATGAAAATAACTGAAAGTCAACCCATAACAACTTGTTTGATCACGGGTGAGCCAGTGGTCAAGGTCTTGGATTTTGGCCAGCATGCCTATGCTGACACGTTTGTAGCACCGGATCAACTGCATCTCAGTGAACCGGTGTTTCCGTTGCAGGTCTGGTTGAATTCCTACAGTGGTATGTTGCAACTGGGCTACCTCAGTGATGCACAAGATCGTTACAGCCTTTACAATTACAGTTATACTTCCAGCAACAGTCAAACAGCTAGAAACCATTGGGACGAGTATGCCAACACTGTGCAGGCTCGCGTGGGCCCAATCAAGCTGGCCATTGAGGTTGGTAGCAACGATGGTTACTTGATTGATCAATTCCGTGCAGACGGTACACGGGCCATTGGCATTGACCCCAGCATGGACATGTGTCGTATTGCCAAACAGCGTGGAGTAGAAGTCATGCCGGCCTTGTTTTGTGAACCCGTGGCCAAGGACATAGCCCGACGCATAGGCCTGGCAGATGTGATCATGGCCAACAATGTATTCAATCATGCCAATGATCCTGTGGCATTTGCTCGGGCCGTGGCCGGGGTCCTGAGTGCCACTGGGGTATTTGTGTTTGAAGTGCCTTATTGGTTGAACATGGTCGAGAGCGGTAGATTCACTGACATGGTCTATCACGAGCATCCTTCTTATTTTACTATAAAAAGTGCTTGGAATATTTTGAAACAAGCCGGACTTGAGATCACAGATTTTGATGTGGTCAATTATCATGGCGGCAGTTTGCGAGTATTTGCTCGCTTGGACACAGGCGCTGACATGCCCACACAGATACAAGAAGCCATACAACGAGAAACACAGATGGGCTTGTTCAATCCAGAATTTTATCAGACACTACAGGGCATCTTCCAACGACAACGGGCCAAATGGTTGGGTGACTTTTATCAACTGCTGGAACAAGAACCCAATGCTGTGGTAATTGGTGTGGGTGCAGCAGCCAAGGCCAATACTTGGTTGCGTTGGCATGGACTTGATGCCACAGTGATCCGTTGTATCACAGATGCCAGCAGTCACAAGCAAGGCAAGTACACTCCACTGACTCGAATACCCATTGTCAGTGATGAAGAATTTGCTCGTTACGAAAATCCTTATGCACTCATACTGAGTTGGAACATTAGTTCAGCCCTGCGTGAAGTCATACTAAATATCAATCCTCGCACAAGATTTCTTTCCTTATGAAACACTACAATATCAATCACAATGCCGAAAAAGGCCTGGGCCAGTTCACCGATGAACGTGGTACTATCACTGACATGTTTTATTCCCGCACCATCAATCATGGTTGCATCATAACCAACTCACCCAAAGCCATACGTGGCAATCACTATCACAAATTGACCACACAATATACCTTGGTGCTAAATGGCAGTTTGAACTACTACAGCCGTCCTGTTGATTCGGATGAACCAGTACAGGTATTCACAGCCATACACGGCGACATGATCATCAGTGAACCCAACGAAATACATGCCATGCGTGCCGGTGAACATGGTTGTACATTCATTGCCTTTGCTGAAGGACCCAGAGGTGGCGAAGACTACGAAAGCGACACATATCGAGTGGAATCAATCATTGCAGGAGATTACAAATGAGAATTGGTATCATAGGACGTGGTACCGTGGGCTCGGCTGTGTATGAAGGTCTAGAATACCTAGGTCACAACATGAGCTTTTTTGATCTGGCCTATCCAGAAAGTGAATTGGCCGATGTGTTGAACACCGACGTGGTATTTGTCAGTGTGCCTACCAATCAATTGCCCAATGGAGATTGCGATGTCAGCATCGTAGAACAAGTCATCGGTGAGCTTGATCGGGCCGACTATGCCGGACTCGTAGCTATCAAGAGCACAGTGATTCCTGGCACCACCGATCGTCTCAGTGCCGAGTTTCCCAAACTGCGTATCTGCAATGTGCCAGAATTTCTACGTGCCAAGACAGCCTTGGCTGACTTCATACACAATCATGACTTGTTGATCATTGGTAGCACACGTGAAGCCGACTATGAAACGATCAAAAAAATACATGGTCCTTATCCCAAGCATGTATCCTGTGTGACGCCCACCGAATCCGAAGTGGTCAAGTATTTCAACAATGTGCATCACGCCATGCAGGTCACATTTGCCAACATCACCTATGAAGTGTGCAACAAGTTGGGTGCCAACTACATGAACGTGTACAATGCCATAACCAAACGCGATTGCATCAACAAGGCCTACTTGATGGCCAATAAAAACACACGTGGCTATGGCGGACACTGCTTGCCCAAGGATACCAGTGCCTGGAACAATTTAATCAAGCGACTGGACATTGATGCCAGTTTAATTCAAAGTGTGATCAACGACAACGAGAAATTCAACAAATGAAAATATTAGTGACTGGTGCCAGCGGCTTGTTGGGCACAGAAATCTGCCGCCAACTCAAACAAGATGTTGCCAATGAAGTCTGGGCTGTGGACAATCACAGCCGTAGCACTACCATTCCTCCTTGCGATCGATTCTTAGAATTAGATCTAACCAACGGAGCAAACTTTGAACAGTTGCCCCTGGACTTTGATTACATCTATCACTATGCAGCCATCAATGGTACCAAGAATTTTTACGAGCGTCCCAACCAAGTCATGTGGACCAACATGTGTACTGATTTCAACATGTTTGAATTTGCCATGCTGTGCAGAACAACATTGAAGAAATTTGTTTATGCAAGCAGCAGTGAAGTAGTGTCAGATGATCCTGAAACACCAGTCAAAGAAAACACAGACATCACAATCAAAAACATACACAATGCTCGTTGGAGTTATAGACTACCAAAAATCTGCAGTGAGAACTTCTTGGCCAACAGTGCCATACCCTACGTGATGTGCCGTTACTTCAATGTGTATGGCGACAATTCCAAGTCCGGACACTTCTTGGCTGATCAAATTGCCAAAATCAAATCTGGTGTATTTGAAGTTATAGGCCCAGATGAAACTCGCAGTTTCTGCCATGTAGAAGATGCTGTGCGTGCCACCATACACATGAGCCGTGCCGTGGAAAATGAACTGATCAACATCGGCAACGACAGAGAAATTACCATTATGGAAGCTGCGCAGACCATTGCCGGGGCCATGGGCCACACCAATCCAAACTGGACGACCACGCCCGGCAAGGCCGGTAGTACACCCAATCGCAGGCCAGATATCAGCAAACTGCAAAGTGTATTGACAGATTATTGTCCTAGGACTTTTGAACAAGGTGTCAAAGAGATTGTTGACAATATGAAATAATTGTTGTATAATAAAGTATGAAAAAAATCTATCATACTTGGCAAGACGTAGAATGCCAAACACAAGAAATCCTACGACAAATTCACGTGGATGCATGGCGTCCTGACTATGTGGTAGGACTCACCCGCGGCGGATTGGTTCCAGCCAACCTAATCAGCCAATATCTTGGTTGCAGAATGGAATGTCTCAAAGTAAGCCTACGTGATGGTGCAGAGCAGGAAAGCAACTTGTGGATGGCCGAAGATGCTTTTGGTCACAGAGATTTTGATCCAATGACATCTGATGACGGTAGAAAACGTATTCTTATTGTGGATGATATCAATGATTCTGGAGCAACACTGAACTGGATTCGCGAAGACTGGATGAGTGGTTGTTTTCCTAAAGACCGACGCTGGAAAGAAGTCTGGGGTCACAATGTGCGTGTGGCCTGCTTGTATGACAACGAAAGCAGTAAATCAAAACTGGATGTGACGTATTCAGCAGTCACAATTAACAAATCATCCGATCCATCATGGATCGTATTTCCTTGGGAGGAATGGTGGCAAAAATAAAAGTAAGTGAAGTATTTTACAGCCTACAAGGCGAAGGTCGCTTTGTGGGTGTTCCCAGTGTGTTCTTGAGAACCTATGGTTGTAACTTTACCTGTGCAGGATTTGGGTGTAAGCCCGGAGAAAAGAGCACAGGTGCCGACGACGTGGCCGAAGTGGTCCATATGTATCCCACATTCAATGATCTGCCCTTGGTGGAAACTGGATGCGATAGTTATGCCTCGTGGCACCCAGCTTACAAACACTTGAGTCCCACACAGACCACAGAAGAGTTGGTAGAACGCATGTTGAGTTTGACTCCCAACAACATGTGGACACAGAACAATGGCAACGATGTGCATCTTGTGATCACCGGTGGAGAACCTTTGTTGGGCTGGCAACGTGCCTACAGTGAACTGTTGAGTCACCCACGCATGGCAGATTTAAAGAACATCACATTTGAAACCAACGGCACCCAAGAACTGCACAAAGACTTCCGGCACTTTTTGTTGAACTGGACCTTGAATTCCAAGTTTGGTAAGTTTGGTAAACGTGGTCCAGGAGCACTTACATTCAGTGTCAGTGCCAAGTTATCGGCGTCGGGTGAGAAGTGGGAAGATGCTATACGTCCTGATATTGTTATGGATTATGCCGACATCGGACACACTTACTTGAAGTTTGTGGTGGAAACAGATGATCACATTGAGGATGCCATACGTGCCACAGATGAATATCGTAGAGCAGGATTTGCAGGGCCAATCTATTTGATGCCCCAAGGCGGTGTTGTTGAGCCCTATGATCGAAACAAACTACGCATAGCAGACATCTGCTGTGTGCAGGGCTGGAACTACAGTCCAAGATTGCATGTGGATCTTTGGGGCAACGGTTGGGGAAAATGATAGAAACACAACAAAGAACTCTAGCCAGAATGATCAGCTACAGGATAACTGCATGGTCATTTACAATTTTTTACACCTGGTTGTTTACTGGCAACATCACGGCAGCCACAGGATTTGCCACAGTGTTACATATCTTGCTCAGTATTGACTATTACATACACGAACGCATCTGGCTCAAAATCAAGTGGGGCCTCAAGTGAATATTGGATTTATTGGTCTAGGCAAACTGGGACTGGACTGTGCCGAGGTGTTTGCCGAACATTACCGGGTACGTGGCTATGACATAGAACCCAGGACCAGTGGTAGTGTAGAAATTTGTGACATACAGGAAGTCATACAGCTGAGTGATTGGATTTTTATTGCAGTGCCGACTCCGCATGCGGCCGAGTATGATGGCAGTTTGCCCACTAGCCACTTGCCAGCCAAGAACTTTTTGTATGATGCAGTACAACAGGCCTTGGTCAAGATCAATCATTATGCAACCACGGCCAAACATGTGGTGCTTATCAGCACAGTGTTGCCTGGCACCTGCAGACAGCAGTTGGCTGGCTTGTTAAACGAACAACACAGCTTTGTGTACAATCCATATCTCATAGCCATGGGCAGTGTAAAGTGGGACATGGTCAATCCTGAGATGATCATGATCGGTACCGAGGATGGTAGAGACGATGGTGTGGCCGCAGAACTAGCGGCTGTGTATCAGCCCATGATGCAGAACCATCCCAGGATCATAATCGGCACTTGGGAAGAGTGTGAGTGCATCAAAATTTTTTACAACACATTTATCAGCGCCAAACTCAGCTTGGTTAATATGATACAGGATTTTGCCCAACACATTGGCAATATTGATGTGGACTGTGTGACTTCAGCTTTGTCAGCCAGCACACAACGCATCATGGGGCCCAAATACATGACCGCAGGCATGGGCGATGCTGGAGCATGTCATCCTCGTGATAACATAGCCCTGCGTTGGTTGGCCGAAGAATATGACATTGGCTATGACTTGTTTGATACCATCATGCAGGCACGAGAACGCCAAGCCCAAAACTTAGCAAACTTTTTGGTCGTAAAAGCACAAAAACACAACTTACCCATAGTCATACACGGCAAGGCCTATAAGCCCGATGTGGCCTACTGCATTGGCAGTTACAGCACCTTGGTGGGCTTTTATGTCGCCGAAACAGGGCATCGTTGTTACTACATTGATCCTCTGGCTGACGACACTGTAGACGTATTGCACGATTTTGGTCGGCCAGCTGTGGTCTTGATGGCCCACAATCGTGCAGTTACATACAGCAATGTGACTGGTGATCACCAGGATCATTTTTATTATGATATCCGGCCTGGCAGCGTGATCGTGGATCCATGGCGTCGACTTCCGATTGACATGCCGGGTGTCACTGTCATACACTATGGAAATACTAGAAAACAATGAGTCCTATTCCAGAATACGTTCATGTCACTTCAGATCAAGATGCACTGTTTTACATACGTGCAGAATGGCGGTTGTGTCGTGTGAAATGGCCACAACGCTGTGAGATCTCTAGACGCATGTTGTGGCCAGGTACCCAGGCCTATCGCGGAAGGGCCATGTACACAGGGCCTGGAGAACCAGTGTTTGAAACCCGCTGGCACGATCGAGAAGAGCACATCGTATGGCAATTAAAGGAGTAACAAATGGGAATACTAGATAAATTTTTTAAAAAGAAAAAGCCTGTGGAGATCAAACCCGAAACACCACGGCCTAAAAAGAAATCAGAAAAAGAACTGGCCACCGAACGTGGCGAGCCTTATGTGACCATACTCAGCATGGAAATTGATCCAGAAAATCTGCAATCGGGCAGTTTTGAACTGGATTGGAACGAAAAGTTTGTGGCCAATTTGGTGCGTGCTGGATATCAGATGAATGCCAAAGACACCGATGCCGATATCGTGGATCGTTGGTTTACCACTGTTTGTCGCAACGTGGTCATGGAGACCTACGAACAATACGAAGCCATGAATCCTGAACGTGATCGCGTAATCAAGACCAGAAATATAGGCGATGGGAGATCAGAAGTATCATGATATTCAATCACATCAAACAACTGCATGCCGACGGAAAAAAGATCGGCATCACATTTTCAACATTTGACATGTTGCATGCCGGTCACATAGCCATGCTAAGTGAGGCTAAGAATCATTGCGACTATTTGATCTGTGGCTTGCAAACTGACCCAACCATAGATAGACCTGACACCAAGAATCATCCTGTGCAGAGCATAGTGGAACGACAGATACAGTTGGCTGCCTGCCGCTATGTGGACGAAGTGGTGGTATATCAAACCGAACAAGACTTGGTAGACTTGCTGTTGATCCTGCCGGTGGATGTGCGTATCCTGGGTGTAGAATACCAAGACAAAAACTTTTCGGGCGAACAAGAATGCCACCGGCGTGGAATTGAATTGGTATTCAATGGTAGAGATCACAGTTTTAGCTCATCGAGTCTTCGCAAACGTGTAGCACAGGCCGAAAGTGAACGCCTGTTGAAGAACGGTCCACCAGAACCAGATCTGGCGCTCAGTACTAAATCACTGGGCTGGTAGAATCCAAACACCATGAACCTATACATCAACGGTGACAGTCACACTGCAGCAGCTGAAGCTGTGGTACCGCATGCATTTGCCGAGGACGATCCAGATCTATTCGAGCTTGGGAGACAACCACACCCTGCAAATTTTGCAGTGAGCTGGGCTCGACAATTGGGCATACTCATGGGAGCCCGATTGCACTGTGATGCAGAAAGTGCCAGTTCAAACACCCGCATATTGAGAACTACCCGGGCCTGGTTGGAAAAAAACACTCCTGATTTGTTGATCATACAGTGGAGTACCTGGGAACGACAGGAGTGGTTGTTGGATGGCGTCTATTACCAGATCAATGCTTCAGGACAAGATCAAGTGCCAGAAAGCCATCAGCACATCTACAAAGAATTCGTCAGCACTGTGGACTGGCCTTTGTGTACCAAACAAGCACACGAGGATATTTGGCAGTTCCACCTGGAGTTGCGGGCCAGCAATATTCCGCATGTGTTTTTCAATGGCAACAATGATTTTTCTCGCATTGCACAAAAACAAAACTGGCACATGAACTATCTAGCACCCTATGATCCCAGCCAGACCTTTGATAGCCTTTTACGCCAAAATGGACATGAACCCCGGCACAACAGCTGGCATTTTGGCAAGGATGCCCATAGCTTTTTTGCCCAATTTATGTTACAATACTGTATTGATCACCAATTCTTTTAAGGCCCAATATGAAGTATGTGCTGATTGACACAGCAAATTTGTTTTTCCGTGCCAGACATGGCGCATTCCGTGCGGCTGATACCTGGGAGAAAGTGGGCTTTGCCCTGCATGTGACCTTGATGGCTGCCAACAAAATGGCCCGTAGATTTGAAGCTGATCATGTTGTGTTTGCCTTGGAAGGACGCAGTTGGCGCAAAGACCTTTACAAACCCTACAAAAACAACCGTGCCGTAGCCCGTGCAACATTGACCGAGGCCGAGCAAGAAGAAGATAAAATGTTCTGGGAAACCTATGATGCCCTGACTAAATACTTGAGCGATAGGACCAACTGTAGCGTGATCCGTTGCCCTACCGCAGAAGGCGACGACATCATAGCTCGCTGGATCGCATTACATCCCCAAGACGAACATGTAGTAATTTCAAGCGACACAGACTTTGTGCAGTTGCTTGCAAAAAATGTTAAACAGTACAATGGTATTACAGATGAGTTACACACCATAGAAGGAATATTTGATGCCAAAGGTAAACCAGTTATTGACAAGAAAACAAAAGAGCCTAAGACTATTCCTGATCCGCAGTGGCTTCTCTTCGAGAAGTGTATGCGCGGTGATTCAAGTGATAATGTGTTCTCGGCATTCCCTGGCGTCAGGACGAAAGGTACCAAAAACAAAGTCGGCTTACAAGAAGCGTTTCTTGACAAGGATAAAAAAGGTTACAGTTGGAACAACCTTATGTTGCAAAGATGGAGCGACCCAGACGGTGTTGAGCATCGTGTCCTAGATGACTATGAACGCAATAGGACCTTGATCGATCTCACTGCACAGCCAGCGGACGTCAAGACCACAGTAGATGCTGCTATCACAGAACAGATCAGCCACAAGGATGTGGGACAGGTAGGAGTAAGGTTCATGCAGTTCTGCGGCAAGTATGAACTCAACAAGTGCAGTGAAAACGCTGAAAGTTTTGGGCGATGGATGAATCAAACATATCAAGGAGTACTCAATGACCATAGTAGCTAAGACAGTGATTGACAAACAGTTTTGGATCCTGCAAGAGGACAATCGCAAGATTGGAAATGTGGAGGCTTGCCGGGATGGCTACCAGGTGCGTATCAACAATCAGGTGGCACAGTTCAAAACCATCAGGATGTTGCAACAACGAGTCAACATCAAATTTGAACACATACCCAAAATCGCCAAGCCTCGCATTGGTCATGAAGTGCATGGATATCCCACTGCTGGTCGGGCCCACAACGGAATCTGGAATGTGCCCAGCAAATTGCCTTTGTTTACCAAGACTACCAAGAGCAAGAGTTGGTACGCCGCAGGGTGGTATGCTGTGAAACAAGGACGCCATTGGGAAACTGTGCAAGATCCCAAACTCATAGTGTTGCAACGCTATCCGTATCATGGACCATTTTTAACCAAGGAGATTGCCGATGAGCATACACCTACAAAAGTTTGTTGATCGAGTGCGTGGCTTCGAAGCCCGCGGTGCCAAAGAGTTTACCATGAGCATACAAGATGCCAAAGACATGCATGCAGATATCACCCGCATGCTGATAGATCTGCAGACTTTGCGTGAAAATGCGGCGGCCCAGGCGCAAGAACCCGAAGTAGTCACTGTGCAAATGGACGGTGGTACATTCTAAATATACATATATTTTTGCATAAATAAATGTATGAGTCGTCCCAAGCCACAAGTGCTAGTTGAACTAGCCAACAAATCAACTTACAAAACTGAACAGGTGCTGGCCAGTGAGGGCATCTGGGCAGTGTTCTACAATGGCGAGCCCATCAACCTCAAAACCAGCAACCTCCTGGTGCAATATCCCGGACCCAAATACAAAAAAGTTTCATTCAGCAATCCCGGCCATGCCAAGAATCTGGCTCGCAAACTCAACACACAATTCCGCACCGACAAATTCACCGTGGTGCTGTTAAAGTCCGGCGACCAGATCTATCCTTGATGTGCGTGACAAACAAAAACTCACACTAGAACTGATCCAGCTGTTGCCCGATGAGCAAAGCATCAGCGTAGAATCGGCCATGAACATCTGGTGGTTCAATTTGAGAAAAAATGGTGGCATGAGATTGACCAGCACAGGATTTGATACCTTTGTGAAAAAACTCGAACTGGAACACTACAGTTATCCCATTGACAATCCCATGCTGTTCAATCATGAAACCATACTGGACCTGGATAGAAAGATGCAGATGCCCTACTACATACATGCCGCCAAAGGTGTTCCAAAACGCATTGTATTTTTTGGTAGCAAGGAAGCAGTGATGGTAAACCTATATGGAAATCTGCAACAGTTTCTTGACAACTACCGGCCTTGATGTTATACTGTAGTTCAGGGCCTTTAGCTTAATGGTAAAGCAATCGACTCATAATCGATGGAGTGAAAGTTCAATTCTTTCAAGGCCCACCAACTAAATATCTACACCATGGAACAACAAAAAAAGACGCCAGTAGACAGTTATTACTACTCAGAAGACGAGTGGGCCAGATTGGGCTGTGGCCCACTACCACCCGAACGTGATCGTAATCGATTACAAGATGCTCACGCAAAAGGCAATCCACAGATTGACGGCAAAAACATAAAAGGTTATAATTAATCATGTTGATCATGTGTTCAATAATCGCAGTGGCCCTGTTGTTGTATGCCATGATCGAGTTGAAAGCATGGAGGGATTCGGAATGAATCAAGATTACAGTTTTGCCATTGGTGTAGTTGTGGTAGCCATTGTGTTCTTATTGATACTATAGTTTCCACGTTCTCTAAACGTGGTGGTGGGTCGGATCAGTAGTAAAAGGCAGTATCGAAGTATCGTCCAGTATAAATAACTGTAAACAAGTGTGCCGCAAAAGAGAAATTCGTTGAAGGTAGAAGTATAGCGATCAAGACTCGGGTGCAACTCCCGAATGGTCCACCAAAAAATACACTCACACGCCGCAAGGGTGCAAATTGAGACCTGTTACAGGTATCGCTGGGTAGACGTATCCAGAGTGTGTTTTTTAATGGGCCATAATTAGAATCGATTGGCGCTAAAGGGCTACCGGAGGATCGGCAAAGCAGAAGCCGTAGGACTAGGGATTCCTAGTTGTAGAAGCAACTCTATTAAATGCAAACGCATCTAATGACGAGGTCTTTGCCTTAGCGGCATGATCTCCGGGGCAACTATGCCTTGTTACCCAAACTAGTCTAAAAAGCCTGGTTTTCCAGGCTTTTTTGTTGGGCATTAGTAAAAACCACTAAATAAAGAGTTGGGCATCACGCTCAGCATTCTTTTAAAAGGAAAATCTCAAGCATGAAAAAATTATTAATCGCATTAGCCTTGTCCGCTGGCTTTGTTGCCTCGGCTCAAGCTCAACTCACCGGCAATTTAGGTTTGACCAGCGACTACCGTTTCCGCGGTGTTAGCCAAACCCAAAATGCTCCTGCAGTTCAGGGCGGCATCGACTATGCACACAAGAGTGGCTTCTATGTTGGTAACTGGAACAGCTCGGTTTCTAGTCAAGTCTACACCTCAGGTGCAGGCTTAGAAAGCGACTTGTATGCTGGTTACAAGAAAGAAATTTTTAAAGGTATCAGCATTGACGTTGGTAGCTACAACTATTTCTATCCACGTGCAACCACAACAGCACGAACTGGCAGCAACTTTGACACCTACGAAGGCTATATCGGATTGGGTTACAAAGACATCATCTCTGCCAAGTATAGCAGAACCTTGGGCGATGGCTACTTCGGTACAGCCAATGCACAAGGCACAACCTATATGCAAGCAGATGCCAAGTTACCAGTTCCTGTGATCAAGAATCTGGCCGTTGTGGCACACTATGGTCGTACCAATGTGGCCAACAACTCAGCCTATGATTACAACGACATCAATGCTGGTTTTGTGTACAGCTTACCAAAATCACTTGACTTGAGCGTGAAGTATTTTACCAATACTGGCACCACAAGAACTTTTGAAACTGCAAACACTGTGAGCGGTCAAAAGCTCTACAAGAACGCAGTGGTAGTTGGCTTGACAAAAACTTTTAATTAATTTCGAAAGTGATACAAAAAAGCTCCTTCGGGGGCTTTTTTGTTGACCCGACTCGGTTGACCTGGAATAAATACATCTGTATAATACTATTATGTTGAATCGCAAAGTGACCTATCTTGTACCACAACCCAATTTCAATGGGTTAGTCGTTCTATGGACAATTTGCGAAGAACGGGATTCAGGGCATTGAATAGTACGAAACACCATACGATATTCGAAACCCTGGAACTAAGCACTCCGGGGTTTTTTATTAGGAGAAAACATGGAAAATAAAAAACAAAACAAATTCTTTTTAGAAGCTGAAGAACGTGTGGCCTTGATTGAAAGCAAGTTTGAGCGTGCTCAGGCACAGGTCGAGGCAATGATAGCACAGATTGAAGCAACAAAAAAATTGAAAACTGTCCATCAAAACAAAGACTGACAGTATCAAAAGTGGTTGCAGGAAACGAGGTCCTGTGTTACACTATAAACAAACACAAACGGGCGGCCCTGGTGATGGATCTCTTCTTGTAGAGTCAAAAACCCAGGCGATATCAAAGCGCATTCCAACGAGTGTGCTTTGCTATCTATCGCGGGTTAGAGAAATGGTATCTCGGGAGTCTCATAAGCTCCAGTTGGCGGTTCAACTCCGTCACCCGCAACCAAACAAATCAAGCCTGGGAACTTTTGTTCTATAAATATTTTTATGATAATAGTTAATAAATTACCCAACAATTTGCAATGGTTGTGCCCGGTTGATGGACCAGTTCTTACACGCCTGGGCAATTTTATGGATGGTGGCTATGTTGTGCCACTGGATCTTATAAATCAATCTCAGGCCTTGATAAGCCTAGGGCTAGGAGATAACTGGAGTTTTGACCAGGATTGGCATGCAAAAAAACCTCAGGATCCCATACACATGTATGACGGTACCGTGATCAAAGATCAATTAAAAGTGGCCTACAATGTTGGTGTGCGTGGCCATATAGATTTGCAAACAGAATATGAAGGTTTTTTCCAAGGCCAAGTCCAGCACTTTGTAGAAAACGTAGGGCCTGGCCCGGGTCAAACCAGCCTGGCCACTTGCTTGGCACGCCAGGGTGAAAAAAATGTTTTTATCAAAATGGACATCGAAGGCGGTGAATATGTGCTGATCAATGATCTGATCAACTATCGCGATCGTATCACAGGCATGGTCATGGAATTCCATTTTTGCAATGGCAATCGAACACAGTTTGAAACTGCTGTCAAGATGTTGCAA
>Ga0114974_10002462_pt1 | contig 14207 bp, 9 predicted proteins | sample S_130206_EF_Meta_FD_87318 | JGI IMG/M metagenome (GOLD analysis project Ga0114974, IMG submission 87318) | Freshwater microbial communities from Lake Simoncouche, Canada to study carbon cycling - S_130206_EF_MetaG | ecosystem: Environmental > Aquatic > Freshwater > Lake | place: Lake...
CGCCGTCATGCGGGATGACGTCGATGTCGAAGGCTTCCGCCAGCGCGCCGATCTTGCGCAACTCGCTCATGCCGCCGCACCAGGCGACATCGGGCTGCCAGATCGAGGCGCCGTCCGCCTTTAGCAGCTTGGCGAAGCCATAGCGGCCATAGACATGCTCGCCGGTGGCGATGTTGGTGGAGGTGATCTTGCGGCGCAGGCGGCCGAAGCCTTCAAATTCGTAGGGCGGGAGGACTTCCTCGACCCATTTGACGCGATACGGCTCCATCAGCTTGCACATCTCGATGGTGTACTGCTCGTCCCACGACATCCAGCAATCGCACATCACATCGCCGTCAGGGCCGACCAGCTTGCGGGCCTTGGCCACCAGTGCGAGATTGGCGCGCTTGCCTTCCTCGCCGCGGATGGGGCCGGCCGGCATCGCCAGCTTCACGCGGCGATAACCAAAGGCGACATGCTGTTCGGTGTCATTGCCGGTGCAATAGGCCGGGATGCGCGGCTTGGCGTCGCCGCCCAGCAAGCGCCACACCGGCTCGTTCAGCGCCTTGCCGATAATGTCCCACAGCGCATTGTCGAAGCCCGAGATGGCATTCATGGTCACGCCGGCCTGGCCGTAGGATTCAGTGACCCGCCAGTTGATGTCCCAGTTGCGCTCGATATCGAAGGGATCGCGCCCGATCATCAGTTGCGCCAGATGGCCCATCACAATCGCGCCGCCGCCGGCGCCGCCATTGCCGTAGCCGGTGATGCCCTTGTCGGTGGTCACTTCCACCGTGAAGGTCGGCACATTCCTGGCGGCGAACAGGCTGCGGGTTGGACGGAATTCCGGATAGATGTTGGGCGGCGCGGAAACTTCAACGCCCTGGGTGGACCAGGAGCCGGGCGTCGGCGTGTAGGCCGGCGGCGGATTGCGCGGCGCGATCTTCACCAGCCGGATGCCCGTAATCTTGAGCTTGGACTTTTCCTGCGCCCAGGCCAGCGGGGGAAGGGAAATGGCACCGGCCGCCACTGCTGCCGCGCCGGTCAGAAAATCACGCCGTTGAATCATTTTTCCCTCCATGTCGATGGATTATTGTTGTCTGCGCCGGAACCGTGTCGCGTCTATTTTTCACCCAGCTTGAACGAGATGATATTGCCACCCGCCGCCGCAGCGACATATTGCTCCCCATCCAGCATATAGGTCATGGGCGAGGACCGCCACGAGTCGTTGGTGGGGAAGCTCCACAGCGTCTTGCCGGTCCTGGCGTCGACGGCCGCAAAGCCACCTGCTGTCTCGCCGCCGAACACCAGACCGCCCGCTGTCGAAAGCACACCGGAATAATTGGCTTCGTGGGAGCCTGACAGGGGCTTTTCCCACACCAGCGAACCGTCATGAATATTCAGGGCGCGCAGGAACCGCTTGCCGGGATCCTTCAGGTCGGGGTTGGGGCCATACTGGCGTCCGGTCTTGCGGTACCAGCCGCAGTCTTCAGCGGCCATGACATAATAGAGACCGGTTCCCGGATTGTAGGACGTGGAAAACCAGTTGGTCGCGCCGCGCACGGCCGGACACTTCAAATGGCCTTCATCGCTTGGAACATAATCCGGCAGCAACACGGGCATTCCGTCGGCGCCGATATGGCTCGCCCAGGTCATTTTCTTGACGAAGGGTTTGGCGAACAGCAGCTGGCCGGTAAGGCGGTCGAGCACATACAGGAAGCCATTGCGGTTCGCCTGGATCAGGAGCTTGCGCGGCTTGCCCTGATAGCTGGCATCCACCAGCGCCAGCGGCGCAGTCGCATCCCAGTCATGCAGATCGTGCGGCGTGGGCTGATAGAACCATTTCAGCTTCCCGGTCTTGGGGTCGAGCGCGAGGATGGTGTTGGCGTACAGATTCCGCCCTTGGCGCTCATCGCCGTCATTGGAGGGCAGGGGATTGGCGGTGCCCCAGTAGAGGATCTTGGCGTCCGGATCGTAGGACCCGGTCATCCATGTGCCGGCGCCGCCGGTACCGCCGGTGCGCAGCGCATTGCCTTTCCAGGTTTGCGCGTTCGGTTCGTCCGGGGTCGGGATGGTCCAGAACCGCCACGCCAGCTCGCCGGTGGACGCCTTGAAAGCGACCAGGAAGCCGCGCGGACCGGGGCCGCCGCCCGATGCGCCGGCCACGACCAAGTCTCCCACGATCATTGGTGCGACGGTCGAGTAATAAAGTCCCGGGAATTTCGGGTCGGTCAGCGGCACCACCCAGACAACCCCGCCGGTGCGTCGGTTCACGCTGACCAGATAGGAATCATCCGTCTCGAAAAAGACCCGGTCGCCCAGAACGGCGACACCGCGATTGGGTCCCACACCGCTGGCAACACCGCCAAACGGACGCGATGCAGCGGCCGGATTGGCTGGTGCGGCGGGCGCGCCCGGACGCGTTACAGGCGCGCCGCCCGCGCGCATGGATTGGCCCGAGACGCGCGGCGCGCACCAGATGCGAAGGCCGGTGCGCGCATCCAGGGCACAAACCTGCTGTGCGCCCGTGACATACATGATGCCGTCCATGACGACCGGGGTCGTTTCCAGTCCCAGGCCACCAGGCGAAAACAGCCAGGCTGCCTTCAGCCGGGAAACATTGGCCGCATTGATCTGATCCAGCGCACTGTAGCGATTGCCGTCGGTGCCGCCATTGTAGGAAGGCCATTCGCCCTTTCTGGGCCGCATCGCCGCATCCATGTCGGCGGCGCTGAAATCCGGGGCATGGGTCAAGGGCCCCAGCGGAACGCCGCGCAGGCTTCCGAGATAGGCCACCAGATCGCGGCGCTGTGCGGGCGCGGCCTTCAAGGGCGGCATGTAAGACCCGGGCTCGCGCGTGTAGCCTTCATAATCCTTGTCGGTCAGAAGGTGCGTCTTTCCGTCGAAACTCTGCACCGCCAGGCTGTGCTCGGCTTCGGCGCGCGCAAAACCGCGCAGGGTGGCGCCGCTGCGCATGCGCACATTGATGACCGACCATTGCAGGTCCGGGCAGAAGGCCCAGCCTGGACAGGCGGCCGTGCGTTTGGTGCCCATGCGCTCGGTGGGGTTGTCCAGATATCCGGCGATCTCCTCCGGCGTCAGGTTGGCCGACAGCGCCGAAAGGTCCGGGCCGTTCGATCCGCCTTTGCCGCGGACCATATGGCAGCTGGCGCAGTTGCCTTCGCCGAAGAAGAATTTCTCGCCCGCCGCGATCTGCTCGGGCGTGCCGTCGACGGCGCCGGTCAGGTTCTTGGAATGTATCCAGGCCGCGATGGTGGCGATCTGCGCGGCCGGTAGGTGTGCGAATGGCGGCATGCCGCGCGGCGTTCCGCCGGTGATTACGGCCGCGATCTGCGCCGCGTCCATCTTGCGCAGCGATGCCGAGCCCACCAGCGACGGCGCGCGGTCGCCGCCCGCCGCATTCTGGCCATGACAGCCGGCGCAGGTGGCATTGATGAACTGAAGCGCGCTGGCTTCCTCCGCGGCGGAGAGGGGGGTAGGCGGGCGCGGCGCGTTTTGCGCCAGGGCGTGCAGCCATGCGGCGGATCCGAACCCTGCAACGACGATGCCGACGACGATCAGTGTCTTGATCTTTGAAAAGCCCATGAACCCACTCACCTTTTACTCATATGCTTTGAAAATTCCGATATTCGCCCGGCGTCAAATGACCAGTTCCGACACGTCGCGGTAATTTCCCAATTTTCCTTTTATGAAGGTATTGAACGCGATCGAGTGGCGCGGTTCTGCCGATGTGTTCTGCTCGACCAGGTGCGTCAGGCGCGAGGAAAACAGGATGATGTCGTCCTGCTTCGGCGTGATCCTGTTGATCGGCGTATTGTATATGTTGCGCTTGCTGGGGTCCGGGGGCAGGTCTATCTGCTGATAGCTGACATGGCGGGTGAATATCATACTCGCAGGCGGCGAGGGCAGCTCGCTGTAATAGAGCGAGCCCGACAAGATCGAGTTGGAATGGGAATGGCCGTGCATGCCGACATTGGGATTGCAGATCAGCGACCATGACTGGGTCACATGAATCTTCTGGGGAATGCACAAAACCTCCCGGCCATAGATGTCGAGCACGTCCTGCACGGCGTCCTTGATGCTTTTGAGTTCCGGTTCCTCGAAGATGTAGAGATTCTCGGAAATCAGATTCTCCATATTGTTGACCATCTTCAGATTTTTGATGAAAGCAATCTGCTGCGGCGTAATGGTCCCCGCAATGTTCGCGCGAAAATAAGGTTCGACGAAAAGCGGGAAAACCTCGTGAGAAACAATTGGCATTTTTTCCGATCCCCTGTTCGCCTTATACCGGCGGCTGTTCTTGTGTATCTGAAAATTGGTGGGCCAGCATGGCTTCTGTCGCTGCTATTCAGGGGGCGGGGCGGGAGGGCCGATGCCTTGCAGGCCTTCGACGCGGTAATACGTCAGCGCCTTTTCGTCTATGTTCAATCCCAGTCCGGGATAGGGCGGCACTAGACACGCACCTTCTTTAAACTGGAACGGTTGCTGGCCGTGAAGCAGCGGCAGATAGGCCCTGCAGTAATCTTCCGGTAGCCAAGGCGGATTTAAAACCGCGATTTCCTGATAGACCGAACCCATCGCTGCGGCGACTTGCAGGCGGCCAGCCCAAGCCAGTCCCGAAATTCCGTGTGGCGCCGTTTTGAGGCCCCAGGCCTCTGCCAGCACGCCGACCTTTCGCGCGGTCCATATTCCGGCAACTAGGCGCAGTTCGGGTTGAAGAATTTCGTAGGTGCCGTGAATCAGGCACTGCTTGTAGGGCTCCAGCCCGTGATAGCCTTCTCCGCCGGCAATGATGATCTTGCTTTCCCGGCGCAGGCGCGCGGGCCCTTCGTAATCGTTGCGCGCCAGAGGTTCCTCGAGCCAGTAGCAGCCGGCCTTTTCCAGCGCGTGCGCAGCGGCCAGCGCCTGGTCGTAGCTCCAAAGGCCATTGGGCGAGCGGTCGGCGGTGCGGTCGACCATGACCCGGAAGCCCGGCCCGCCCACCGAGAGTATCTCGGCGCAGGCATCGGCATCGATTTGCGTGTTGCGCCGGAAAACCTGGATCTTCATTGCGCGGAAGCCTGCTGTCCGCAGGAGCTTGGCCTGCTCGGCCTGCTGTTTTGGCGTGATAGTTTCCTGGCCGTTTGTTCCGGGCCAGACATAGGTGACATAGACCGGTTGAACGACCGCGCTGCCTCCCAGAAGTCGGGCGACTGGAGTTCCGGCGATTTTTCCAATCGCATCCCATATGGCCTCTTCGATCCCGCCCCACCGGATAAGGCCTTTCTTGAGATGGTTTTCGATGTCGAAAAGATCCGCCCCCACCAGCACCGGCTGGGCGGCGGCAATCTGCTGCGCCGTCGAGCCGAGAAACGAATAGCCTTTCACGCCGCTCGCGGTTTCCACACATGTGACATTGGTGCGGCCGGGTGGCCCACCGGTTCGGGTGGCCGGCACGGCACCGGTTGGCGGCACCAGTACGTCAAAGGTGGTTATGCTTTTGATAGCGATTTTCTGCGCTTCGCCCTTGAGCTTACTGAGGGGCGCGGCCATGGCAGTCTGGGCCGCAGCAGCGCCGCCGGCCAACAGCGCTCCGCTGGCTGAAAGTCCTGCCAACATGTGACGGCGATTCGTCTTATCGATGATCATGAGTTCGCTCGGCTTTGTGAAGCTCCGCGGGACCTTAATCAAATGACGCGCAACCCGACACTGCGCCGCGCCCTGGTCTCTCACCTATTGAGAGGCTGGTTTCAGGACCTGTGTTCCACCTTGTAAAGGCGGGTATCCACTTCTGACTTGAGATGGCGGCTTTGACCGGCCCCCAATGATCGATCCAGCTGCAATGTTAGTTTAGTGACGAGGCTTGTGCTAGTGCCCTGCTGGCGAAATGATACGGCAGCCAGCAGATTGCATTTCGCCCGCCTTCGCCGCTCATCTTTTTGGGAACGGCTTAGGGACATTGCCGATATATTGAACCTGCTCGAAGAATGGGAGGCATGGGCATGAAACGTATCCTCACCATCACCATTCTCGCGTTAATGCTAGCAAGCTGCGTGGACGGCTACGACAAATCCGTTATGCCAATGGCTGCTGCCGGACTGCAGCTGGAGACGGTAGTCTGCAAAGCCAGATGGACCGCAAAAGAATTTAAGACCTATTCCGAGTGGCAAGCTTGCCAATTGGCTGCCGAAAGCGGCTTTGCCAGGACCATAAACTTGAAGAAGATGGATGCGTTCGAAGTATACGCGGCGGACATGCAGGCGCTTGCGGTAGAGCGCGACGCCAAGCGCATCACGGATAGTCAAGTCAGATCGAGGTCCCAAGAAATTCTCTGGAAATTCTTGGCAGAATGCGACTGCAGGCCGGGATGGAAACCGAATCCGAACTACAGCCACTGGCTTATGACCGCATTCACCACGCCACAGCCGCCGGCGATGATTCCAATGACGCCCTGAGGCTATTTTGCAGGATATGTATTCCTGTCCGCAAATTCAGAACGCGAGGGCCGCGCAGCAAAACCACACAGGTTCGATTGTCCCGGCGCCAACAGCGTGGTCCTCTCAGCAAATGAACCTCTCGGATGTCTGCGGCCCATGGATAGAGCCGCAAAGGCTGATGAGCTCCTCGCAGCGGCATTGGAAGCAATGCTGAATGGCCTCTCACTAAGTGAGAAGCTTCGGCAACGACCGAACTTCTAAGCTATTGCCAATCTCTGGATTGATTTATGATCGCCATGTACCGATGGTCAAAACCAGCACGAGGACATGACAGATGCGGATTCTTTCGACCTTTGTAGCGTTGGCCTTATCTGCCTCAGCCGCCCTGGCTGGGGACTTGGGCCCACTGCCGGCCGGGACTCCTGCCGGCGTGAAGCAAGCTCAAGCGGGTGACAATACTATTTTGCTCAGCGTGCTCGCGGCGGGGGCGGTTGGATTTATAGGATTTGTTTTATCCAACGGTGGGCATACTACCCTTACTCCGCCGGTCCAGCCCACCACAGTCACGACCGGCTAGGTCAGTTCCGGGGAGTGTGGTTGTAAAAGACGCAACCATACTCTGTCCGACCTTCTTCATCCGATTGGCCATCCCTGGGTCTCACCATGGATTTTCCGCTAGAGGGGGCAAGTGCCAGGTGCACCCCACCTCTAAAAACCAGGCACGCGATATTTCTTTAGAGCCTTCTCACCGACATTGAGACTGACGCCCATCCAAGGACTTACGATTTCAGCTCAACCTTGTAGATGTGGGACGAGTCGCCCGCCTTCAGATTGTAACTGCCCATGGCGCCCGGCGTGATGGTTATCTTGGCTCCGACCTTCAGCGGCGCTCTTTCGCCGAGCGCGTTGACCTGGCGCCAGACCTGACCGTTCTGCAGGGTGACGGTAAAGCCGCCCTGGCTGTTATACTGCACGGATGCAAGGGCAGAGACCGCCACAGGGGGCGCGCTGCTGGTGAGAATTTGCATCAAGCTCGCCCGGCGATGGGGTTGCACCGAAGGCTGGGGTTGCGAAGAAGGCGGCATTCTTTGCGGAGCGGCTGCCATGGCCGGCGACGAACCGGCGGGCGGAACAAGGCGTTGCTGAACTTCCGTTGCAGGGGGCAGCCCCAATTTCGCGCGCATCGGCTGCTGGGCTCCGTAGATGCATTCTAGCCACGCGCGGTCATCCTGAAGAATGCGGCATCGCTGCGCTGCTGCATAAGCGTCGTCCCGCGTATCGCCAAGTGCCGGCTGGACCAAAAGGGTGCCGCCCAGCACGGCACATGCAACAGACCTTTTCATTATGGCTCCATCGAGAAATTCTACATATGTGCCCCGGGGCACCGTCCATATGCAGCGGCTCGTTGCCCGCCTCATTAGGTCATGCGGCAAAGATTCGGTCCAGAGGAATGTTCGGAAGTTCAACGCTTCGGTATAGGAATGGCTCGGCATGGAACGCCCGGATTTAAGGGCTTGCAATTGAGATGATGAGCGCCGCGGAAGACAATTATCGCAAGGGCACAAGCCTGCACGAAGCCGGAGATTTTGCCGGCGCGTTGGCCGCTTTCGATGTTTCGCTGCTGACGGCGCCGCACGTTGCCGCCGTTCACTATGGCCGCGGCAATGCACTGGCCATGCTGCGCCGGCTGGACGAGGCGGTTGAAGCCTATGGGCGTTGCGTGGCAATCGAACCCGGCCATGCTCCGGCCCTGTACAATCAGGCGACCGCACTTGCGCAATTGCAGCGCTGGCAGGATGCCCTGGCGGCCCTGGATTGCATCGTCGCAAAATTTCCCGCATTGGCCGACGCCTGGAACAACCGCGCGGGTGTTTTGCAGGCTTTGGGGCGGACCGAAGAGTCGCTGGACAACACCATGCGGGTTCTGCAACTGCGGCCCTCCGATCCGCGGGCACTCTACAATGCCGGCATCATGCTGTTGGCGCTGAAGCGCTTTGATGAGGCAGAGCAGATCCTGGCCAGGGGGGTGGAGATCGATCCGAACCATCGAGATATACTTGGATGCCTGGCAACGGCTGCCTTGCGCGCCTGCAATTGGGAAACGGTTGAGCGGCTTCTTCCCCGGCTGTTTTCGGCCATTCAGGAAGGCTCGGCCGCCGTTCCGCCGTTGACGCTGTTGGCCCTGAGCGACGATCCGTTGCTGCAGCGACGGTGCGCGGAACTCACCACTCGGCGCATCCTGGCGGATACCGAATTGGGCGACGCTGTCATCGCGCCCATGGCAATCAGAGCCTATCAGCACGACAAAATCCGGATCGGCTATCTGTCGTCGGACTTCCGCGACCATCCGGTTGCCGCCCAGCTGGTGGGATTGCTGGAACGCCATGACCGGGCGCGTTTTGAGGTCGTCGGCCTGTCCACCGGACGAGGGGACGACAGCGCGGTGCATCGACGTATTGTCAGGGCCTGCGACAGGTTTTTCAACATCGGTCACATCGGCAGCCGCGACGCTGCAGCGCTTATCCTTGAAGCCGAGATAGACATATTGGTTGACCTCAATGGACAGACGATGGGGTGGCGCCCGGCGATCCTGAAATATCGTCCCGCCCCGATCATTGCGACCTACCTGGGATTTGCCGGAACCACCGGCGCCGGGTTCGTCGATTACATTATCGGGGATGCCCATGTGACCCCTTTCGAGCTGGGGTCGGCAATGACGGAAAAGATTGTTCAGTTGCCCGGCTCCTTCTGGCCGAGCGACACCGCGCTTCCGGAACCGGAGGCGTTGAGTCGCGCAGAGGTGGGGCTTCCCGACGAAGCCTTTGTATTTTGCTGCTTTAATTCAAGTCACAAAATAAGACCGCACATGTTCGATGTCTGGGCGCGACTGTTGCGGTCTGTTCCCGGCAGCGTGCTATGGCTTCGCGATGGCATGCCGGCCATGAATGCGCGATTCCGAAACGAGGCGGCGGCGCGGGGTATTGATACGAATCGCATTCATTTCGCGAGCCGAATGGAAAGTTTTGCCCGTCATCTGGGGCGTCAGGCGCAGGCCGATCTGTTTCTGGATACCTATCCCTACAACGCCCATGCCACGGCCAGTGATGCCTTGTGGGCCGGGCTTCCCCTTCTCACGCTGAGGGGAAAAAGTTTCGTCTCCCGGGTGTCGGCTGGACTTTTGGCAAATGCCGGACTGGAAGAGCTGGTCGCTTCAACAGCCGGGGAATACGAAAACATTGCTTTTTCGCTGGCCCGGGACCGGAGCCGGCTGTCTGACATACGCCGGCGGCTGGCAAGCGCCCGCGGAACCTTGTTTGACATGGACAGGCTAGTCCGCGGCATCGAAGCGGCCTATCTCGAAATGCAGGCGCGGGCCCGGCGAGGCGAAAGTCCCGCGGCATTTCGAGCGGGCAGCGCATAAAGCAACGCCGGCCTGGATCCTCATGTGCTGCCCTCTCAGTATATGAGAGGCGGCACCCGCGATTTGCATTGACAGGCGGGGCCGCGCTGGAAACGGTTCAAAGCGGCTGGTGCATTCCGTGCTTGCCTGCAGAACCGTGATGGCCCGCAATGACGTGCAGTCGAAGAAAATTTCTTGCCGGAACGACCGCGACCGCCTTTGCGGCGGCGGCCGCGCCTGCGCGCGCCGCGACGATTGACGATATTCCAATCATCGACTGTCACATTCATCTGTTCGATGCCAATCGTCCGCAGGGGGCTCCCTACAAGGGCGGGCGCGTCTTTGCCGGGGGGGTCGCCTTGCCCTCCATGTACGCCAAGATCGCCAAACCGCTTGGGATCGTGGGGGTGATCGAAGTCGATGCCAGTCCCTGGCTGGAAGACAATCTTTGGGTGCTGGAGACCATCCAGCCCGAACCCATGATGGTCGGTACAGTCGGCAATCTGAGGCCGGAAAAACCGGAATTCGGCGAATATCTCGAACGGTTCGCCAGAAACCCCCTGTATCGTGGCATTCGCTACGGCAATCTCTGGACCTATGACTTGCCCAAGCAGACGGACAATGTGCTGGTCATCGACAACCTCAAGCTGCTGGCTCAGCACGACCTAGTGCTGGAGACGGCAAACCAGAATATCGCGCTGCTGCAAGCCGCAATCCGGGTGAACGACAAGGTTCCCGATTTGCGCATTGTGCTGGATCACTTGCCGGCGTTCGATCCTTCGCCGGAAAACCAGGCCGAGTACGAGGCGATCCTGAAAGAGATTTCGCAGCGCAAGAACATCTGGGCGAAATTGTCCGAGATCGTGCATCCCGTTCGTCCGCCCGGCTCCCCACGGCCCACACCTGCAGCGGAGCAGTCCTCACAGCCCAGGCCCCCGGCCACGCCGCCCGTTATTGTACGGGGGCTGGCGGCCCATCGCGAGCGCTTGGACATGTTGATGACCTATTTTGGCGAAGATCGCGTTGTGTTCGGCAGCGACTGGCCGAACGCGGTGGGTGTTTCGGAAGTACCCGACACTGTTGCCCTGGTCCGGGAGTATTTTTCCGGAAAAAGCCGTGCGGCGGCCGAGAAATACTTTTGGAAGAATTCCGTCGCCGCGTACAAGTGGATCAAACGAGCACCAGAGCAGCCAAGCCTTTCTTGATCTGTCCAATGGGGATTTCCTTGAGAAAAATTACTATTGCTGTGTTGGCGGCGTGTGCCGCCGCCGCGTTGCTGTTTTTCCAGGTTTCCGCGCAGGAAGTGCAGGCCCCTGCCGCTGCCATCAGCGCCGGCGAGGCTTCCCAGGCCATCCGCGACTTCAATGCAACATGCGCCGCCTGCCACGGTGAAAATGGCGGCGGCGGCGACAGAGCGCCCGCGCTGATCGACAATCCCCATCTGCGTACGCTGGATGCGGCCGGTATCGAAGCCATTATCCGGGCCGGCCAACGCGCCATGCCGCCTTTTCCGAATTTGCCCCAGGCCGAGCTCACTAGGCTCGCCGCATGGCTTCATACCTTGAACATATCGGGACTGCAGTCCGCGCCTCCCGAACAGGTGGCGGCCGGCGAAGCCTATTTTTATGGCGCTGGTGGATGTTCGGGATGTCACATGGTGCGGGGCCGCGGCGCGTCGTCCGGACCCGATTTGTCGGCCATCGCGGCACGCACCACCAAGGTCGAATTGGAGCATTGGCTCGACGAGCCCACCGCGCTGATGGGAACGAAGTCCCTCCCGATCTGCCCGGGTTACGCCTTCTGCCCTGACTTTCAGTGGGCCATGCAGAATATCGTTCTGAAATCTGGCGAGAAGCTTCGCGGCTTCGCGCGGCGGCGGACCGAACGTGAGGTCGCCTTACAGACGCTCGATGGCAAGTTCCGCATGATCCCCATTGAGGCGATTTCCACTATCGTCCAAGAAAAGCAGTCCGTCATGCCGAAATTCCACGGCAATGCCGCCGAGCGCCGGGATTTGCTGGCTTATCTCGGCACGCTGGGCGGCATCAACGCCGGCGCGTTGGGCGGCAAGGTTCTGCCCGTTCCGCAGTCCGATATCGATGCCGTCATGCATCCGCGCCCCGGCGACTGGGCGACCTATAACGGCAAGCGCGATGGCAACCACCACAGTGCGCTGGCCCAGATCACCGTGCAGAACGTCAAGCAGTTGCAGCCGCAATGGGCGTTTGTCCCTGGCGGCGTCGGCCTGGAAGGCGAGCCGATCGTGGTGGACGGAATTATGTATGTCACGGGCGGACCGCAGGTCTGCGCCCTCAATGCCACGACCGGCCTGGCCATCTGGTGCACGCCTCGCACCAATGGACTGGGCGTGCAGCGTGTCGCCAACGCACGCGGGCCGCGGGCCAATCAAACGCCGCCGCCTGCCGGGCCCAATCGCGGGGTCGGAATACTCGGCGACCGCCTGTTCTACACATCGGATGACGCTTACTTGGTGTGCCTCAATCGGCTGACAGGCGCCGTCATGTGGACCCAGCCGCTGGCGGAAGCGTCGGAAAAGGGCAAGGTCTACACCTCGGCGTCGGTGATGGTGGTGAACGACCTTGTCATCACCGGCATAGCCGGCGGTGACAGCCCGATGCGCGGGTTTATTGTCGCCTACCATGCCAATACAGGAAAAGAAGCATGGCGCTTTTATACAATTCCTAAGCCGGGCGAACCTCTTTCAGAGACCTGGGTGGGACGCGCGCTGGCGACGGGCGGCGGCGCGACGTGGGCAACCGGCTCCTACGATCCGGAAACTAAAACCCTCTACTGGGCCGTGGGAAATCCCTATCCCGATACCGACCCGTCCGAACGCGGCGGCACAAACCTCTATACAAATTCCGTTGTCGCGCTGGATGCCGCAACCGGCAAGTTCAAATGGCACTATCAGTTCACGCCCTATGATACGCATGACTGGGACGCGACCGAGCCAATGGTGCTGGCCGACATCCTGTGGAAAGGCAAGCCGCGCAAGCTGCTGATGTCGGCCCAGCGCAGCGGCGTTTTCTATGTCCTCGACCGCACCACGGGCGAATTCCTTTTGGCCAAGCCCTTCGTCAAGAAGATGACCTGGGCGGATGGTTTTGATCCCAAGACCGGCGACGCGCATCTGGTGCCCGGCAATGTTCCGACCGAGGCGGGCACGAAGACCTGTCCAGGCGTGCGCGGCGCCACCAACTGGTATCCTGCCTCCTTCAATCCGCAGACCAGGCTTTTCTATCTGATGGCCGCCGAAGATTGCGGGGTGTATCGCAGCAAGGGCAGGATTTTCGGCAACAATCCGGATCCTTCCGATGCCGGCATCCGCCTGGTGCGGGCGCTCGATATCGAGACCGGCAATATCGTCTGGGAAAAGCCGATGCCGGGACCGCAGGAAACCAACTACAGCGGTGTCCTCACCACGGCCGGCGGCTTGCTGTTCCACGGTGAAGTGGGCGGCGATTTCGCGGCGGTGGACGCAAAATCAGGGCGCACCCTGTACAGGTTCCGCACCAATGACAGCTGGCGGGCAACGCCGATGACCTACAGCGTGGCGGGCCGGCAGTTTGTGGCGGGCATGGACGGGCAGGTGCTTTGGGCTTTTGCGCTTCCGCGCAAATAGTTTGGCCGCCCCGCAAGTCCCGAGCAAAGGCTCTCTGCATGCATCCGCCGACAGGGTGCCTGTGTCGTCAACGCGGGCCCTGCGAGCGCGTGGATTTCGCATTTCCTACAGCGGGATAGAGGTCAGGCTGCGGGGCCCTCTCACAATGCGAGAGGTGTATCCAACATGTGCTTGACAGTCTTATGGCCCCCCGCCACCTTGACCACAACATAAGGGCCCGCGTTTCAAACGCGGGAACCTATAAAATAAGGGAGAGGGAAAGCCATGAATTTCAACGCTGCCAATGTGCATTTCGTCAAGAAGCTTTTGTGCAGCGCATCGTTGGGGGCATTGGCAACAGTACTCGCGGGACAAGCCCAGGCGCAGGGCCAAGGCACGGCGACGGAAGAAGTCACCGTTACCGCCACGGGCACGTCGATTAAGGGTATCGCCCCGGGTGGTACGAACCTGATTACGGTTGACGCCAGCAGCATCAAAGCCACCGGCGCGGTCACGACGGAAGAAATCCTGGGCCAGATTCCCCAGCTCGCCAATACCTTCAACACCCAGCCCGTCTCGCCCACCGCGATCAATATCGGCGGCGTGCGGCCTTCGATCCGTTATAACCCTGCCCAGACCATCCTCGGCAATTCATCGACCCTGCTCCTGCTGGACGGGCATACAATGGTGGGCGTCAGCGGCCTGGCGACCACGCCGGACGCGGGTCTGATCCCGACCATCGTGCTGCGCCAGGTTGACGTGCTTCCCG
>Ga0114974_10002463_pt1 | contig 14207 bp, 14 predicted proteins | sample S_130206_EF_Meta_FD_87318 | JGI IMG/M metagenome (GOLD analysis project Ga0114974, IMG submission 87318) | Freshwater microbial communities from Lake Simoncouche, Canada to study carbon cycling - S_130206_EF_MetaG | ecosystem: Environmental > Aquatic > Freshwater > Lake | place: Lake...
ACAATTGAGCGTGGCGATTGTGAAGAAAGTGTGGCGACATTTTGACGAATTTCTTGCTGTTTTTCATCCGAAAGCGTGGAAAACCCTTCTCTAAATAACGTCCACTCTGCAAGTGTAAGCTCTGGAATTTGCGCTAATCGATGACAACAGCCATCACAACCCATTTTGCAAAGCCAATCTGGATTTCCTAAGCGAATGGCACTAACGCGCAGGTCAATATCATCATGCAATTCAGTAAGCGTCTTCATAGATTCAAAAATACCGCTTCACTAATTATATCTTGATTATTGTCAATGCGATCAAGATACACTAAACCCTCTAAATGATCATATTCATGCTGAAATATCCGCGCCACGAACCCCGTTAATTCCATTTCGATACGCTGCCCCGCTAAGTCCGTAAAATCTATTCCTATTGATCGATAACGAGGCACCTTTCCGCGAATGCCTGGAATACTTAAACAACCTTCCCAATCTTTTTCCATGTCATTACTGAGTGGCGTAAAGTTGGGGTTAATCATAATAATGGGCTCCATTTGTGGCGCGGTGGGGTATCGCTTTGTGGGTTTTGACGCCACCACCATCATACGCAACGATTCAAAAATCTGAGGTGCAGCCAATCCGACGCCATTTGTGCCTTCTAAAGAAACAAGTAAATCCTTTGCCGTTTGCATTGCTTGCTTAGTCGTATCGAGCGTCACCAAACCAGCTATTTTTCGTAAAACGGGTTCACCGAGTAAAGCGATTTCTCTTGTTTGCGCTATCATTGAATATTCTCCTCTGGCAAAAAACCACCTGCTTGCATTGACCATAAACGGAAATATGTCCCTTTTTTTGCGATAAGTGCATCATGCGTCCCATCTTCAACAATACGCCCCTGATCAAACACTAAAATACGATCCAAATGCGCTATTGTCGACAATCGATGCGCAATAGCAATAACGGTATTTCGCCCCATGGCTGCATCCAGATTTTCTTGGATAATTCGTTCAGTAACTGAATCTAAACTGGATGTCGCCTCGTCTAAAATTAAAATAGGCGCATTTTTAAGTATCACTCTTGCAATTGCTATGCGTTGACGCTGTCCTCCTGACAATTTAACCCCGCGCTCACCTACGAGTGAATCGTAGCCACTAGACATCGTTTGAATAAAATCATCGGCATGCGCTAATTTTGCGACCGATAAAATGTCTTCATCTGTCGCCTCTAAATTACCGTAACCAATATTATCTTTCAAACTGCGGTGAAATAAGCTCGGCTCTTGGGGAATGAGTCCTACTTGCTCATGCAGTGAATCTTGCGTGACAGTTTGAATATCCGTGTTATCAATCAAAATTTGGCCGATTTGCGGTTCATAATTACGCAGCAACAAACTCACAAAGGTGGATTTACCCGAACCTGAAAACCCCACGAGTCCAACTCGTTGCATAGGCTCAATACTAATATTGAGATCGTCAAATACCAGCCGATTAGGCTCATAGCCAAAACAGACATGTCTAAATTCAATGCGCCCACTCGAAACAGCAAGTGGTTTTGCATTAGGTTCATCGACAATATCATGGGGTTGCACAATCGTGATCACGCCATTTGCAACGTTGCCGATATACTCAAAAAATTCTAAAAAGCGTCGCGATAAATTACGGGCATCGTTAATAATCAGAAGCGCAAGACCGATACTCATCGTAAAATCGCCCACACTGATCATTCCGCTATCCCATAATGTCAACGCATAATATACCGTCCCTACTTTCAAAATCGCAGCAGCGATAAATTGAAACCAACGAACGCGCTCCATATACCAAAATGTGCGTCGCGCCGCACTCACTTCATTATCAAGAAACTGATTTAAATGCGCTCTTTCAAACTGCAGACGCGCAAATAACTTTGCATTTAAAATATTGGTCACAGCATCCACAATTTTTCCATTCACCTGACTGCGCATCGCCGCATAATCCTGCGCATACGGTTGACAGTGCGTTGCTAGCCAATATGAAAAGCACGTATAGGTAAATACCCAACCTGCAATGAGAAAACCTAAACCTTGGTTAACATTAAAAAGAAGTGCTATCGATACAGAAAATGTAATGAGAATAGGCCAAAAATCGCACAAAATTGACCACACAGTATGATTCACACTCACTGCTGTTTCGCTAATGCGATGCGCTAAAGCACCCGAAAAATGTTGACTAAAATAGCGCGGTGAATGGTATTGCAAATACGCATACAGTGATTTTGACGTCCGCTGACGAAGTCTTGGCCCCATAATGATGAGTACAGCGCCGCTCGCCCGACTAAAGATGATTTCTGCCACATTAAGCCCGGCTAGCAGCAATAAAGGATAACGCAGACTATCAAGCACCGATATAGATAAATCAGTCCCTGATAATTGCGCTGCACCATCCATAATCGCTTTAATTGCATACGGCACTAAAATACTCGATGCCGCTTGCCCAGTTTCTAAAATCAGCATTAATGCGACCCACCCGCGAAAAGTCGACAAGCAATACAAGATAAATTTTGAAGGGCTACTGGGCAAATAGGGTGCTTGCGCAGCACGTTTAAATGGTTTATTTTTTGACATGATTAACACTATTTGAAAAATTTCAATCCATTATAAGGGAGAACCCCCTCCCATTTGATAAATTTAAAACACGAAATATTTTAAAAAATTCCTTCCAGCTGGTAATATCATAAATCCTGACAAACATTGTTGGGTATTAATGATAAAATGAGTAAACATACGCGATAATGCACAGCATTAAAGGATATTATTCACTATGGAATGTAATGAGAAAAAATCCGTAACTTCACCTAAAAAGCATTGTGTATCATGTGGAAAATTATTTTCATGTTATTCCACTAAGACAAATTCTTGTTGGTGCATGACTTACCCAGCAATCATGCCCATTAAAGATGATGAAACTGACTGCTTATGTAGGGCCTGTTTAAGTGAGGCCATACAGAAAAAAATGGTGGATAAACTGAGTCATTTATCATTGGCAGAAAAACTCTCACTTGCACAAGGTTATAAAACAAAAGTCAAAGCTATTGAAGGTATTGATTATAATATGGAAAAAGGAAAGTATGTATTTACACAGTGGCATCACCTCAAACGAGGCGCGTGCTGTAATCATAAATGCAAACTCTGCCCTTACTGATGATGTTAGCTTGAAGGTTACGAATGAAATTGATTATGGCAAACTGCCCACTCTAAAACAATGGGCAGTTTCTTTAATGAATCAGCGTTAAAGAGCCGCTTTTAAAACACGTCGATTGACGTCAATTATGACATATGTTTTTTTTCGATAACGCACTTTGATTGACGCAACGGCTTTGATAAGCGTTTCGCAACATGAATTGGGTTAATACCCACTAAATACTTTGCTACTGTTGTCTTTGAGAGATTGGGCTGCTAACATACGATTTTGTATTGCGAGTAGTCACACAGCTTGTTGATGTCAGTAAAAAACGTAACTTTTCCACATCCACACGCGTGTATGTTTCGTCGTTTTGTTTTGGGATAGCACTTAATTGGTTTGGTGTTTGTTTTTTTGCGAGCATTTTTGTAATGATATCCGCTGAAATATCGCTTCTTATCATGCCTGACGCAATCAACTCAGCCAAATAATCCGTTTGCGATAACAAATAAAGCACATTCCAGTCTTTAGGCAATTTATATTTATTTTTTTGGATAATCTCGCATTCCGCAATAGCGATTAGTTTGTTGACGTTACGAAACCCATTTCGTCCCATTAATTTTGCAATATGGGTTTTAAGTCGAATAAAAATTTCATCATCTAATTGACGTTCATTGTTTATTTGGACGAGCAAATCACCAATTTTTAAAAATGCCTCATCGTCGCGACTGCCTGATTTTTTAAACATCTGCAGACACACGTTAATTTCATTGATTTCACTCTTGAAATGTTTAACGAAAAATTTATTTTTGATAGCAACGTTCATTTTTTTCTTATGATTTGGATGACTGGCTATTGAGTAAATAGATTGAATTAACGAATCGAATCGAAGCAAATAAATATTTACTCTTAAACCATTTTAAAGCGCTAAATTATCTATCAATAACATGCCCTAAATAAATGCGCTTTGATTTTAACAACTATGCGATTACGTGTAATCACTCATTTGAGTGATTGATATACGTCTTTTGAAGGATAGTGATAGAATTGGGAATTAGAGATCGATTAAAAAACATTAAAAAATAAATGTTTTATTTACAAACACATAAATAAATAAAAAACTATTCTATGAATCAAAACATGAGTCATACACCTTCCTCATTGCCACGATTATTGATTGTTGATGACAATCCGAGCATGATTCGTTTACTGGGTACAATATTTGATAAGGATTATCTTGTCACGTTTGCTATGGACGGAAAAACCGCTTTAGAAATGGTGGAAAAAGACCCACCCTGTTTAATTTTACTCGATGTGATGATGCCTGAAATGGACGGTTATGAAGTTTGTAGGCATCTAAAAGATAATGAATTAACAGCTGATATCCCTATTGTTTTTGTGACAGCAAAATCCAATGCAGAAGAAGAATTTTACGCATTAAACCTTGGCGCTGTGGATTATTTGTGCAAACCCATTAGTCCAGAAATTGCCAAAATTCGCGTACAAAATCATATAAAAAACAAATACACAACTGGATTTAGTGTGATGGCAATGGATGCGCTTTCCCTTGCTATTTTGATTGTGGATGAACATAGTACGGTAAAATATATCAATACCTGCGCAAAAGAATTACTCAATACAAAAATACACAGTCTCACAATTAAAGATGATTACTTATCTGCAATCAATTTTTCAGATAAAAGTAAATTGAGTGCATTCATTACCGCTGCTACGAGTACAGAAGAAATACGCAGTGCAATGTTTCTGCACGACGAGGAAGTGCGGCAAATATTCATTACCCCATTACCTTCAACCTCATCATTTATCCAAAATGTCACCATGCGACTAGCGCTCATTTTGATTACAGAGCCTAACGAAACATTATCTGAAGTCCAATTAATGGGTAAACTATACGATTTATCTCCTGCCGAATTACGTGTTGCAACCGCTTTGCTGGCTGGAAAATCACCTGGAGAATATGCAAGCGAAGCAGGATTGACACTGCATACTGTGCGCTCACAGTTAAAAAACTTATTCAGCAAAACCTATACACGCAGACAATCTGAGTTAGTTGCGCTATTAAGCAAACTCCCTCCGCTTAGACGACAAGACTAAATCGTTTAGCTCAAAAAAGTATTTTTTCCTTGTTTCATGGTTAATGCGATACGCTTGCGCGCAATATCAATTTCGGTGACCGTGACCGTGACCACATCACCCGCTTTGACAATCTCGCGTGGATCTTTCACAAACGTATCCGAAAGCTGGGAAATATGCACTAAACCATCTTGATGCACGCCCACATCCACAAATGCCCCAAAATTAGCCACATTCGTGACAACACCTTGCAAACGCATCCCCACTTCTAAATCGGCTATTTTTTCAACACCGGCTTTAAATTCCACGCTTTTAAATTCAGGACGAGGATCGCGTCCAGGTTTTTCCAATTCTTGTAAAATATCTGTCACCGTGGGTACGCCAAAATGGGCATCAGTAAAATTTTCAGCATTTAAGGCGCGTAAAAAAGAAGTTTGTCCAATTAAATCCCGAATGGATTTCCCCGTTTTGGCGATGATATTTTCAACAACAGGATAGGCCTCTGGATGCACTGAAGAGGCGTCAAGTGGATTATCGCCATTTAATACACGCAAAAATCCCGCGCATTGCTCATAGGCTTTACTCCCAAGACGTGGCACTTTTTTTAATTGATGACGGTTTTTAAATGCCCCATTTTCATTGCGAAACGCCACGATATTCTCACTCACGCTTGCCGATAATCCCGATACTTGTTTAAGCAGAGAAACCGATGCCGTATTCACATCAACCCCCACTTTATTCACACAATCCTCAACGACATTGCTAAGCATTTTCACTAAATGCGCTTGATTCACATCGTGTTGATACTGCCCTACCCCAATGGATTTTGGGTCAATTTTAACGAGTTCTGCAAGGGGATCTTGCAAGCGCCGAGCAATTGATACGGCGCCACGCAGAGTCACATCTAAATTCGGGAATTCTTTCGCTGCTAATTCAGAGGCAGAGTAAACCGAGGCACCCGCTTCAGAAACCATCATTTTATTAAATTTCAAATCACTATGACGCTTTAAAACGTCACCCACCAACGCATCCGTTTCACGCGACGCCGTTCCGTTGCCAATGCTGACGAGTTCAACGCCATGCTGCTGAATAAGTTTTGCAAGCATAGCAATTGAGCCATCCCAATCATTGCGTGGTTGATGAGGATAAATGGTATCCGTTGCCAAGACTTTGCCTGTTTTATCGACAATCGCCACTTTTACGCCTGTGCGAATACCGGGATCGAGTCCCATTGTTACTTTTGCGCCTGCTGGCGCTGCCAGGAGCAAATCGCGCAAATTATGGGCAAACACTTGAATTGCCTCGATATCTGCATTATCACGAAGTTGATTTTTTAAATCGAGTTCAAGACGAGGCAATAATTTGGTTTTCCACGCTAATCGTGCTGTTTCCGCTAACCAATGATTAGCCGGTTGCGCTAAATTCCCCACTTTTAATTCGCGCGTCATCTTTTGAATACATGACGCATGACCACGCTCTTCGTCCTCAGCAGGCAGTAAATTCAACACCAAAAAATTCTCATTTCGCCCGCGTAACATGGCAAGAATACGATGTGAGGGAACTTTGCGCAGTGGTTCGCGAAAATCAAAATAATCTTTGAATTTTTCCGCTTCTTTTTCTTTACCTGAAACCACGTGCGCATGAATAACCCCTTGCGCCCATATTTGCTGACGACAATCGGCAAGTAAAGGCGCATTTTCAGATAATGTTTCCATTAGAATTTGCCTTGCACCTTCTAACGCCTCCGCCACGTTTTCAATACCTTTCTCTGCATTGACATAATTTTTCGCTAACGTTTCAGGCACAGCTTGTCGATTAGCTAAAATAGCTTGCATGAGTGGCTCTAAACCCGCTTCACGAGCAATTTGCGCTTTGGTGCGACGTTTGGGTTTAAATGGCAAATACAAGTCCTCAAGCCATGTTTTTGTTTGCGCTGCGCGAATTGCCGTCTCTAAATCAGGTGTCAATTTTTCCTGCGCCGCGATACTTTCTAAAATCACTGTGCGTCGCGCCCCTAATTCGCGTAAATAGCCTAAACGCTCTTCGAGCAAACGCAGTTGCGTGTCATCGAGTCCACCTGTGACTTCTTTGCGATAACGCGAGATAAAAGGCACTGTTGAACCTTCATCTAAAAGTGCTACCGCAGCCTCTATTTGGTGTATTTTTACCGCTAATTCGTGAGCAATAATCTGATTGATTGACATAAGTTATCTAAAAGTAAAAATGAACTATCGTGAAACGCGCAAACTCGACGCAACTATTTCCATCTATTTTACCATTTAACAAACAAGCAGTTTGATTCAAATGCCTTTTTAGTCATACTTTTCGATTTCATTTGCGAATCGTTTCTAAACACGTTAGATTTTAAGTTTTTTTCACACAAAGTGACATCATGACAAACCCTACACCATACAGCCATCTTGGTGGTGAGCAAGCCGTCCGTTTACTCGTTGATCGCTTCTATTTTTATATGGACACACTGCCAGAAGCTAAAGGCATACGCGATATGCACCAACCCGATTTAAGTTCAGCGAATAGTAAATTATTCAAATTTTTATCTGGCTGGTTAGGCGGGCCGAATTTATTTATGGAAGAATTTGGACACCCTATGTTACGCGCTCGACATTTTCCCTTTAGCATCGGAGAATCTGAACGAGATCAATGGATGCTATGCATGAATAAAGCACTCGCTGAAATTCCAATGATTCCAGAGCTCGAAACCAACATCAAAAATGCGTTGCAAGATTTAGCTACGCACATGATTAATCAAGAACCCGCTTAATTCACATTAGCTCAACATGATTGAACAATTCATTGTTCTGGTAGCCGCGTTAATCGCCAATACCTTTTCAGCCTTAGCCGGTGGTGGGGCGGGACTCATTCAGTTTCCGGTACTGCTATTTTTAGGTTTGCCTTTTAGTGTCGCGCTCGCCACGCACAAAGTCGCGTCAGTTGCGCTCGGAATTGGCGCCACAGTGCGTTATCTCAAAGAAGATATGGTGCAAAAGCAATTTGCGGTATTCATGTTATTGGTAGGCGTACCGGCTGTCATTTTAGGATCGTTTATTGCCATTGAGTTGCCCGACACCCTAGCAAAAAAAGTACTCGGAATGTTAACGATGTCGCTGGGAATTTATTCCATGTTTCAATCCCAACTTGGACAACTTCACACGCCCAAAAATCAAGACAAACGCGGACTGATTGTCGGTGGCGCATGGCTATTTTTCATTGGCTTTTTAAATGGCTCGATTGCATCGGGAACAGGCTTATTTGCCACGATTTTACTGGTGAAATGGTTTGGATTTGATTATAAACGCGCGGTTGCCTATACACTCATTGTTGTTGGCTTATTTTGGAACGGCGTTGGCGGCGTGACATTAGCGCTAATTTCAGAAGTCAAATGGGCATGGATTCCCATGCTTTTAATCGGCTCGTTTGTAGGTGGCTATTTAGGGGCACATCTTGCCGTTTTAAAAGGGAACTTATGGATTAAACGCGGTTATGAAATCGTCACCATTTTAGTGGGATTGAATTTGCTAAACCGCGTTTAAATAGTATTAAATTAACTGCCTGGAATTTTCAATACCCAATCATTTTGAAAAATGCATTTTTTAATTTTTGACTCATGGATAAACTTAAAACAAATCACTATGCGAACCTGTCCGCACTAAAACTAAGTCATTTTCGTTTAACCGATAAATGAATAACCAATCAGGCCTAATATGGCATTCTCGACAATCGTTTAAATTTCCAATTAGGGAATGGTCACGGTATTTTTGATCTAAAGGCGGCTTGCCGTTAGATAATTGCTCAACAACTACCTGTAATTCTCCCATATCGTGTCGTGCAGAACGCTTTAATCGCTTGTAATCTTTTTTAAAAGATGACGTTAAAATCACTTCACGCATTATTCATCTTCATCCAAATCAGCCCACATCGCGCTCAATGATCTGTAGCGTTCAACATTGCCATTTCTTGCATCTTCAATTGCATTTAACGTTTCTTGGTTAGGTCGTTGAATGTATTCAATATCTTCCTTTAAAAACATAACAATGACATTCGATTTTTCATTAGTAGGCGGCTGTTCTGAAAAAACAATTTGCCCATTTTCATAAACAGCTTTTATGGCAGCATACATTTCATTTCTCCTTAAAGGGTTTCAATCATCAAACGTTAAAATTCAGGTTCAATCTGATTCAATTGTAAATCTAACAATTATGTCAACGCACGTACACGCAATTTTCGGCCTTTAATTTTACCTTGTTGCAATTTCATTAACGCAACATTCGCACTGGTACGTTTTATGGCGACATAAGTGCGCACGTCAAAAATATCAATTTTACCCACTTCATCACCCGACAATCCCGCTTCACCGGTTAAGGCGCCTAAAATATCACTCGCGCGAATTTTACTTTTTCGCCCACCATCAATCACGAGTGTGACCATTGAAGGTTTCAATGTTGCATTTTTAGGGATTTTTAGTGCGTTGAATTTATCCCATTTGAACGTGACATTTTGATACGCCTCAATAGCTTTTGCCCGCGCCGCTTCTTCAGTGCTGCAAAAACTCAGCGCCAACCCTTTTTGCCCTGCGCGACCCGTTCGACCAATTCGATGCACATGGATTTCAGGATCGGGCGAGAGTTCATACACAATCACCGCCGCTAAATCTTTAATATCAAGACCGCGAGCTGCTACATCTGTTGCCACTAAAATAGAGCAACTTTTATTCGCAAAACGAAGTAGCACTTGATCGCGTTCACGTTGTTCTAAATCGCCATTGAGCGCGAGAACACTGTAATTTTGCTCTTCTAAAAATTTGGCAATTTGATTGCAATTATATTTAGTATTACAAAAAATGACTGTCGATGCCGGTTGATATTTACTCAGTAACGCCACTAAGGCTTGCGGTTTTTGATTATCTTCTGCTTTATAGAAAATCTGCTCAATTTGCTCGCTTGTTGATTCATCAACATGAATTTCAACTGGACTTTGTTGAATATGCGCACTCATCGCTTTAATTTCATCAGGATAAGTCGCTGAAAATAAGAGCGTTTGTTTTTCTTTATTATTAATATGCCGTGCAATGAAAGCGATTTCAGCTTCAAATCCCATCTCAAGCATCCGATCTGCTTCATCAAGTATCAGCATTTTAACATTGCGAATTTTCAAACTTTGGCGTGTTAGATGATCTTTAATGCGTCCAGGTGTGCCGACCACAATATGCGGTGCGTGTTGATCCAGTGAGGCGAGTTGATGTCTTATAGGCACGCCACCGCACAAGGTTAATAATTTCACATTCGGAATAAAACTCGCCAAACCACGAATGGCTTTGCTGACTTGATCGGCTAATTCACGTGTTGGACAAAGTACCAACGCTTGCGTTTCAAAACTATCGGCATCCAATTTTGCAAGTAAACCGAGTCCAAATGCCACGGTTTTTCCGCTACCTGTTTTCGCTTTAGCAATAATATCTTTGCCAGACAGAATCAGTGGCAATGCTTTTTCTTGGATGGGCGTCATTTCGCTATAACGCAACGTTTCTAAACTTTGAAGCAAAGGTGCTGCAAGGGAGGTACTTGAAAAACTAACCGAGGACATACAATAAACTCATAAAATAAAAAGAAGACCACCAACATAGGAAGTCAAAGGAACCAATTTTTCGATGCTAAGACCGATTTAACGCTAAAAACACTTTTTAAAGCACAATTTCCATTCCATCAAACGCCACTTCAATGCCCGCCGCATCGAGCGTTTTTCTTTCCGGCGAATCATTATCTAATATGGGATTCGTATTATTAATGTGAATTAAAATTTTTCGTGCATGACTGACGCCGTTTAAGACTTCAATCATACCCCCTTCACCAGATTGCGGAAGATGACCAATTTCACGCGCTCGTTTATGGCTAATGCCTTGCGTGACCATTTCATCGTCCGTCCAGAACGTACCGTCAACAAGCAAGCAATCAACGGATTGCAGCGCGTCCATTACATGCGGTTCAATTTCGCCTAAACCTGGAGAATAAAAAACTTTTTTACCCGTGGAAATTTGCTCAATAATAACGCCTACATTATCACCGTCATGGGGATCGTAGCGATGCGGTGAATAGGGCGGCGCTTTACTTTTAAGCGCTTGCGTGTAAAAACGCAGGTCATTAATATCTGGAATAGTGAAACTGCTGCCGTCTACAGGAATGGTATGCGTATTCACGGTGCAATAATCTTTTAGCATGGTAAACAAGGGAAAACCTGTTGTTAAATCTTGCTGAACCATTTCAGAGCAATAAATATCAAGCGGCTTACCTTCGCGGAGCATTAAAAGACCGGTTGTGTGATCAATTTGGCTATCCATGAGCATAATCGCCTTAATACCGGTGCCGCGAATACCTTCTTGTGGCTGAATTTGAGGAAAAGCGTCAAGTTGAGCGCGAATATCGGGCGACGTGTTAAATAATAGCCAATTTTTATCGTCCGTACTGACGGCAATCGAAGACTGTGTGCGGGCAGTGCCGTTCATTTGTCCGCGTCGAATGCGATGACAATTATGACAATTACAATTCCATTGCGGAAACCCGCCTCCTGCGCCAGCACCGAGTACTCTAACTTTCATAGTAAATAACCTTATCTTCAATATAAAACGCGAAAAAAAAGGGGCAAACCGCCCCTTTTCTTTCATTCAAACCGAAATAAAATATTAACGGTTATAAATGTACATAGTAACTTCAAAACCGAAACGTAAATCAGTATAGCTTGGTGTTTCCCATTTCATAATCATGACCTCCGAAAATTTTTATTAGTATTGTTTCTAGCTTGCATAATCTAAGCTGTGCTCAAGTATAAAAGGATTTTTTTTCTAACGCAACATCCGAAAAACTATCCTTTCAAATTAAGCACAGCAACACGACATTATGACCGATCAATTCATCAGTAACCTCCGCATTAAACGTCGAATAATCAAGCCTTAAAAGCCACTCATATTTCAAAATAACGTTAAATTTCATAAGTAAAATTAAAAAACTGGTAAAATTTCTAACATTTTTAGTCAATTAATAAAATTAAGACAATTGATATGAATCATTCCAAGCCTCTCAGAATTTTGATCGCTGATGAAAACGAATCGGTGCGAAATGCGTTGCGTTTAACTCTCGCGCAACAAGGAAATCCAGTTTTCGAGGCACAAAACGCACTGGAAGCTTTAGAGATTTTTAATACCAAGGTACCCGAAATGGTGTTTATTGATTCGATGATTGAGGGTGAGATTAACGGCGTGACCCTCTGCCAACTCATTAAATCAATGAGATTGCCGTATTATTGTTTTGTGGTGCTACTTTATTCTAAAGCGTCTGAAAAAGAACTCGATGATTGTTTTGCTGTAGGTGCGGATAATTATTTAATCAAACCGTTTAAGCCTACGGATGTGCTTAAATTTTTCGATGAACGCAATAATAAATCTCAATTAAGCGCATCAATGCCCTCTAAGTTAAAGGACAGTGCTCATGCACTAGATGAAAATCGTGAACACTTACCTATAACGTATGAATCTTTAAGTGGCTTTGACCCTGAAGCCCTCAACAATTTAGAATTCATGCTAGGTTCAAAGAACAAGGTATTTGATAGCTTGAGATGTTTTGTTGTCGACTTTAGTGACAGTGTTGATGAAATCCGTGAGTTGTTCTCAACTCAGCAAAAGGAACTTGCACGGCGAAGATTACATTCTTTAAAAGGCACTGCCGCCATTGTAGGTGCAAATAATCTTTCAGCATTGGCAGCAGAGATTGAAGCACTTGTCCTTAAAAGCGATAATATTGACGAAAAACTCGTTGACCTTAACGCCGCATGGCAAATAGTGAATTATACGGTATTAACGACGCTTTCTTAGGATAATTAAGTGTGTCACAAGAATTTAATCCTACTATTTTATAATAGTGAAAAAGCATCCTTCTTTATCAATATTGTATATAAGCCTTTTTCTATTACCTGGCTTTGCACGCGCTGATTTTTTTGAGTGGAGTAGTTCAGAGGTTCAATATTTACATGGCTCGGGCTTCCAAATGCCTAAAAATGCGAATGACATTGATCGCTCAATTATCACCGTGAGTCACGCAGACGGATGGGCACTAGGTCATAACTTCTTATTCCTGGATACTTTAATTTCTGAGCAAGGCGAGCCTTCGCAGGTGAATGTTTATGGTGAGTTATACAGCTATTTTAGCTTAAACAAAATCACTGGACGCGACCTGTCTTACGGTTTATTTAAAGATTTGAATGCCACTGTAGGCGTCAATTTAGGCGAGAATTTAGATATCAATCCAAAAAGTGGGACGCGTGTGCTTTTATACGGTGCGACGCTGGATTTAAATTTACCGGGATTTAAAATGTTCAACATTGATTTCCTCTGCCACAATATTATCGAGCCGGTTGCCACGGGAAATTCACCGCAAATTACGCCTGTGTGGAAACTGCCCTTCACTATGGCTGATACGCATTGGACTTTTGAAGGCTTTGCCGATTACATTGGCAGTAAAACAGGAAACTATACCGAGAATTTCCTCGCGCAACCTCAAGTGCGCCTTGATGTAGGTGAATTCTTTGGCATGCCAAATCGTCTACAAGTCGGCATGGAATATCAATATTGGTATAACAAATACGGTATTAAAGGTTTTACTGAAAGCTTGCCACAAGCTCTTCTTGTTTGGAAATTTTAAGCCTAGCAAGCAATATGAAAGAAAAAATAACATTAACGTATCAAATTATTGCGCTGGCACTGATTTATTTTCTTAGCGCAAATTTTTGTAATTTCATGGGGATTCCCAATGAATTTGGCACTATTATTTGGCCGCCTTCGGGAATTTCGCTCGCAGCCTTGTTAATTTTAGGTCCTCGCGCTTTAATCGGTATTTTTATTGGTGCGTTGTGTACCAATTTATCTTTCATCCATAATTTGCTCGGTGATATTCATACACTGGGCATCATCACC
>Ga0114974_10002466_pt1 | contig 14202 bp, 32 predicted proteins | sample S_130206_EF_Meta_FD_87318 | JGI IMG/M metagenome (GOLD analysis project Ga0114974, IMG submission 87318) | Freshwater microbial communities from Lake Simoncouche, Canada to study carbon cycling - S_130206_EF_MetaG | ecosystem: Environmental > Aquatic > Freshwater > Lake | place: Lake...
ATCAGGCAAATGGAAAAGAAAAAGCCCCCACCGATTTAACGATGAGGGCTTTATTTTTTTATATGGCCTTTTTTTTATTCTCCTTTGCTTTCTTTAAAAGTGAGGATAATCATTTGTTTAACAAATTCTTCAAGTTCTCCAATTTTTATTTCTTCATCAAGGATGATTTTATATTCATCTTCTTGTTTTATCGGTTCGATGAGCATGGCAGTTTTCGGCTCGTAATTTAGAGAAAAATCAACTTTGTGTTCGTGTTTGTTTTGTTCGGTTTTTTCGATAGAAATAATTTTTACATTCATGGCTTATATTTTAGGTGTTTTTTTCTTCCAAAACAGAAAGGATAAGATTGAGGTGGGTGTTTACCACCACATCTCTTGTATGAATATTTTTTGATGTTCTTCTATCCATTTCTTTGTGGAATTTATCATAAATATGTTTAATTCCTCCATAATCGAAAATAATTTTATCGGAAGTTTGGTTTTTATCTCCGTAAAAAACAATATCACATTCATAATAACCTTTGGTCTGAGTTATTGTTACAAATATTTTCTCAAGATATATTTGTATTTCACCGTTTTTATTAAAATAAAGCTGACTATCATTGTTTTTGATGCAACTTTCGGCAATAGCAATAGCCACAATTTGACTTTCTGTTAGTTCGTTTTTTTTTGTTTTGTCAATTTCAAAATGTTTTCCGTATTTTTTTCTAATATTAACAGCAAACTTTTTCAGCTTATAGGTTATTTTCATTCGGTTATTTTTATTCTTATACGGAAAAAGAATTATTTTGTTTCAATGGTCAAAGGAATTGTTTCAAAAATTTGAGTATCTGTTGACCAAAAACCGTCTTTATCCTGTTCAACAATGGGATATATATTTAAAACGTATTTCTGCTCGTTCATTTCATCCTCCCAAAAATTGAAATCAACTTCATTCTTTCCATCAATATTTACACCAAACCAATCGTCCTCTGTTTCAGTTAAAGTTTCTGTATGAATTAGTTCGCCTTTTTTGAACAACTCAACAATGTTATCGCCAGGATAAAACTTTGCTGTCAAATCTTTTATACAATATTTCATAAAAAAATATGAAGAAATAATTTGAAGCAAAATTTTTAAATCAGCATCTCTATCATCTTCATCGGAATACCAATATGTTGTATCTTCCGCAAGAATCCCAAAAGGATATTCAAGATTTTCCTCGTAATCGCTTGTTATAGCAATGTTTTCGTTGCTTTCATATAAAGACTCGGCTTTGGTAATAATTCTTTCTAAATCGCTTCCTAAATCACCATTAAGAAACTTATTAAAGTTATCTACCTGAAATTGTCCTTGTTTTGTCATGGCTTTTTATTTATTATACGAAAAGGGAGAGAAAATGTTTCAAGTTTATGAAAAAAAATTCCCCCCGCCTTATTAAGACGAGGGAGAATTTAATTTTTTGTTTGTTTTTTACTTCTTGGTAATATTGTAGAAGGTATTGCTTCCATCTATAACCTGTGGTGTAGGACAACCATTTTTAACCCAACCATCTATTTTAATTTTTTCCAATATCTGAGGGGTTAGACCTCTTGATAAGATAACATTTTCCTGTGCTTGCAGGTCAGCTAATATGTTTTTCTTCTTTTGTTCAGTAATTTGCTGGTCAAGAACGGAGATATTCGTGTTTACCTCGTTTCGGTTATCAATCTTGGTTTTAACCTTATCACTAAAGTCAAGGTTGGCACTAAAGGTAAGCAATTCAAGCCCTCGGTCAGCAAACGCTTTCTTAACCAATTCTTGAACTCGTTGTTCAAAGACAAGCGAGCCACCATTTGCCATTAAGGTATCAGTAGTATATTTTCGACTTTCTTCCTTAATAAGGTCATAAATGTGCGGTTCAAGGATATTATCTTCCAATGCCGCCATGAAATCATCCCCATCACCGTTAGCACCTGATTGTTTAATTCGGGCGGAGTTTTCAAAAACCACATCAACTGCTTTTTCTTTAATAACAGAGAAGGAGTAAAGCGGCTTGGCTGTAAATTCTGTGTTATCCGATGCCTTCAAGTGAAGAACTTGGTCTCCAAAGTTTGCACGTTGTTCAAAAAGTGGCACTTGGTAGAGTTCAGTTCCTGGAGATAACGTGGACACACGACCTGTAACGATTGAAAAATCTGCCTTGCCTGACTTGCCGAAGTTTTGCATCAAGACACCGACATAATTCGGGTGAACTGTATCACACGATTGAAGGCAAAAAGAAAGAATTGCGATAGAGAGAATTGCGAAAATTGTTTTTTTCATTTTTTTTGTTTTTTTGTTTTTGTTTGTTTTTAAAATTGTTTACTTATTCTTATACGAATTACTTTTGAAAATGTTTCAATCTTTAGGAAGATTTTTTTTCACCTGAATTTCTACATAATACGCCAAACCTGTAAAGGTTGCGAATATGATTAGGATGCCAAGCCATGCGTTAACAAATTCATAAGAATACCATCCACCATAAAGGAGGACACCTACAAGTAGGATTTTCAAAGCGGTCTTAATTACCATGTTGTTTTTTTTAAGATTAACAAAAGTTTTTTTAAATTGTTTATTCTTATACGAATTACTTTTTAAAATGTTTCACCGATTTTAAAAAATTTTTTGTCCTTTTTATTAGACGAGTCAAAAGGTATATGGTGATTGCTGTTAACATTTTTTCTATAAATATTTCCCCCAAATTTAAAGTATTGTTTGTATATCAAAAAAGTAAAGCTCCAGAACCGTCATCCGACATCTTCAGACTTTTGGAAATAAAAAAACCCCCACCGATTTGGCGAGGGCTAAATATTTGAATAAGAAAAAAATTTTATATAAAACAAGCGACAATCATGTAGTCTTCTTTGTTTACAAAAAAATGGCTACCAACTTCTTCAGCTATTTCAGGCGAACTAAATCGCAATGTTTTACGCTCTGCTCCATAAAGAGCCTGTTTTGTTCTTAAATCTACAACAATGTATTTCATAATCAGATTTTTTTAAGAAAATAAATTTTCGTCTTTAAAGGCATTTGTTCCTGTTGGCACAACTTCATCACCCTCATCAAGCAAGTCCACAGAAAAGGTTTCATTTGTTTCTGCGTTTTGCACAATATAAATTTGTGCCTCTTGGTCAATAATTCCTTCTTGCGCTTGTTTAGCGGCTTCTAAGGCGTTTTCCGCCTCAATCTCTTGCGTGTATTTAATTCTGAATTTTGGCATAATGTTTATTTTGAATCTGTTATTTCGTAATCACGAATTTCGGTGTTAATAATTCTGTTTTCAGCATTGTCGGGGGAATATGAAAAATCATAATCCATTTCCTGTATTGCTTCATCAACTGTTTCACCCTCCTCCAAGTTAATAACAAGTTTAACTTTTGCTTCTACTGTTACTTTTCTGCTCATGTTTTTTGTTTTTTATTCTTCTACAATTAAATTATCACAAAAATATTCGATGTATTCTTCTGCGTCAGAAATTCCAAGAACACTAAAATCATAATCTTCATTTTCAATTACAATTTTTTTAACAAAATCAATAAATTCACCTTCGTTCCCTTCAAAAACTATTTTGTCCTCAACAGTGTTTCTTACTTTAATCATTTTTTTGTTTTTTATTGTTATACGAATTTGTTTTGAAAATGTTTCAAGAAAATTTTCCCCCTTTTTATAAAATTTGTTTGTATATCTATATGGCATCCAGAAATTCCCTGGTTGGCGAGCTGGGATTTCTGGGAAATAAAAAACCCCCGACATTTCTGCCGAGGGTTATGTTAAGTAAGACTAACCAACAACTTAACTAATATTATGCTCTTTCAAGCAATACATTTTCACCATTGAAGGTTGAAGCCAATTCTTTTACTGCAAGCTGTGCGCCTTTGTAAGAAGTAATTGAAGACCTCTTTCCTTCTCTGCGTGAAGATAATTCCAATTGGAAATATCTGCGGTTTAGAGTGTTAAAAATTTCGTTTAAACCTTCTCTTTGAGAACTTGTTAAATTGAGATTATCAATTTCGTTTTGCAACTTGTTAAATGTTCTGTTACGTGCCATACTTTTTCTTTTTTTTTGTTATTAAATGAATTTTACAATGCAAATATAACAAAAAATAGTGTCCAGAAAAAAGAACAATTTTATTTAGATTTAAATATTCTTTCCGCTTCAGCCATCATAACAAGTTTTGCAGCTTTAATAACTCCCATCCACTCCACTGGCTCTAAATGAAACTCACATATCATTTGTTCCATAGGTATATAATCTTCTGTGCAATCATTATGATGTACAAAGACTCTTCCATTTTTTTGCTTGACACGAATTTCTTCTCCGTGAATATTTTCAAAAGAAATTTCTGCTCTATCTCCTGCAAGAAATTTTTCAACTATTTCGTTTGTAATTAGATTTTCCATATTTTGTTTTTTTATATTATACGAAAAGTGGGGGAAAATGTTTCAAATAAAATTGTTAAAAAATATAATATACACAGAAATTCTGTATATAGATTAATTAGAAAAAATAAGAGTAGTATATAAGGGAATCGAACCCTTCTTTCCCCCGTTCTCTGCCAACTTATTAAATTAGCACAGAAAGGGGGGTGTCCTAACCGATAGACGAATATACCATTAAATAAAAAAAGGATGAACATTTCTGCCCATCCTTTTCATTCCTTATTTTAACTTCATTTAAGGCAATAGGATAAGAGCAGAACTTTTACGTTCCTCCTCACGTTCCATTACCTCAATGTTGTTAAAAATGTTTTTCATGTCTTTAAATAGTTTAAAATTTTTTTAGAAGCGGGAGAAGGATTTGCACCTCCGACCTCAAGGTTATGAGCCTTGCGAGCTACTACTGCTCTATCCCGCAATTTTTATATAAATATAACGTAAAAAAAATAAAAAGGTTTCAATTTTTTTGTTAAAGTTTTTCATCCTCTTGCTGGTTGTAATGTTAAATATTGAATATGTTCTTGTAATTCTGGGGAGAGCGTATTAAACCAGTCCCTTGCTTCTTTTCTTTTTTTATCTTCCTCCTCATCATATCTTTGAATCTCCAGCTCTCTTTCTCTTTCTTCTAACGTTTGACACTTGAAGGTGAAGGCGGCTTTTAATTTTGGGATGTCCTCCTCTTCTGCTTCGTAACACCAAGATTTATCCATTTTATCTATAAAATCCTTTGCTTCTTTTAAAGTAGAAGCATTGATTGCCGCTTTTACAGTTTTATATAGTTCATATAAAGATAAATCGGTTCTTGGTCTTATGTGTTCTATTCTTAGTTTCATAATTAGTTATACGGGAGAGTTAATAAAAGGTTTCAAATAAATTGTTAAAGTTTGCGCTTACAGCTCAATTCTTTCCTGTGTAGTAAGATTCGAAATCATTAGCCCAAAGGTGGTCATTATTATAGATGTCATCCCAAACTTTCTTTGCTGTTGCTTTGAGGTGGAATTCAAGGTTGTATTCCTTTTTTTCTTCTCCTTCTCTTAATTTACGGAGGTAAGCGTCTATTTCTCTTCTTGTCTTACGCTGTTCGAATGGAGGAATTTTTGCTCTTAGTTTTCCATCTCTTATAAGGTCTTCTTCATCGAGCATTTGTTTTTCGGCAACGAGGTCAGTTGTATCTGTTGTCGGGAAAGTGCTAACGATAAACTGTCTGTGGAGCTGCTCTTCTAATCCAACACATCCTACTATGAATTGCATTGTTTCTCCGTCAACTCCTATCTCCTTCAGCTTGTCGATAATGTTATCAACTGTTTGCGCATAGTTAGAGTTCATGGTGACAGCTGTTTTATTTAAGCTATCAGCATCAGGGAGAGTCAATTCTTTGTTTGGACTATCCTCATTCCACATTACATATTGAGTGTGCTCATCTGATTTCAGGTCAACGCATTCAAGGATGTTACCAAGGTAGTTGTGATAATTGAAGCCGTTACTGTCTTCTATTGCGGGAGCCTGAATAAGTTCAAGATGTCTTGCCAACATTTTTGCGTCATCCTCAATTAGAACAAGTCTTCTTTCGAGGTCGGCTATTTTTTTTTTATCGTTCATGTTTAATTATACGAATTTGTTTTAAAAATGTTTCAAAAAAAATTTGCAGATTGCTCAACCACTCGCCATCCATCGCAGATTGTTAGTCCCTGAACCAACTAAAGACTTTCCTGGGGTCTTCTGCGCCTAAGCCTTATCCGTTATTTGTGGTAGTTGGTTAAACATACCTTTCAACTCTTATTTATTATGTTATACGAATTTGTTTTAAAAATGTTTCAAAATTTAGAAAGAATATCCATTCAATTCAAACCCATAACCTGCTTTCTTTAAAGCGCAGTTCAATTCTTCTGCAATATGTGTTGGAGGTTCAGTGTCATAAATCTCGGAATGTTTTTCACTGATTTTCTTCATCTTTGATTTAACAAGTTGAATAATTTCAGTTTCAGTTATTCTTTTTGCACCAAGTATTTTTTTTGTTACACTTGACACGATGCTTTCACAGGCTTTGTTTCCTGCATTGCTAAACATTTCAAAATTTGTTCTCATATATTGTTTGTTTTTTTGTTAATAAATATGTTTGTTATTATACGAATTAGGGAGAAAAATGTTTCAAAAGTTTATTAATTTTTAACTGAATATTTTTTTGTTTCTTCTTCGTTATAAACGGTGAGTTTTGTTTTAAAGAAAACTTGAATGTTACGAACACCCATCCATTGCACGCTTTCCCAATTACCATTGATAGTTTTAACATTTAAGTTCCAATTATTAGGACCACCAAAACCACTTATATCCTTAACCGCAGCTAAGTTTCCTTCAATTACTTGTTCGTATTTCATTCCGTTTTTTTCTACCTTATCCATTGTTATTTTTTTATAGGTGAAGCTAATATTTCAAAACAATCTTCATCTAATTGGTTAATAGCATATCGCTGTTCTTCAACGAAAACCTTACCATACTTTTTTTCTTGGTTTCTAATGGCTCTCAAGGCTGACGAATGATAACCATATTGCTTATTATGTAATGATTTTTCTTCATCACTCTTAGCATATTCATTACGACCTTTTTGAGAATTTAGATTGATTGGTTTCATGTTTTTATTGTTATACGAATTTGTTTTAAAAATGTTTCAACTTTTTTTCAACATACTTCCAAAAGTCTTGCAAGCAATTTATGACTTCCTTTTTTAAACATTCCATACATTCCAGGATAATATCCAAAGTCTGTTTTTTCTAAATATCTGAAATATACATCATCGTATGTTAATGTTTTAAGATATGACTTATCTGATTTGACAAATTTTTTGTTTTCTGACAATTCGATTTCTTTTTGAATCAAATCGGCAAAGTATTTCAGCACGGTGTTAGAAGAGTTTTTTACTTCTTCATAGGCTGCTTCTAAATCTTCTTTTTTAAAACTCTTCATCGTTTCTTTTTATTTATTATACGAAAAGGGAGAGAAAATGTTTCAAGAAAAGTATTGTTTTTTTATTCCCCTCTTCTTTTCCATTGACTGACTCATCAAAAACATTGACTCACCGCAAGGTTTATCGTGGTGGCTAACAATCACCTCAATAATGTTTTTGTTATCTGTTTTAACAAATTTCATTGTAAAATCTGAGTTGGGGGCAAGTTTTGATATTAAAGTTCTTGCTCTGTCTGTTTCAAATTCTGTATAACCTGCAACATTTCTCCAAGTCAAAGACAATCCATAAGCAAAAAACTTTGTCGTCTTCATCTTATCCATGATAGTTTGAACATCAGAAAGGAAATCATCCCACTCCCAATCCCTTTCTTCAGAATCAACTGGGTTATATTCTGCCAGGACAACTTGTTCTTTTTCTTTTTGCTCGCTCATGTTTTTATTCTTCAACTGTTATTGAAATAATTTCTTCACTACCTTGTACGAAATCATGTTCAAGGCTTTCTTGTAAATACTTGTTTACGCATCGGGTTGTTTCTTCTACGTTATCCGTTTTAATGATAAGGGTTACTTTTACTTCTGTCATGTTGTTTTGTTTTATTGATTATACGAAAATAAAATTATTTTGTTTCACTTTCTTCAAAATTTTTTATTGCATCTGCAACAAAACCGCCTTCTTCAAGTTCTTCTTTTCTGTCAATTTTTGATACTCTGCCTACTTCCTCCTGCCATGACGTTTGAACATAATAATATTCACCATTGAATTCAACAACGTGTTGAACAGAACCGTTTGATTCCAATTTACCATTCATGTCTGAATCAATAGGATAGTTAATTAAACTATTTCCATCTTTCCAAATTTCTTCTCTTAGTTTCTTTTTCATACATTCTTATACGAAAAAGATTTGAAAATGTTTCAATCAAAAATATTTAAAAATTACTTTTTAACTTTTTTTATTAAAACGATGTCTTTCTCTTTCTTTAACCATTGTTCAAAACTTAGTAGGGGGTTTTCCTTATTCCAATAACTTAGATAAGTTGACTCATACTCACTTCTCAAGTCATTTAAATCAACAACAATGTTTTTTTTGCTCATCAATTTCTTTTTATTGTTATACGAAAAAGATTTGAAAATGTTTCAAGGTTTATACAAAGTATTTTTCGGGGCGTAATGAACCTTGTGGAAACAGTTACGCAATGCCCATTCAGCAACTCCACTGTTTCTTAGTATTCTTCTAACAAGTTCTAAATCTTCTGCTTTTACTCTAAGTGCCTCTGTCATTTTAGTAGTGTAGTCGTGTTCCGTTTCGGTAAGTGTCTTAATCTTCTCACCGCTGATAGGCTCAAGTCCTTCAATCCACACCACATAATATATCGGTTTTTCTTTCTCTTTTGGCTTTTCTCTGCCATCGGTATATGTTACTGTTAATCTTTTGTAAAACCCATCATAATACCACTTAAAATTCTTCTGCTCGCCTCTTGCATGACCTATTCTCCTGCTTTTTGTGTAAACGCTTGTTGTCCAATCCAACCTTTCATTTTCATCTAAAAGAGTTCTAACAAGTTTAGCGGCTTTTTGCAATGAACATGTACTCTTTGTAAAATTTTGTTTTGTGTTTATCATATTTAATTATACGAAAAGAAAAACAAAATGTTTCAAATAAGTTTGTTAAAATTTGCAGCTCAGTCCACAGCTTCTATATAATATGATATACAAACAAAATAATTGAAAGGGGGGAAAAATAAATAAAAAAAATCCCCCAAATTTAAACTTTTGTTTGTATATCTATTTGAGTTCAGGGTTTTGGATTACTCCGCCAGTATTTCCTGAAATGGCAGCAAAACGAAAACCCCCACCAAATTTCTTCGATGAGGGTTCTTCGTATAACCAAATTCTTTATTTAGCTTTCTGCAACCAAAAGAGTTTTGTATTCTTTTTCGGTTAAGTGGCGTGGCGTTGATAGAGATTCATACTTGCCTTGTGGCTTTATCAATATGCAATCACCTTGTCGGATAATCTTTTCAATGTTCCCTTGTGGCACGTTGGTCTGAATAGTCCAAGCAATAGCTTGTGTGGCGTTTACTTTTTTAATTTCAAACGAATAATCATTATCATTTTTATTTGTTCGCCAAACTTCATTTGCATTTACCCAAATAAGATATTCTCGGCTTGTTGATGTATCTTTGCATTTAACAAAGTGGCTGTTAGGCATTTTTTCCCAAGAGTTCTTCAAACCTTTGTTAAAGTAGTCGCCCGATACTTCGTAAAGTTCGTAAGTATCATCAAACTTATTTTCAACAAGTTCACCTTTTTCATTCACCCACATCGTTGATTTTTTTAATGTTTGTGTGTTAATCAGTTTTGGATTTACTTCGCTAATTAGCCGTTCCAAACCCAAGCATAAGATACCAACCCTTCGCTGTTCAAGGTTTTCAAGCTGTGCAATCTCTTTGAACGTAAGAGGCACAATATCATTCCAAATATCAGCAAGTTGAGGAAAGGGGCAAGTGTCATGTTTTAGTTTAAGTAAACGACAGCCCAAGTCATAAGGGAAAGTGGTATTATCAATTACAATCTTCATTTTTTTGTTTTTGTTTTGTTATACGAAAAGGGAGAGAAAATGTTTCAAAGTTTTTTGTTAATCATTACTATCTTGGTAAGTAGTAATAGAATTATTCATAATAACTTTCAAACCTGTTTTTGTTGTGGTTAGTGTTTTTATTTTTCCATTATCTTCGTTTGTGGTAAAGCTATACCATTCTTGCACTTCATCATCTGTATCAGGCTGAAATTCAGAGGTTTTTGTTTGTAAAATTTCCTCAATTTCGTTGGCAATTTTTTCTTCTTCATCAGTCATAATGAAATCTCTTTTGTAGTTCATTACAAAACCTTCTTCTCCACCATTGATGTTGCCAACATTATCGTTAATGAAATTTATCTGTTTTTTATTCAGCTTAATTTCAATAACTGTTTCTATGTTTTCGCTGTATTCACTTTGGTCATTTTTACAATAGTCAAAGGAAGGTTCATCATCTTCATTGAGTGTAATATCAACTGTTCCTGCTTCACCCATGTAAACCCCATCAGAATCTGCATAAAAATGAACGTGCTTAAATGTTTGGTCTTCAAAAAAGTTTACCAATTCGGCATTTTCAATTCCTTTTCCATTTGCATCTTCAAACGAAACGGAAAAATCATTCATACTATCTCCACCGCAGCTAAATTCAAAAACTGCTCTTTCTATTGATAAATCTTTCCAAAGTTTAATTGCTTGTTTCAGTTCCATGTTTTTCTTTTTCTATTTTGTTAAGTAATTCTTTTGCGTTTTCTGTTGCTTCGGGATTTTCAATATCTTTTACTCCGTTATGAATCCAAGCTGGTAAAACTAAATGTTTTAGATAATCCTGTAATGTAGGAACAAACTTCATTCGGAAATCCTCAGCAATATGTAACATAGCAACATCAATCGTGTCAACTGTTCTTCCATCTGAATTTACAATGTTATAACCAAAAATCATTGGTATAATGTGGTAAGCAAACCAAGTGTTGTGAGTAATAAGCCTTGACGCATTATTATTCATTGATGCTTTCGGGCTGTCAATAACTTCGTGAATCTTGATATAATCTTCTACTTTGCCCCCCCATCTTTTTACAGAGGACTTTGAATGAATTAAAGGGTTCGCCATTTTGTTTCTTTTATTGGTTATACGAAAAGGGATAGAAAATGTTTCAATTTTATTTGTTAAATTTTTCTCTTAATCCCACACCTGACTAACAGTTCCTTTGAATGGGTTGTATTCAACTTGTTTTCCCATCACCCAATCACCTTTATCAACTTGTAAAGATTGATGTTCGGCAAAGTCGCCATTCGGTTGCTCATGCTTCAATACACTATCTTTATGGATAGTTAGGTCGGCAAACTCTTTTGGTTTTTCAGCAATACCAAAATCGCCATGTAAAACGTGCTGATTTGCACCCTCTCCTTTAAGGAGTATCTCTTTTGTCTTTCTTGTCTTTTTCATTTTTTTGTTTTTTATTATTATACGAATTGATTAGAAAAATGTTTCAAGAAAGTTTTATTATTTTTTTGACCAGAACTCAGATGTAGGCCTGCCAGAAATTTGTCATCCAATATAAGATATACAAACAAAATGATTGAAAAGGGGGAGAAAATAAATAAAAATTTTCCCCCAAATTTAAGTCTTTGTTTGTATATCATTTTGGTTTCAGGAAAATGCAGCCCTCCGCCAGGTTTTCCTGAAATGATTTCGGTTAAGGGCAAAAAAAATCCCCCACCGATTTCTCGATGAGGGCATGATAAAAGCCAAAATTCAATGGACGGAACTTTGGACGGATGCAAATTTTTATTCTACAATTTTGCCGTGTTGAACATTTATTGTATGGAAGTATTTTCTTGTATGTTCGTAATCTTCACTTGAAAACAAATCTTTTACTTTTGGATAAAATTCCGTTACACCATAAATTGAACTTGCCATGCTACCACCTATGTATTCTATTTTTTCTTTGTCAATTTTCATTGTCTTTGCTATTGATTCAATACAATTTTCTTTGGCAAAGTTTTTAACAGGCGTGGCAATCAAGCCATCAAGTGTTTCAATCATTATTGCGTTCTGCATATTTCTTTTTTATTGTTATACGAATACAGGGAGAAAATGTTTCAAATTGATTTGTTAAAAATCTTCTTCATCATCACCATCTTCTTCTTCTTCTTCTTCTTGTTCACCGATAAAGATAACTTCAAAAACAACCCACTCTCCATTTTCGTCTTTTTCACCGAATACAGGATATGAGCCATCACCAAAACCTGATGAAGAAACTGCTCCTTGTGGCAACACACCCCAACTTTCGTCTGCCAAAGTTAATTCACAACAGGCACGATACCATTGGTCGCCATCTTGTCTATCATAATTTTCGCCAAAATCATGTTTTTTCAAATCCTTTGCGGCTTCATTATTGCGATAAAAATCTTTATCAAAGAAACCAAATTGACCGCTATCAACTCCACCATCCATACCAACTTGTTCCGTTCTGTAAGTTCTTTTCGCGTTGATATGCTCAACTCTCAAGCGAGCAATTCTATTGCCCCAATCACCCTCGTCAGAGGTTTCTACTTCTGCGAGCCACGTTCCGTTTTTCACATTATTGATAACACCTTGACACCATGTAGGTATTGAATAGCAGGGGTCGGATGCCACCATTACTCCTGACTTAACTTCAAATGTTTTGTTGTCTGCTTTTTCTTTCATTGTTTTTGTTTTTTATTTATTATACGAATTGTTTTAGAAAATGTTTCAGGTTATTTTTTATTTAACATTTCGAGTGCATCAATAGATTTCAAGATAAAATCTTTTTCTTCAGGAGAAAGGAAATAATTGTCGAGGGCAATATCAGCTGTTACAAAATTTTGAGAGATTTCGGTATGCTTTACCATAAATCTTTTGTTCTCATAAGTAACGATAATTTCTTTTCCTTTTTTTGTTGTTAATCTCTTTTGAAGCGCCATTGTTGTTTTTTATCTATTATACGAAAAGGGAGAGAAAATGTTTCAATTATGCGCCAAATAAACTGTTAAGTGCTTGTTGTCTGTTTACAAATTCCTCAACTTTTTTCAAAGGCATTTCACATTCATCACCCAAAATGTTGTCTGCATATTCATCAAGACAAATTCCCTCACATCTTGTAAGAATACAAGTTGATTTTTTTACTCTTGTAACTTGGTAATGGGCACGACCATCAGCGACTGGAGTTGAAAAATAACGATATAAAAGCGTTCCGTTCTCCCTCGCCTGTTTATCAATCCTTTTTAGTTCATCAAGGTTTCTTTCAGAATTTTGGCAAAGTTCTCTTATTCTGTCAAATCCCATATCAGTGGGATATAGTTGTTTGTATTTGCTCATGTTATGTTATACGAATTTATTTTAAAAATGTTTCAATTTAATCAACAAAATATTCTTCATTTTCGTTGTCAAATTCAACCTCTGTAATAAAATATCCGAGCCTGTTTACAAAATGATAACCCGCACAAACGTATTGCTTCCCATCAGCTTCCAATAAAGTCCATACTTTTTTAGGGTTTTCTTGTGCCTGTTTTCTAACATACTCAAGTTCCTCACCGTATGTTTCATACATTCTACCTCCTTCATCATCCGACCAACTTGCATTGTCGTCAATATGATTTATTTGCGGTCTGTATTTATCCTGCCAAAAATCAGAATCATGTTTCTTCAAATCTTTCCTTTGAACAAGAACATTAGCCATGAGATAAGGAGAATGAACCAAAACTGTCTTTGCTCCTTTCTTCGGTTGCTCCAGAACCTTTACATCATCCACAACATGAGTTTCTTCATATTGTTTCACCCTGTTTGAATCAAGATGGTAAAAATGGTCTTGGAATATCTGCGTTGTTTTGCTCATTCTGTTTTTTATCTATTATACGAAAAGAGGGGGAAAATGTTTCAATGTTTTTTATTTTTATTTCAAGGTATAATTTATTGATATTTAATTATTTATGCCTTGTATTTATTTCGCCAATATATTAGTTATAAAACATAAAAATTATTTACGCCTTTCTTTTATTATAACTGATACTATCGAAGCAACCATTAATATAATTCCACATATTCCTACTATTCCCATAATTTTTACGATTTTATAACAAGGTATATGTGAAATACCTTATAAAGTTTATATTAATAATTTAAGTTTTGTGGTTAGATACTTCACATATACCCAACCGTTAGTTGTCATGTATAATTTTTTTAGATATTGAATAGAATTTAAAATAAT
>Ga0114974_10002468_pt1 | contig 14198 bp, 16 predicted proteins | sample S_130206_EF_Meta_FD_87318 | JGI IMG/M metagenome (GOLD analysis project Ga0114974, IMG submission 87318) | Freshwater microbial communities from Lake Simoncouche, Canada to study carbon cycling - S_130206_EF_MetaG | ecosystem: Environmental > Aquatic > Freshwater > Lake | place: Lake...
CATAGTCATAGCCTTGCATTTGCATACCTTGACTGTATACAGTAGGTGTGCTAACATTACCACTAGTGACTGTGCCAGTGACTGATAGATTACTTAATGTACCTAAACCTGTTATGTTGGGTTGATTTGCACCAGTTACATTACCAGCGTAGTTAGCAAAGTTAGCAGTTGGAACATTACTTACAGTACCAATAGCCGCACGACTAATCTGTACTTGTACATTTGGTGGTGGTGTTAATGCAACTTGTACGTTGCCTGTGTTTGTTACGATTACTTGATTAGCCATATTAGTAGTTGATTACCCCATCTGAATTTACCAAGAACAATAAGAATACTGCTTGGTCATATGCTGGTTGTGTTCCAACTGCGGGAAAACTAATCTTAATTCTACCTGTGAAACAAGCTGGTTCTGCGGCACTGATATCTAAATCAGGATCACCTGCAATCAAGTCCCAAGTATCATCATCAACAGTCAATGTGAAAGTGCCTGCGGCATTAACTACGTTTGATATAGGCAACACTATTGGAGTTGGAGCAACACGATTCATACGCATTGTGCCACTAGCAGTAGTTAAGTTAAATATACCGCCACCCTGTGTAGCACTGATTGTAAATGTAGTTTCAGTTATAATTGTTTTTACATAGTATGTTGTATTGATTGCAACACCACCAAATACACTTCCAACAAACTGAACTGGCTGATCGACAAATAGATCGGCAGTACTTGTGCAAGTAAATGTATCATTTGTGGTTTCTGCACTTGTGATTGTTGTGATGAGAGGAACTAATGGATAATCATAGATTTTAAAATCTATGCCAGTTCTGCTATCTTGGTAATCTACTATTGCTCTACGAACGATTTGTGCATTGATAGTAGCACCAGTTAAATCTACTGGTGTTGTTGCAGTTTGCCAACCACTAGTATAACTTGTAACTGTACTCCATTCAAAGTTCCAAAAATCTTTTTGATCGTATATTAAGTTCTGTGCTAATACTTGTGCGTCAAAACCTGCCACTTGATTGAGTGTGGCTTGCGTGAATTTTGCCATTTGTTTTCCTCTGCTGTCTCGCATCTAACGAAACATAACTACCTCGCTATGTTTCGTGTGTGATAATGTATTTATGCTGGTATGATTAGAAAGCAACAGGAGTCCAATAACCACTCCATCTAGGAGTACTGGCAGTTTTATATATAGTAACTCCAAATCTAGCATAGGTTGATGAGCCTGAATTTATTGAAGGAGAAATAAGTATATTACCATAATTTAACAAATATATATCCGAGTTATCCACACTTGTTCTATTAGCGGCGCCATCGACAATTTGAACATTACTTCCATCTATTTGAATATTAGATCCTGATATAACATTTCCCCTCAGCTCCCACGGACCTCCGACCGCTGTGGGGTTTGTAAGTTTTTGATTAAATATAATAGTTATTTTATCCCCAACATTCATCAATGAATTTAACGTTGTAGTAGAATTTCCTCTAACATTCAAAAACATTGCAAGATTAATATTTGTGTTAGCAGTATTTGAACCTATATATGCATTTGAATTATATATTACTGTTCCATCTAAAACATCTACATTTATAGTTGTTAAATAAGGATAAACATTTATAAATTGTCCATTTGTTATAAAAATATTAGATGATGAGGTCAGTGTATTAGCAGTAAGATTACCTGTAACTACTAAATTAACGGTAGTCAAAGTATTAGATGTGCTATTGAATGTTAATCCCGCACTACCACCAAAGTTTCCTGCATTATTATATTGAACCTGTGTATTGCTACCACCTACAACACCATTACCAGTAGTAGTACCATTAACCCAATTTAAATTACCTGCACCGTCCGTCTGTAAAAAATAACCATTAGTCCCACCTGGTATGCGTAAATTAGCTACATTTGAAATATAAGTATTTGATCCAGTGAAGTTTGCATTGTTTGTAAAATTAGTAATTCCATTTAAATTTGCAGTACCATTAACCCTCAATCCAGTTAGTGTACCTAATGATGTTATATTAGGTTGAACATTGGTAATTAATGTCCCAGTATAATAGTTTGCCGTAGCTAAATTACCTAAATTAGCATTACTACTAGTAATATTGGCACTAACATTTAATGTTCCATTAATGTTAGCACCAGTTGTAGTTGCTACAATAACATTGCTAGTGCCACCTACACTAATTGATACATTGCTATTAGCTTGAATAGTAATATTACTATTGCCATTTATTAATGTGCCAGCAAAATTTGCATAGTTTGCATTGGCTACACTACTTACGTTTGCCCCATTGATACCAGTTAACAAACTACCATTACCTGAATAGAAATTTGCTGTTACTAAATTACCTAAATTAGCATTTGATGCATTGATATTACCACTAACATTTGCACTTGTGCTTGATACTACAACAACGTTGCTTGTACCATTCACGCTCATTGTAATATTACCATTACTTGTTGCAATACTTACATTACTTGTACCATTGCTAATATTGCTAGTATTGCCGCTTGTAACTGCCGCCCATACTAAGTTACCAGCACCATTTGTCTGCAAGAAATAATTTGCCGTGCCACCAGTAATATGTAAATTACTTACATTACCTAATGATACATTAGCTCCAGTAAATGATACATTACCAGATGCAGTTAAATTGCTTGTGGTTAATGTATTACCAACGTTAGCGTTATTTGTAACGTTAGCATTGTTGATTGTAATATTTGCTGTATTAGAAACATTACCTGCTTCTTCAGCGTAAGGAACGATATATGTGAAAGTCATTTAATTTATCCTTAAGGATTTAGTTTTTGTTGTTTAACTGTTAATGATCCGTGAAACAACGTTAAGTTTGAGCCAAGAGTTAAATTTCGTATTGCATAACCCCATTGATATATTCCCTCATCTGATCCTCCAGACCAATCACTTATGGTAATATGAGTAGGGTATGGTTCCATAAAACCAGTAAAATAAGTTTGTAATGTTCTAGTTTGTAATATTATTTGGCTAGGAATTGAATTAAAAATAGCATATCTACAAATCTGATATTGTATATTATTTACGTCACCTAAAAAACCTAATGTGCCCCATAATTGTCCAATTTCATTTCCCAGTAAATTATCTGAACTTAAATCTACATAGATAGCTTTATACCATCCGTCAGTCCCTTCTGTTATTAATTGAGATTGTGAAGATCCAGGAGTCCATTCACCAGTACTACCAGTACCAGTACCTTGATACCAAGGAAAGATAATTGTTGGGCTAACTGTTGTACCAGGAAATATTAAAGGTCTATTTCTTTGACTTGTACTTGTAACTAGTACTGGTGGCCCGCCACCTTCGGGGCGTGGATCAAAAGTCCAATATGCCAAGAAGCCGGCGCCATTAGGTTGCATATCATCATAAGTAATACCGCCAACATTACCAGCTGGATCAAAGGGAGTTACGCTAGGGCCTACCCAATTGAATGATGCACTACTATTACTTTGTCTACCTGCTAAATCATTACGTGCAGTGCTTGACCAATAATATGTGCCAGGATTTAAATCAGCAACATTAATTGTTACTGTGGAATTTGCACTGTATAATGTTCCATCACCAGTTTGAACACTGCTATAAGATTTATGTGTTGATACATTACTTGTATTACCATAATTAAAATCCATATACAATGTTGAGCCAACTGCAGGAACATTACTACTAACTGTAAAATAATTAATAGCACTATTTGCTACCGGGCCGTTTGTTATAATTGGTGTGCTTGGCTTATCAAAAACATTAGGATCACTCAATCCTGTATTCGCTTCTGGTATAAAATCTTCTAATGCGTTATCATTGTATATTGTGCCATTGTATTCAAACGCTGTAATCCTTGCACCTAAGAATCCATCACTTGTTTTAGTTTCTTGCACTTGACTTACACGGAATAGTTTATCTGTCCATCCATATTCTGCTAATGTAACACGCACAACATCACCGGCAACAACTTGTATGCCACTGTAATCTAAATTACAAACAATAGTTAAATCTTCACGTGACTGTAACAATCTACGCACACCCAAATATACTGCACGAATGTAGTTGTTGATTTGTGGATATTGTATAGTTAACCTATTATCTGGTTCGTTAGGACTTAATAAGCTTGGATCATACCAAGCAGTGCCAACTGTTGTTAAATCAACTACTTTGTAATCAGTTTGGTCATTGATATTTGCATTTGGATACTGCACTTCTAAACTATTGTATGTTTGATTTAAGTCAATTGGATTGATATCAATACCACCAATCAATACACTACTATCAACACTGTACAAATCACCTAATACACCACTGTATGGCTTGTTCATTACAATAGTCCATTGACCAGTTAGTTCGCTGTATTGTAGCCAACTATCACAAGCATCAACCAACTGTTGTAGATTACTTAAACAGTTATCACCTGTATTGACTGGACCATCAATACGATATCTTGGTTGTGTAGCACTACCGCCACCAACGGGTACATATGTAATTGTTTGATCGCTGTATACGTTCAGTGCAGTCAAACTTGCTGTATCAATATTTGCTACATCAATAGCACAACCATATTGTACATCAGTCATATAATCAAGTAACACATCACCGGGTTTAGTCAATGTATTAGTCAATTGAACGCTTAGTCGTGGCATTTGTTGAGCATCTTGTACATCTTTGTTATAAATTACTTTTACAACTATAAAACAAGTATCACTCATCAAATCTGTTGCAGTCCATCTATCTGCAACTGGGATACTAGCATCAGACAGTATTGTAATGGCAGTTGTGCCACCTGTATTCACACCACTACTTGAACCATTATTAAACTGATATATCCAAGCATAACCATTAATTGTTGTATCTACTTGTGGTGTTGTTGCATTTGTTGTTAAACTTACAACTTTATTAACGCCGCTATAATCACCGGCTCCCAATGTAACTTCTTTGCCATTCCAAAAGATTTTACCAAAACTCATTGTACCACTACTAGCTTCACACAAAGTAAAAACATAATACATTGTTTTTTGGTCTGTTGTAATCTTAGCGTCTGTGACTGTAGGTGCTAGAAAAGCACTACCATAACTTACTGAAAGTTTATTGTTTGTTGCTGGGCCTAATTGAACACGTGATCCGACGTCTTGTGCTCCAGCGCCAGTTTTATTTGCACGATTAGCAACTAACTTACTAATACCAATCGTTACTAATGTGCGAACGGCAAATGCGGCTACACTGCTTATTGTAATTCCTGCAAAGAAGCTTCCTATCGCTGCCGCGGCTGCTGTAAATACTGGCATCTCAAATACTCCAAGTTGTTTCTATAGGCTTCAGACCAAATCTACTGTAATCTAGTTTTTGACCTTCCATTTGGCTCATTGTATAATTTACAATAACGCCATTGTCTTTTAATTCATCACAATGCTCAACATACTTTGCAAGTAATCTATAACCTGCAGTTGAACCACGATATTCTTTTTCTACCCAATAAGCAATCTCACTCATTATAAGTTTGTTTGCATCCCACATAAATGGGCTTTTTATTGCTAACAACATACCAGTTAATTTATTATCTTTTTCACTGACGAATGCAACACCTAGTCCAACAACAATTGCTGTTAGTATTTTTAATGCTGTTTCTTCACTCTCAACAGTTAGTCCTTTTATTGTACCACTGTCTCTGTAATGACGCAACATTTCCATTAATTGAGGTATGTCGAATTTATTTGCTAATCTTATTTTCATTTGTTAAAGCCCTGTGCCACCATTGGAATAATCTGTATTTGTATCTTGTGCAATTTGACTTGCATCTGTTTGTGCCTGACTTTGTGTAGTTGCAACTTGCACTGGTGGCTTACCAAAGTCAAATGCTCTATCACTTAAACTAGGAACACGATCCATACTTGTATCAGTAGGATTATATTCTTTCCAACTTTCGCTATTTGTTTTACGTCCAGCAATACGATTTTCTAATACAGTTTTAAAACTACTTGCGTTTAATGTTATTGTAAAGTTGTCGTCTTGGTCTTGACGTTCTTCACTGATTTGATAGTTGGTAACAATACCAGTAAACCTATGAGCATTGCTTGTAAGATTATAGTTGTTATCATAAAATCCTCTAGTGATTTCTAACTGACTACCACGTATTAAACTACCCAATACAATAGACATATTGTTGCCATCAATGCCACTTAAACTAATACTTGTATCTGCGCTTGTTACACGAATATCACGTTGTTGCACGCCAACTGCAAGTAATCCACCTAATGGACTATATACATCTCCATCAATAGTTTCAGATTGATAGCTACTACTGAATGTATAAACATTGTTGTTTGCTGTGTTGCCATACTCATTGTATATGGTAAGTTTTACAAACTCTGCATTATTTACTAATGGTTTGTTATTGGCTACTGCTGGGATATTATCCATTATGCATCTCCAACAAATTCGTATAGATTAAAACTATCACTAAACTCTAACAATGCATTGTTAACAACAGTACTGCCACTCATTGCTTGACCCCCAACTATAAGTTTGTATGTAGGCATATTAGGGCAGAACATATTAAACTCACACGTATTGCCAACTATAATACCTAATCCGGTTAGTGATCCAGTTAATATGTTTGGTCTGCTTGTAGTAACAATTACTGTTGATCCACTACCACGCAATACTTGTGTAGTACTTGTGAATGGGTATGGATAAACTCCAGTAGAACCAATTTGTATTAAATCGTTTTGTTTAAATATGATTGCACCACTTGCCGCAGTTATACCACTTACATTTAATGTTAGTTGATCGCCAACAAAACTTGTTACTGTGATTGTGTTCAGTTGTCCTACACTCATTGCACCCTGATATTTGAAGATCCAACTTAACTGTGGTAAATCACTAAACGTAACTACTTCAGGTGTTGTTCGATCTAATGTATCTAATGCTTCCATTAAATCCCTTGCTTGATAGTATTTAAAACTGTTTGGCATATCAAGTGTGAATTTCCAAGGGTTTTTAGTTGGTGTTTGACTAACACGAGGTATTTCATTACGTGTATATTGTATGCCAACTACTTTACGACGGTCTATTGCTAGTCCATTACAGTAGTTTAATATTGTTTGTAAGCCTGCCATTTATATTTCCTTATCTACCATAACTTAATTCTTTTTGTGCTAATTGCACTGACCCAAATAATGTTCTGCGATTCTCTGCGAACAGTTGTGCTACTGATTTGGCATCGATAGCACTGATGTTGTTTGTAATGTATGTGTTGCCTTGTACTGCACCACTACTACCACCATTGGGTATAATAGTGCCTGCTGTTTTTGGTACAAACAACTCAGGTCCATTCTCACCAACAATACTTGGCTTACCTACTGGTGGTTGTCCACCATTTGCAAAACCAAGTACTGAGCCTAGAAAACTACCAAGCATATTTGATGCACTACCTAATATTTTACTAGCTGCCGCTTTTAATTGTATTTTAATTAAATCTTGTATAATGCTACGAGCAAAATCACTAAATTTAAACTTACCTGTTGTAACAAAATTATCAATTGCACTATTCATATTTTGCGTAATACTAGTAAATGCATCACCAGCCATTGTAGCGGCATTTGTAGCACCATCAATATATTTGCTAAACGCATCTTGCCATCCAGCAGACCAACTACGGCTAACATCTAACTCACTCAACTGTGCTTGTTTTAGTTGATTAGTTAATGCATACATTTTGGCAAGCTCACTATTCATTTGCTGAATATTACTAAAACCATCATCGGTTTCAAACGCAGCCATAATTGCGCCAGCCATATCTGATTCTAAAATCTGAATATTTCTTTGAATTTCTTGTTTTTGCTGGTCGAATACAGAGCGTCCTCTTTGCTCTTTACCAAACATAATATCATTAATCTTCTTCTGCATATCACCATAGACACCGCTAGTTACACCAGCAATATTCTTTTGCTTTTCCATTGCATCAGATATTAATTGTAAATTGTTTAATCTATCTTGTTCAAGCAACTTAAGGTCTTGTAAACCACTTAATGATGCTGTAATACGTGCTATATCAACACTAGTTTGTTCTTTAATCTTTTCAATTTGAGCATCATATATTGAAACAAGTTTTTGTTCATCTTTACCTAATGCATCTCTTGCAACTCTTAACTTATCAGTTTCATCAGCGGCTCTTTTATATACTGCTTCTTGCGCTTTAATAATTTCAATATGATTTTCGCTTTGACCAATAAATGATTTTTCTAAATTGATATTATCAATGATTTCATTGTTTTGTTTTTTAAATGCGATACTAGCTTGCTCAATTGCTTTTTGTTGTTTTCTGAACGCATCTTCTACTTCACGTGCGGCTTCAGCTTGCTTCTCCATATCCTCAGCAATTTTATTTGTACCGCCACCCATACCAGTAATATTTTTAATCTTATCCCAGAATAATGCCGCTCCTGCCCCTACAGCCGCAAACAAACCCACTAATGGCTGTAATGCTGTACCTATATATTCAATACCTTTAGCCAGTACTGGTGCTCTTGTAATTAAATTATTAAAGGCAAGAGCTATATTTGCTAAAACATCACTTATAAAAGCACCAACTCTACCCATTGATGATAAGCGCAAACTTAATGTTAATATAAACCCACTAACTGATTCGGCTGCACCCGCTAATAGAGTAAACGCACCTGCAAGTACTTGCACAATTCTACCAAATACTGAGATAGCCAAAATAGCAGTGCCTAATGCTAACATTACTTTAATAACATTAACAATGGTATCAATACTTACATTTAAGCCATTTACAAAATCAAGTAATGGTTTAATTGCAGTTAGTAATGCAATACGTGTTTTGTTTAATGTAACTTCTAATTGTTGTTGTGTTGCCGCCGCGCTTTTAATTGCATCTGCATATTCTTTACTACCACTTGCGGCAGCTTCATATCCTGCGCCAACAGCTTTTAAATTGACTCCACGTAAACCTTTACCAAACAATTCGGATGATATTGAAGCACGTTTAGATATATCATCTATCTGTGATAGACCTTTAATTGCCTTATCAAATAACTGTTCTTCTGTTAATACTTTTAAATCATTTAATGTTATATCTAAATCAGCAAATGCATTCTGTGCTTTGGCACTGCCATCTGCGGCTTCAGCAATAGATAATACAAATTTGTTTAAACTTTGTTGAGCTTTATCCGCGTCACCACCATTTTGTGCTACTGCACTACTAAAACCCATTATCTTATCAACAGCAATACCAGTTGCATCGCTTAAATCACTGATAGCATCAGCCATTTTTAATGCACCAGATGTAAATGCTCCTAATGCAAGACCTGCTAATGCTGTTTTTAATTTACCAAAAGTACTTTGTAAACCCGCAACACTTTTGTTTAGATTATCAATATTACGTTGAGCAGTGGTTGTATTTACATTTACATTTACATCTAAATTCTCTGCCATTTTATTTTCCTTTTACAATCTGCGCCAAACGCTTTTTAATATATGCTGTTGTTGGTTTACTCATACCCACTGGTGCTTGCTTACTACCACGCATACCTCGTCTAGTCATATGACGGCCTTTATCTAATACTTCTGCGTAACCATAATCGGCAGTAATAGTTTTACCTTTTAATTTAGTATTGCGTTTTGCATTACCACCATTCTTTTTTGCTATAGGTGTTATTTTAACAAATTCTTGGTATGCTTCTTGTGGAAGCTTTTGCAGTTTTTGTTTAATTCTACTCAATGATTTTGTTAGAGTATTATTAAATGTAACAGTTAGCGTAATCGACATTATTGTTCCTTATTCTTTTCTAGCATAGCTTGTAATTCGTCTGTTGTAAAATCAGGGATGGGCTCTCTACCATTGTTCATTTGTTTTTTATGATGATAATTTTCAAATGTTAGTGATGCATCCATTATATACAAATCAAACGTATTACTTCTACATAATACTTCGCTGGGTAACATTCCATAACGTTTACCCAATCCATCAATCGTCAGTATCAGTGCCATCTTTTCACTTTTAGGATCAATACTGTCTTGCGTTACTTTCCCAATAGTTCAGTCACCTTTGCAATTGCTTTCATCAATACGTGTGTAGGTAGCATTGCATCATCTTTTAATATTTCTTTACCTTTTTCATCTAATATCAATGTACGAACAACACTAATGATACCACTAGTATCTTGTCCACTTGCGCTGGCTAGTTTCATAAACACGTCCATAGGCTGACGATCCCAAGTCCAGAATTCGATGGCTTCACCAAATTCTTTTATTGTATCTTCGTCATCAATGTGAATGTCGATTAGTTGGGGTTTTGCTGTAAGCTGTGAGAGTTTCATTTGTTATTCCTTTTAAATTATTGTAATGTATTTATTCGTTCTCGTTTAGGTCTTCTAATAGTTGATTTAGTAGAGCTAATCTAAACGCTTGTTTTGCTTTTAGTTGTTTGATTGTTGCCATCATATTGTCTAACATAGGCATCATCTTTGCTTCGTCAGCGATTAAGCTACGTAGTTTTTCTTCACTTGTCTTATACCATACTTGTTCTTGCGTCATTTGTTTCTTTCAATAAAAAAGGGAATACCTTTTGAGTATTCCCTAATATTCCTATATCAGTTAAGATTAAGGGTTTTGCTCTGTGTTCATTGAACCATTTACAGCCAAAGTCATTGGCGTGATCCAAACAGGTGCATCAGGACTTGCAGTTGGTGCAAGCTGGCTGATGAAGCCTTGACCAGCATAATAATATGCGTTCGCAGTTGCATTGCCACCATTCATTACAAGTTTAAATTGTAATGGTTGCTTATCAATACTCAACTGTGATACACCATAAAATGATGCGCTGTTAGCAGTAGCTCCAGCATTGCCGAAGAATACTGTATCGTCAATAACCATATTTACAGAAATCTCATTATCTGCTGGTGTTGTAAGCTTATTCATATCTGTGTTGCAGAAATCTGTATAAGAATAAACTCCAGTAGAGTTAGTGATTGTTACATCCTGTAAGCAAGTTACTGATAGAGTGTTTGCTATGTTACCCCAGTTAGCACTATTGCTAATGAGGTCTGTACTTACCAATAATGTTGGTTGAGTACCTGTTGTGTTTACTGTAATTCTTGCCATTATAGTCTCCTTGTATGTTGGCGTTATGTATTAAATTCTAAGCGTGTTAATTCGAATGTCCAAACGTGCTTCTCTGCTTGTGTAGGACCATATGTTCTGACTTGATTGAAATTTCTTTCAAAATAGCCTTCCATCAATTGTTGTCCGTCGTCTTTCAATGCTGTAACTAGATTTGCAATAATAGCATTAACATCTAGGTTATATGGATCATCTTGGTAGCTAATATATGTTACGTCAAATACATCAAATGCGTGATATATTGCGCCACAATATTGAATAGCTAACTGATGTGGATTTCTACTATTTGTATGTACATCACTAACATAAATGCCATAACGAACTTTCTCATCATCGCTGGGAAAATCGTCATAAATCGGAACACTCCAAGTTCTTGGAATGTCTCGTTTCAACACATCAATAATTTGTGTAGTATTGACTGTTGGCGCATTTAGTATTACCGCTGCCATTAGAAATATCTCCTATCCCCATTGAAATAATCAACGTCTGCTGTCCAATTCTCTTCCAATTTCGTTGTTGGTCCTTGAGGATTATCCATATATAAATCATAGAAGTTCATCAATTGCAACGCCTTTGTCCATTCAGTCTCGCATCGCATTTTTGCAAAATCGTAATTCTGCATATCTACTTCATTCATATTAGATACATCTGTTACTAAACTCTCGTAAAATACAAGAATAGCTCCAAACGTATCTAAACGAATTAATGTTTGATCGTTTTTAATTAATAGACTAGGGTTAAAACTAGAAATCAATTGTCCATTAGGCAGATTAGCATAATAGTAAGCACCCAACACTGTGTCGCAGTATTTCTGCCACCAGCCGAACTCTAACTTGTATAGCCACTCTTGTGAAGCAACTTTAAAGTAAGGAGCCCAATCAACTTGTAGTGCAGCCGCTCTGCGTTCCGCTGCCGGATCGTAGAACTGTATGTCCACTACTGTTGCATTTGATATTCGTTGATATGGTACCGACATATTATATTATTTCCTTTAGACATTGACTGGTAGTCTAAACACTACCAGTCATATTCGATTTAGTTTTGTAGAATATTAATAGCTCCGCCTCTACGCAAGTCACCAACGCCACTACCGAAGTAACCAACGCCAGTCAACCATATTTGCAATCCACCTGGTACTTCACCAGTCTTAAGTTGCAAGCCTTCTTTCATTACTGTAAAGATTGCGCTATCGCCCATATAAGCACCAACTAATACTGGTAATGAAGCTTGACCAACTACTGTACGTGTTGCACTTTGCAAGAATGTAGTGAACATAATCATACAGCCATATACAGATTCAATCTTACCTGTTGATAACAATTCATTACCAAGAGCAGATAGGTTACTACCACCACTTTGTGATACTGCACCACCAGTTAGTTCAGCTAACAAACGATTCAAACTAGAACCAACTTGTCCACCAGTATAACCACCTTGTGTTTGTGCATCACCATTAGAGTCCATAACGATGACTGGAGTGCCAGGCATACGAGCGACTTTAAAGTTCTGCTTAACTAAACGGATACAATCTAAAATGCTGTTTGATGTGAAACCATCAGTCCAAGTACCACTAGTGTTAGTAGCACCGATAACTTCCATAGCACCTAATTCTAAGACACGATCAAATCCGTCTGCGCTAGTTGCGTAGTATGTATTACCAGGAGTAACTTTGAATGATAAGAACGCCGCTGTAACACGTTGGTCTACCTTCTCAGCAAAACTCTCACCAAGTTCAGCACCTAATGTAGCTGCCAATGTGAAACTTGTTGTCCATCCGTAGAAGATATCGAACGCTGTTTGTGCAACTGCAGGAGTTGCTGTAATTGTACCTTGACCCAATGCTGGATTCTGTACAACTGCGTTACCTGTACCATATGTACCACCAGTGCCGTTAGCATTGTAGTCCTGATATGTGATTGGTGCAAAGTTAGGTACTAAGAATGTTTGACCTTGTGTAGGTGCAACCACGTTAGTAAAGTTAACTAGACCGTTAGATTCGTGCATAGCACGTAATGCGAAATTTGAAATCGCTGTTGTAAAACCATCGCCCTCATTGTTAGGGCCTCCCAAAACGTATGCCATAATATTTTCCTTAAATTAAATTTTGTTGGCTCAGAGCACTTTACGACTTGAATTCGATACACTTGCTGATACGCCTAGACCTTTTAGTCCGACACCTTTACCTAAACCATTCTTATTAGCCCACGCATTGAATGCGGCAGGGTCACGTGAATAGTCTGGTATAGTTTCTTCTAACGCACCAGTAAAACTACCTTGTCCAGGTCTTAAACCTGATCCAGAATTGGAATTGCTCTGTCTTAATAACTTAGGATTACCCTGAGCTACTTCTGTTACCAATCCCTGGATTGTAAGTGGCATACCATCACTACCATAACGTTCTTGACCTTTTTGATTGACGATAGCATATGTGCCATCATCGTTCCATTGAATATTGTTTTTAACTTTATTCAAGGCATAATCAAGTAAGTCAGTATCAAACTTGTCGCCCATTGCTCGCTGAATATCGCTATCAAGTTCCTTCTCACGCAATGCTTGCTCTTTACGTGCAAGATTTTGTGATAGTTCATTGAAGCGTTCGTGCAAGTCGTTAGTTGTTACACGTCCTGAACTTTGCTGTACTTTTGGTTGTTCCACTGGCTGTGCGTTGCCACCGAGTTGTTGAGCACTTGTTCTAGCCATATAAGCAAGAGCATCTTCTACACTAGTAAATTGAGTACCACTAGCATTGCTAAGGGCATTCAATAAACCTTGTGTAGTACTCTTACGAATAGCACCAGCATTTACTTGCTCATCGCCACCTTCTTGCCCTGGGGCTGACTGGTTTGCATTAGTCTGGCTGTCGTTGCCAACGAAAGATTTTTGATCCATTTAATTTTTTCCTGATTTTACGTTATCACCGAGTTTGTATTGTATTTATTACAATTAGTTTATAGGTAGTATTATCTACCTGCTGTACCACCTAGCAATAATGCAGGTGCTACTTGATTTGGATAGTAGGTTAATCCTAC
>Ga0114974_10002469_pt1 | contig 14194 bp, 16 predicted proteins | sample S_130206_EF_Meta_FD_87318 | JGI IMG/M metagenome (GOLD analysis project Ga0114974, IMG submission 87318) | Freshwater microbial communities from Lake Simoncouche, Canada to study carbon cycling - S_130206_EF_MetaG | ecosystem: Environmental > Aquatic > Freshwater > Lake | place: Lake...
CTAAATCTACTAGCCCCGTCTCAGGGTCTCGTGTTCCTAAGATTCGTGCCTCAGAAGCCATTGCGTCCTCCATCCCCATTGCTTGTCTTGATAAAAACTCATTCAACCTCTCAAACATAGGAGTCTTCTTCGTGTTGGAAGGTTGTCTCATCAAATCACGGTGTGCCTTGTAGGCATCATAAGGCTTGATTTTCTCAGCCTCCTCAACCAATGCTCTGGCCTCCTCGTCCATCGTCTCTTCAGGTGCTTCAGGAGCTTCCTCCTCCTCAGCAACCCTCTGTAGTCGCTTTGACATCGTAGCTTCTCTCAACTCATTCACAAGACCCTTGATATATTCAGAAGGATATCTTTCAATGAGACCCAAGTAATGTTTGTCTTCATCAATGTTTGTCTGAAAGAGTTCTCGTAAGTCTTCATCTTCCTCATCCTCTAGAAACTTTTCCTCTTCTTTGATTACCTCCTTCAGGGATTGAATCTGAAATCTTACATCCGTGGCTAATGGTTGTTTCACTCGCATATCAAACTCTTCTTGAGTTAAGGGAGTCCATTCCTTCCCTGAACCATCCTCCTTATCAACATAGAACTCAGTCTCCTTTGTCTTCCCTGTTCGTCTTACAGGAACAGGGAACGGGTTATCCACCTGATAAGCCAACGTAGCCTCTGAACCCAAACGTGATATAGGTTCCATAGATATCCCTTCAGGGCCTCTCGTAAATCCTGTTAATCTCTTTCTTCCCTCAGGTGTTGTCTCATATCTACCAGGGTTATATGCCAAGTCTCCACGGCCTTCCTTGAGCTCTTCAAAGGGATTCTTACCTACAAAGTCAAAGCGAGATGACCTCAAGTCAATCTTGCCTTTGGTCTTACGAGCCTGAAAGTCTTTCTCTGACTCGTTCTTCGGCACGTCCTCACCATAGCGAGTTGCCACACCCTTCCTGACATCACGCTTTGATTTCTCCAAATCTTTCTTATATTCAGCCGATGCTGTAGCATCACTTTGGTTATATAGAAACTGTGCCATATTCCCAATGCCTTGTGAATAAACAGGGAGAGCTGATTCCTTGGCCTCTTGAAAGGCCTGTCTCAACTCCTCATCAGTCTCTCCAGGCTTAGCCTTTCTCCACTTCTCTTTGATGCGACCTATATAGTCATCAAAGCTTTCATCCTTGTAGGCTCCCTTCCCAGTCCAAGGAATCACCGTAGTCTTTTCACGAAGCTTGAACTCTTCTGTGGTTTCATCCTCACGCTGAAGAATCCCGTGCTTCTTCCCACCTCCCTTGATAAAGTTTATAGCCTTCTTCCCTCCTGGCAATCTCTCCTCCTTCTTAGCCTCAGCCTCTGAATATTCAGGAACAGGGTTCTGCGACTCAGACCACTTGAGGAAACGTTTCTGATATTGTTTCTCGGTCTCATTGGCAATCTTCAACTCCTCAGGTGTCATCTTGGTCTTATCAGTCTTTACAACGATTGTCTCAGTTCCCTTGGCTTTGTGTAATGTCTTCACTACACCCATCTCAGGCATAGAAGCTATGATTCGTGTTGCCATCTCCTTGTCAAACGTCGGGCGATTCACTGTTGATTTGGGCTCCTTCTCCCAGGCCTTCATAAGCTTGAGACGAGCTTCTACAGCCTTCAGCTTCTCCTCATCTGACATTGCCAAATATCGTGCTGAGCTTGTCAGCTCTTCCATAACATCGTTGTTCTCACTCTTCTCAGATGCCTCAGACACAGACTCTTCTTTCACAGACTTATCATCATTGTTCCACCCTCTCAGGATTCCCTTGTCTCTCGCATCCTCCTCATAGTCCTCTGGCTCACCCTCCTCATATTCATCTTCATCAACAGGCTCAACAGTCTCTAAATATTCCTTGGCCCACGTTGGACCACCAACAATGAGGTCAGCTCCATAACCACCATCTCCGGCATCACCCTTGCCCCAATGACTTAATCTGCTATTGATTGCTGTCCGGAGAAGCTTGGCATCCTTGACACTCTGGGAATATGTGCGCTCAGCCTCACCCTTGCCAGGATTGTTCTTCTGATGGACCCAACGAAACCATTGTAAATGAGGTAAGTAATGGGGGTTCTTTACGGAATCAGCATTCACCCAAGGTCTCGGTCCTTCCTTGTGATTGGTTTGAGTCCTTGTCGTCTTCCTGAATGTTGGAGGCATCTTCTATTTCACGCCCTATATTTTATCTTGGGAGATTAGAATGCCCTCGTTTTCCTCAACAGATTCAGTGCCCTTCCGTCGCCACGACCCAACCATCGCTGTCTCCAATCTCTTTGGTCTATCAGCCGACACAATCCTCTCCTGGAACCAACGAACTCCCTATCCTGATTGGACTCCCGTTCAGCCCGTCCAACTAGAAGCACCTACCCAAGCTGTCCTCCTCCCTCCGTCAGGCATCTGGAAACAGATGGTAGGCCTCCATCGGGAAGTCCTTGAGGAGTCCCGTCGCATCCGCCAGGATATAGACCAGAGACCCTCAAGACTGTTCTTCGGCCAAACTATGTCTGGCCGTGAGTTTATGAGTCGCTCTATGAATGCCGAAGCTGGGCTACGTTTCCATCGCTATTAAATATCTAGGGTCTTTAGAAGATGCCCCTTACTCCAATCCCAAGAGCTGATAAGAACTGGGAGATGAGGATGTTTAGAAACTTGGATGAAAATAGGAGACTCAGAAACTCTACGTGCCCTGAACTTATTCCAAACACTGGTCCTAATGATTACAAAGGTTGGGGGAGTCCCTCACGATGTGCCTTCTATAAAAGTCGTGTCATCGCTATTCAAGGAAGAGCACAATCCTATGCCTCCAAAGAAGGACTTCTACGAGATAAATATATAGCCCGAGACAATGCTTGTGAAGCTGAGAACTACGACTCTGCTATCCCTAACACAGCCGTCTGTAATCAAGCCCGTAAAGCACTTGAAGATTACCTTGAGATTGTAAGAAAACAAGGTGAAATCAAGGTCAATGAAGATGCTATGCTCTCTGCTAGAAACTCCGCAGGATTACGTCCCAATGACCCTGTGCCCGAGTGGTTCAAGACTCCCGTCCCTGTTGGATTTGATATGTTATTCACTCCGGAGGCAAGAGCACAAGCTATAACTCGCATCGGTGCTAAGAATGAAAAGCTACGACAGCAAGTTGCCATAGAACAAGTCCGTCTTCAGAATGCCGTAGCATCCAAGGATATCGGCCCAGGTGTAGGACACGTTTGCCCTCCTGGATGGCACGATGACGGATGCTGTTGTCGTCTTCCTCTTGGGTGGAACAATGAGTGTGTGTGGTGGGGTGCGTGGTGGACTGGGTGTGCCACTGGAGGAGATGTCGTCGGCAAACTCAACAGGGAAGAACACGGAGGAAATCGTCTGGCCTGTCCTAGCGACCATCCGGACCGGGTAGATGGTCTCTGCTACAGGTCCTGCCCTGCTTCTCACCCTCATCACATCACGGGAATGCCTTATCTGTGTGCCAAGTCATCAAACACTAATGATGTTATCTCAGACCAGTTCAACTACGATAACTACGACAAAGCCGATGCCGAACACGCTATATCCTGTGCCGAGGCTGTAGTGAATAGAAACCAAGCTGGGATTGACGAACACTGTGGCTTTGATGCCAGAGCAAAAGCAAAGGCTATGTGGGAAGATGTAGGAGGTAAGCTCTTATCCGCCGCAACATTGGGAGCTTGGGATGCTACAAATGCTATCGTCAATGCCATTGACCCTGACGCTCACTGGAATCAGAACACCCAGCTTTACGGACATCCTAACCGTGGTGGTGCTGTCTATGACAATGAAGGAAACTATGTAGGAGGTCAGAAAGGTGCTGCCGACCTACACATTGATGGTGTTATTGATGCCTACTTGAGAACCAAAGACATTGCCACAGAGGAAGCGTGTGTAAAAGCTATTGATGATAAGAACCTTACAGCCTATCTCAAATATTGTCCCCTCTTTGAAGAGGTCAAACCCACTGTCCTTGATGCCGAAGGTAAGCCTCAAATCAGAGCCATCCTTCCTCCTGAAGTCCCACGTCTTCAGCAAGATGCCTCTGGGGTTTTCATTGACCCTCATTGGGATGTCGTTAGAGCTGAACTCCCTCCTTGGGATGTCCCTGAATGGCCCACATTCAACGAAGACCTCCTACCCCCTATTCCTCCTGAGCTCTTAGAAGATTATCCTGACTGGCTATTGCCAAAGGAAGACAAACCTGATATGATTCCTCCAGCGTGGCCTGGAGAAATAGCCTATCAACCTCTACACATTGAATCAGCAAAAGAAGTCTTCCGACCTACTAACTTTAATATAATGGACCATCCTCAAACACTGGCCCTCGCTGGTGCGTTTCTCGTAGCCCTCTTAGCCATATAATATTCTCAGCCTTATAATCTATGCTCTCTATAGAATGCCTCAAGCCCAACAACCCGGTGATGCGATAGCTCCCGACTATCCTATTGTCAGTGTGCCTGGAGTAAATGCCAATGGACCATCCCAAGTGCCGACAAACTGGAACTATCCTCCTAACACTTACCCTAGCCATCAACATCAACGTTTCCCCATCACAGTGTTTGACACAAACCTATATGTTTATATATTTGATATGTGGAACCTAAGCATCACCATCAATGGCCGTGGAACAAGTCAAACAGGAACTTACTTTTATATTCTTAGAACCTGGGATGAATCTCTCCACAACTACTTAACCTACCTTGAGACTCTCAACCCTCTTGTCCCTGTAGGCAACCCTGGCACTGAGACAAATCCTTTCACCTCTTGGCAGACAGGTCCTGGAAGTCTTGCCACACTTGCTTCTGCGCTCCCTGGAATGTTTCTCGTGCCTGATGACGGTGCTTTACCCTTTTCCCCTTACACTTGGAATCCTCTCTACAACTGGCAACTCCTTTACGATAACTCTACGAGTCCAGGAGAACTCGTCTTACCTTCGTCCTGGGTTGAGAATGATTACTCAATGAACCCGACACCTCCGCAACTCACAACTAACTTTTCTTACTTCTACAGTCCCGAAGTTGCTATGGGTCTTACTAATATGATGGCTACACAGTTAGCCCGTTGGTCCAGGACAACGGTAGATTGTCTAGTCCCTCCTTGGCCTCTAACCTTAGAGGTAGAGGATGTTGAAACCCCTGCTGGGTTTCTCCTTGAGCTACGCAACCTTCAGTTTCTCAATGGCGATGTCAGATTAAGAATATCAAATCCTGTAGATAACTACCAAGTCGGACCAGGACAAATATTCTACTACAACCCTAGACCTCTCTTGGGATTCACTTATGGATATCAGGCAACAAATATGATTCTAGAAAAGGATGGCACACAACCTATAGCCGACGGAGCTTCTGTCTTATTTATCTTCAAGACAACTCAACCCTACAAGACGCTCTTAGTAGATGTAGAATCTACTTAACAACCTTACCGGCTTAGCATTATTTCCAGAGGAATAATATTCCCTCTTGATAGAATGAGCCAAGCTATCACCTTTGCCACCCTTCACGACCACATAACTGAACTGATGGGATTCAAACAAGGTAAGGTAGTTCCTGCTACCTCTAAACGTCCCCAGGACCAGGCCAACAAGGACTCCCTACGTTGGTTTCAGACCTACTACGACCAATGGGATGATGAGCGTCAGCGTAATGCTACCATTGCTAACATTGCCCGTGATGAACTAGGATTCCATAGAGCCATTGGGTTTTCAGCCCACCCGGTCAGCGTCTCCTTCAACTCCCTTCCCGCCACCATCAACACCATCCCTCTTGCTGACAGACAAGCTTGGGCCTCAACCCCTGAGTTTCTACGCTCTTACAAGATGACTTTATGGAACGATGACCGAAGCCTCGGCTCGGATAAAACCTACTGATTATTCTCAAGCATTACTATAGAATGGCTAACAATCCCCTAAGACAAGATGTCGCAGGAAGCGCACTACGCACTAAACTCCAGGGGCTCGGAGCTGGAACATATGACCCGGAGTTTATGAAGCAGTTCCGAGGCACTCCCGCAACGATGAACCCAGGCCCTTCTGTGCCCTTCATCCCAGCACCCAACCCTGCCGAGAACAAGAGTCAGTTAATCAAGAAGAGAATGTTGCTCTACTCAGGAGACCGTGATGACCGTGTAGGCTCAACACCCTCCGACTTCCTTATTACCCTCAACTCAGCATTAGACGAGGTTGTCAAGATTGAACTCCGCTCCTTCCAATGCCCTGCTGGAGTCTTTAACATTGATGGCAACAACTCAACCATCAACTTTGGATTTGATTGGACTCGTGCCAACTCTCCTGCCCTCTCCCCTGGAGGCTCTTATCCTCCTCCTGCCTATCCCCAAATCAATGCCACCTTGACTGTCCTTCCAGGAGTCAATCAAGTAAGCATTGCCCCTGGGTCTTACACGGCAGAGCAACTTGGGAAAGCTTGGGTTTCCGCTCTCAATGAGAATATAAACTACTGGCTTACCCAGTTCCCTATTCCAGGAAACCAATGGATATCAGGACAAGTCAATCAAGCAGGTAAGCTTGAGCTCTACAGTGTTGATAGTGGTCTCTTATTTACTGTTTCCATTGACCCAACCCAAGCTCCTGCTGGTGTTGCTATGGGATTCCCTGTTGGAACTTACACTGCTATTAACACAGGGGGTGTTTATGGAAACACCCAATATTACTACCTCGTTGCTCCTAACAAAATCTCCCTCAAAGACTACTCTATTATATGCGTCCAGTCCATTGCGCTAGGCAACAACCTCATAGCCACAGAAGGTGGGTCAGCAGGGTTCAATGCCTTCACAACCATCCCGGTCTCCGACAGCACAAGCCCTATCCTTGTCCGCTTTGACACAACCCTTGATTCATCTTACTTTGAGCCCTCACGCACAGCATATAACAGTCTCAAGAACATTGATATCAAGATTACCGACAAGGACGGCTTCCTCATCCCCTTCACTGAGGATATCATTATGGAGTTTGATGTAGTCCAGAAAATCAAGCCTGGAACGCAGGGGACATAGCGTCTTTTTCAGCCAAAATAAAATGAACGCTTCCGGTAGATGACAAAACTTACAGACGAGCTTCGCAAGGCTATTGTCGGTGCCAAGTCTTCCAAGACCACCAAGGGTCTTGCTGACGAATATCAGGTCAGTCAATCAACTATCCGCCGTGTGCTACGTGAGGCCACCGAGCAACAGGAGACAGAGGGAGCATCCAACACCATCGTCCTTGGTGCCCCGGCTCCCAAGGTCAAAGCCATCAAAGTCAAGGAAACTATCCCGACAATCAGCCTAGGGTCTTACAGCCTTGATGGACCCACACTCAAGGGACTTGAGACCTCCGACTTTGAGATGATTGAGACAGACGACCAGGGTGAGCTTGATGATTTCGCAGAGGAGTGGAATGAGGGTGATGAGGAAGACGAGGAGGTTGAGGAAGCCCTTGAGCTTGATGACGAGGTCAAGCCTCCTTCAGCAAAAGACCAGAAGGCCTTCTCGGCTATCAAGGAACAAGAGGCCCAGCTCCTCAAGGATGCTATGAATCCTCCTAGGCTCACCGACCACCAGGCCAAGGAAGTTGCCGAGTCTATGGAATCCGAGGCATCTGTCAGGTCCAAATATCTTTCCCGGATTCACCTCAATGTTATTAACTTCCATCACCTACTCCCCTTCATTGGAAACAAAGACAAGTTTCTACAAGGTCTTCACAAGAAGACTACCAAGGAGCTTATCTCAGTCTCTGGTCTCATTGAGACCCAGCGCTCCCTCGGCAATGTTGCCACACAGATGAAGAACGCCTTCTTCATCGTCAGCAAGGGTGTGGAGATGGGCTGTAATCGCATTGGGATGAAGGTTGATGGATTTGCCGACGACCTCAAGCAGAAGGAGAGGGAGCTGGAGAGCATCTTTGCCGAGATAGCCGTGGAACAAGCTGACTCCCTCAAGGCTTACACAACACCTCAAATGCGACTTGCTATGATTTTTACATCATCCCTAATGCTAACAGATTCCCGAAACAGGATGTTATCCCACAAGCCTTCCCGGCCTTCCAGAGACCCTAACGCAGAGGTTGCTCCCGACCTTCAATCCAAGTTTGGGGATTTGTAAGGAAGCGGATGATTTTTCAGTAAAATATTCCTTTCACCTGAATATAAGAGAAGATGGCAGAGTTCGGTGAATCCGGTGAAGAGCTTACCTACAATCTATTGGCACGTCCCGTAGTAGCCTGTGTTGCTACGGCAGGTGTCCTCCTCCTTACAGGTGGTGCTGGGAATGACTTGAAGGGGATGGCTATCCAGGTCGGTGCTGGTGGTGCTTCCGTCCTTGCCTCCGACTACATTGCTGGGATGGTTCTCGGTGGCGGTGGTTTCCTTGTCAGCCCTGCGCTCACGGGTGTCTGCTGGGGAGCTCTCCAGAAGTTTGTGCTACAGCACGACACACCCTGGATGAACGCTATCATCACGGGTGCTTCCATTGATGTAGCGTCTGGCTACTTCCTTGACCCGGTGGGTCGTGCTTTAGGGGTTCTATAAACTATTTACTAGTAGATGGACCCAGTAATGATAGTTGTGCTCCTAGAGCTTCTAGGAGACACAGCACTCAGAGAATATGCGAAGAATGGGGATGTTGTCAGCCTCGCTCTTGGTGTTGGAACTTATAACTATATGCTTGGCTGGTGGGTCTCGGCATTGAAGACACGACCTCTAGCTATTGCGAACGCTCAATGGGACGGTTGGTCCTCTCTTGCCACTGCTACGTGGTGCCAGTTTGGTCTCAAGGAAGAACTTACTACCCGGCAGTGGATAGGTGCTTACACTGTTGGCATTGGGCTTGTCTTGCTAGGTAAGTAAAATATCCCAGACTCTAACCACATCCTCTTGTAGAGATGAAGTGGCTAGAAGCTTTGAAGCAATGGAACACTGAGAAAGGGGGTCGCTACACTATCCCCAAGAAGGGCACTCCCGAATATGAAGCCGTCCGTAGCCTCCAGGGCACCCAAAACCCTACAGACCCTACAGACCCTACAGTGTCTATGGCAATAGAGAAGGCTCTTGGAATGGAAGTTAAGACTAAAACTCCTCGTTCAGCTTGAATGACATCTGGGACTCGGACTTCCCACAGTTCGCCAACGCATAACTACTTACCTTCTTCTCAAAGAAGTTATCCTTACCTTCCAAGCTTATTGTTTCCATAAAGTGAAAAGGATTTTTTGTTCCGTAGGTCTTCTCATAGCCCAACTGAACCAACAATCTATCTGCCACGAACTTAATATAATCCCTCATCAACTCAGAGTTCATCCCTATCAACCTACAGGGCAAGGCATCTATGATGAACTCCGATTCAATATCTACGGCATCTCTTACAAGGCTATGAGCTTCAGCAAGGGATAACTTATTCTCTAGTTTGCTATAAAGCAAACAAGCAAAGGAACAATGAAGTCCCTCGTCTCGTGAGATAAACTCATTGCTTAGAGTGAGACCTGGAAGGATTCCTCGGCTCTTGAAGTAATAGATAGAACAGAAGGCACCACTGAAGAAGACTCCCTCAACCACAGCAAAGGCCATTAGCCGTGTAGCAAAGGATTTAGGCTCCGCCTTAGTCCTATTCATATAGTTCATAGCCCACACAGCTTTCTTTGCCACAAAGGGCTGTGTGGTGATTGACCTCAGGATATCAAGTCGCTCCTTCTTATCAGAAATATAAGTTTCAATGAGCCGACAATAGGTTTCCGAATGAACTTGTTCGTTGGATATCTGTTCGGCATAGAAAGCCTTTGCCTCAGGGAGCTGGACTTCATCATAGAAGTTTGCTACAAGGTTTTCACAGACAATCCCATCGGACCCAGCAAAAAATCCCAAGATGCGCTTGATGAAGTGCTTCTCTCCATCTCCTAGCTTCTGGAAATCCTTCATATCCTTGGAACAATCAACCTCCTCAACTATCCAACGGATGGATATCAAATCCTTATAGCACTTGTAGATGTCTATGTGTTCTATAGGAAAGAGGATATAACGATTAGGATTCGGAGTCAGGATGGCTTCCATATATCATAGGGCGGGTTCTTCGGGGCTGAGAAAACCGACCCGGGTAGTAAGATGAGGCTCCTGGAACTCTTTTGTGGCACAAAGTCCGTCAGCAAAGCTATTGGACTACATTTTACTGAGGTAATAAGTCTTGATATCTGTCCCGAGTTTGAGCCAACCATCCTTGAAGACATTCTCTCTTGGGATTACAAAGTCTATCCTCCAGGGTTCTTTCACACTATATGGGCTTCTCCTCCGTGCCAGGAGTTCAGCTGTCTCAACAATGCTAGACCCGAGAAAGTCCCCAACCTTGCCCTCGCTGACTCCCTTGTTCTCAAGGCTATTGAGATTATAGAATATTTCAATCCTGAAAGGTTCTTCATTGAAAATCCCCAATCAGGGACTCTCAAGGATAGACCTTATATGTTAGGGCTTCCCTTTGTTGATATGGATTACTGTCGCTTTGGATTTCCTTATAAGAAGAGAACCCGCTTCTGGACCACTGAAGGGCTTTCCTCTAAACTATGCCAAGGTCCTAGACGGTGCCCTGGGATGGTGGGAAGACGACACAAAAATGCCATTGGCAACTCAACCTATGAGGAGTTCTGGCTCACCCCTGGGAAGCGCTTGGAACAACGATATTCTATCCCTGAAGGAGTTATCAAAGAACTTTTTGGGATATAAGTAGATGGACTTCAATGAATGGTTTCGTAGAGCTGAACCCTTTTTCCTATGGAATATCATTGCCCGAGGAGGGATGGTGAGAGGCAGGGCGTGGTTTGTTAGGACCCTACATCCTACATTAAACCCTACATTCTAAGTTTTAAGAAATCCAGAAAACCTCGTCATTCTGTGAGCTGAGTTTAGGGGCTGGAGAAGGGGATGTAGCGATGTAGGGTTTGTAGGGTTTTTGGCCGGTCCAGGGCCTGGGGCCTGGTTTATTCCTGGATTCCCTAGGAAAACCTCTAATAGTCTTATCAACATAATAAGAACGGGTAAAGTCTCATAATGTTGATGAGACTACCAGAGGTTTTCCTAGGAATCCTATTATTATATTTCATATAATCTCTATAACTTTAAAAAAACCCTACATAGCCTACATCTCTACATAGTAGAGAAGGAAGTAAAGAAAATAGCTCGGTTAGTGAGGTGGTTTTCTAGATTCCCTGAATGTAGGGTTGGAGAGTAGGGCTACACACCCTACATTCTTATTAGTCTTTACCCAACTTGTTAGTAGATGGATGGAGACTCGCAGACTCCTATTACTTGGAACAGTGAGTTAGAGAAGTTCTTGGCAGAGGAGGGTGAGAAGGCTTTGGGGTCTTCTTGGATTCACAATCAATGCGAGACTTACTATGCTGGTTGTCATCAACGAATAACAATCCCCTCAATAATCCTAAGCACTGTGTCAGGTGCTGGTTCAATAGGATTCTCCGGAGGCCCTAATAACACAAATGCTTCTTTGATAATAGGGGCTATAAGTCTTCTAGTAGGACTTCTACAAACCTTATCATCCTTCTGGGGATTTAGTAAGCTACAAGAAGCTCATAGGAATGCTGATATTCAATGGGCTAAGCTTCATCGTTTCATAGCTGTAGAGATGACCCTGCCTCGTTCAGAGCGCTTCTCAGCAAAGGATATGTTGAAGATATGTAGGGATTCTATAGAGCGCTTGTCAGAGACAAGTCCTTTGGTTCCTGATAATATATTACTGAAGTTCAACGAGAAGTTCGGTAAAGATTATCCTACGGTGGCTGTCCCGGATATAGCCAATGGGTTGAGGAAGATAGTTATCAACACACATTCCTCGCCTCACGGGTCTCCAACTTTTCATCTAAATAATATTACTCCTCAACAGAATGGAACCTCTAGTGGCAATGGCAATAATAGGAGCACTGATGCTAAAGGTAAAGAACAAGAAGCTGTCCTCAAGGTTTCGCAACGGCCAACGGGTGCGCCGTTGGAGTGTTGATTCAGCCCAGAGCGATGTGAGCTGTGGCTGTGGGTGTGGAGGAGAACCCAAGGTAGCCAATGCGTTCAATGGAGAGGCTGGGAGACCCTGGGACAATGGGAATCGCAAACTAATAACCTTGCCCTGTGGGATGACCGTCCTCCGATAACCCTACACACCCTACATTCCCTACATTTTTTATTTATCCCTTTGTAGATGGTAGAAGGTGTGAAGTTAGTGAAGGTGGTGAAGAGCCCAAAGCCAGGGAAGAAGTTAAGAGCTGTGTTTCAAAGGGACAATGGAAGACAGTTCAATAGGGACTTTGGGTCCTCAGGAATGGATGACTTCACACTTAAAGGAGACAAGGACCAGCGTAGTCGCTATAGGACCAGGCACTCAAAGGACTTGAAAGGGGACCCGACAAAGGCCGGATATCTAAGTTATTACATCCTGTGGGGGGAGAGCACATCCATTGCTACGAATGTAGCATCCTTCAGGAGACGCTTTGGTCTATAAGTCTCTGAACTTATCAACGAGCTCGGAGGGAGCATCGGCAAGGAGGAGGGAGCTTTGCCATTGAGTGTAAAGCGAGTAAGCAATGAGGAGGGAACCTCCTACGACAAGTGTAATGCCACTTAATAAGGGGAATAAGCTATTCATCTTATTATGTGTTCTATAAAATCTTTAGAACTCTGACGGAGTGCCTTTCCACTGTCCTTCTGTCTCAACCCTTTGACCCTTATAGGGTCCGCTAGTAGCAATCTCACTACGAAGGCGGTTGCGCTCAGTTATGAGGGTTGCTCTGGAGTCCTGGGCTGTTGGAGCTTCGGAGCTTCCGACAGACCCAGCAGGGTTAGAACCAGCTACGGAGGCCTTTCCTTTGGAGGGTGCTCCAGGTTGAGACGTTCCACCTTTAGAGGCCTTCTTAGCAGTTCCTTTGAGAGCTCTCTCAATGACTGCCTCGGAAGCCTTTGACATAACGACCTCGGGAGGGTCATCCTCGTAATAATCAATGGGGGCTACGGCACCGTCATAGCCGGGTGCTAAGACCTTAGGGACGTTCTTCTTGGCCTTCTTGCCAACGTTGTGAATCAACTCGTCTGCTGGGACATCCTTCTCTGTTCCATCATATTGAAGACTAGGGAGTCTGAGCTTCTTGAGGTGTTCGGGAACTCTGCGCCAGGCAGGGACATCAATCTCTGCCATATAACCTGACCCATTAGCCTCAAGGTTGAACTGTTCCTGAGCTACTTTTAGGAAGTTTGATGACCCGGGTGGCATCAAGGAGGGCTTATATTGGTCTGAATATTCCTCCTCACGTAGCTGTCTAACACCAGCCATTGTTCCAAAATCAAAAGGTCTTGCCGACTTGAGTCCTGACATTTCTACTATGACTTAGGATTAAATATGGGTTAAACTATCTATCCTCTACGGGGGAAGAACATATCAAACACTCCTGTCAATGACTGAACTACATCAACGGCCTTGCTATCACTGGCCTCTGTGGATGTTAGTTTGTCAGCACCAAGGACACCACCAGCAAGTCCCTTGCGGACACCATCACGGCCACCAACCACCTTGGCCGTGAAGTCGCTATTGACAACCTGGCCGATGTAGTGGTCGGTGATGTGCTTGTTGTAGTGGCGAGTAGCGAGGTCCTGGGCGATTTCCTCACGGCTCTCCTTGCCGGTGATGGCACGGTAGGTGTTGAGGTAGGGGTCGTGGTCGGCCATCGTCTTCAGCTTGATGAGAATCTTCGCCGTAAGCATATCAAGGTCGGAAGGTTGCTTCATCACATCCTTCTCCTTGTCAGATAGGCCCTGGGTGGCGTTATCCATCTTCATCTGGAGGAGCTTCATCCGGTAATATTCATCCTGGACCGACCCAACCTTCGTGTTGTCATAGATGGTGGGGTCGTTCGGAGCCTTGGTGTTCTTGGGCTTGGCAACTGCGGAAGACATCTTATAATAGTTGCTCCTACAAAAAAAACAAAGAAATCACCACCTATGAACTTCTGCGAAAGAGGAGTGCTAGGGCAATGGCCCCAGCTCCTAGATAGACAGTGGTTGGCTCAACGCCGGGGAACAAGCGATTCACAAGACTAGGTTTGGGTTGCTCCAGGACCGGAGAGAGGTCCTCGGGGGGGTCTGTCGTTAGAAAAATGTTTGCGTTGTTCTGTGCCTGATTGACCTTGCCTTGTAGTTTTCCCATAGC
>Ga0114974_10002470_pt1 | contig 14192 bp, 11 predicted proteins | sample S_130206_EF_Meta_FD_87318 | JGI IMG/M metagenome (GOLD analysis project Ga0114974, IMG submission 87318) | Freshwater microbial communities from Lake Simoncouche, Canada to study carbon cycling - S_130206_EF_MetaG | ecosystem: Environmental > Aquatic > Freshwater > Lake | place: Lake...
AAGCGACGCGGCTGCCGCTTGTCGGGAAGATGCCCGTCGATCGCCCAGCCCTGACCGCCCCCGAGCACGCTTGCCGCCGGCCAGCCGGCCTGTTCGTAGTCGGCCTCGGCACGACCCAGCGCCACCGGGAGAGCCGGCGCATCCCCCGGCGGATCGATCTCCACCTCCACCCGGCTCACGACGACATTGCCGTTGTGGTTGCGACCGAAGCCGCCGCCACCGGAGAGGGACGGATCGGCAAGCAGTTCGAGGCGGACGCCCCCAAACGGACCGGCGGGGATCAGAGCTTCGATCTCGTAGGTGTCGAGCGCGGGCTTGGCCCCCTCGACGAGCCACGAGCCATCCTCGAGCCGGCGAAACGTTGCTCCGCCTGAGCTTTTCAAGGCGAGCGGTTCGAGCGTCTGCCAAATCTCGTCCGGCAGATCGAGCACCGGGCGGATCGAACGCTCCCAGTCGGCAACCAGGGTCTTGAGATCCTTCTCGCCGGCACGCACCGCCTCGTCGGCGTCGGCGATGGTCTTCTCCAGCCGCAGAATCTCGGCGGATTGTTCGGCCGACGGCAGCGGATAGAGCGGATCGGAGTTGCCGCCGCTGCGCGTCTCGCTCCCCATGATCGTGCCCGTCTCGGGAACGTTACAAAACAGCGCGAACAGGGCGTAAAACTCGCGCTGCGTGAGTGGGTCGTATTTGTGGTCGTGGCAGCGGGCACAGCCGACCGAAAGGCCGAGCCAGGTCTGGCCGGTCGTCTCGACGCGATCGATGACCGTCTCCACCCGCCACTCCTCGGCGATGATCCCCCCTTCGCCGTTGATCCGGTGATTGCGGTTGAAGCCGGTGGCGATGATCGCGTCGCGCGTCGCCGCCTCGTCGCCGGCCGCCGGCGGGAGCATGTCGCCGGCGAGTTGGTGGATTGTGAACTGATCGAAGGGGAGGTTGCGGTTGTAGGCCGCGATCACCCAGTCGCGCCACGGCCAGTTCGAGCGGCTCGAATCGGTCTGGTAGCCGTGGCTATCGGCATAGCGGGCCGCATCGAGCCATTCGATCGCCATCCGCTCACCGAAGTGCGGGCTGGCGAGCTTGAGATCGACGTAGGTCTCATACGCCTCAGGGGAAGGATCGGCAACGAACGTGGCGACCTCCTCCGGCGTTGGTGGCAGGCCCGTGAGATCGAGGCTGACGCGGCGGGCGAGCAGTTCCCGCGGCGCTTCGCCGTTGGGTCTCATACCCTCGGCATCGAGGCGAGCGAAGATAAAGTTGTCGATCGGCGTCCGGGGCCAGTCGGTGTCACGGGCCCCCGGCACCTCCGGCCGCGTGACCCTCTCGAAGGCCCAGTGGCCCCGGTAGGCGGCGCCGGCCGCGATCCAGCGGCCCAGCAGCTCCGCCTCGGCCGCCGTCACCGGCTTGCCGACATGCGGCGGCGGCATGACGAGATCGGGATCGGTCGACTCGATTCGGGCGAGCACTTCGCTCGCCGCCGCATCGCCAGGCACGATTCCCCGGCTGCCGCTGTCAAGAACGAGACTGGCACCAGCGGGCTCATCGAGCCTCAATCCCCCCTGCCGCTTCGCGGCGTCGGGGCCATGGCAGGAAAAGCAACGGTCGGAAAGGAGCGGACGGATGTCGCGGTTGAAGTCGATCGGAGAGACTGTCGCCGCCCGGGGAGCGTTCTCCGCAGCGACGACAGGCGACCCCACGCCGACGAGGAGCCACGCGGCCCACGCCAAAATCATTGCCCCCATCCGTGACCGGATCGATGGGGCTGAGATGCACAGGCGCCGCCGGCGGTCATGGAGCGTGTTCACAGCGACGCGCTTTCCTCGCCTTCGTACGAGACGCGCGGCGTCGCATTCCCTCCGGGCACGGCTCCCTGCTTCTCCTCGTCTCTCCGCTTCGCCCCCTTCTCCTCGCGTTTCCGGTCACGCTTCTCCCCGTCGGCATGGCCAACGCCATGCGCTTCGTGGAGCCGCCTCACCTCCTGCTCGAGGCGCTCAATCCGCTCCTGCTGCTCGGCGAAGCGGCGGCGGATGTCCTGGAAGCGATCCTGAAGCTGCTCGTGCGTCTTCGCGAGCTTCTCGTGCATGTGCCGCAGTTCTTCGCCACCACCAGCCGCACTTTTAAGCTTCTCACCGAGCCCCCGGGCCATCTCTTCAACGTGGCGCTGGAGATCGCGAGCGTGCTCCTCGAAGCGGCGATTGAGATCGTCCTGGGGCATGCCGCCGTAGGGCTGGGCCTGATGTCCGGGGGGCACCATTCGACCGTGGAACTGCGGCCCCGGGCCGCCGCGCTGGGGCCCCCAAGGATTCGGACCACCGTGCGGCAGCGGCGCAAACGGCAGCTGGCCGTGCGGAGAGGGCCCACCAAGACGGGCCTCGAGGCGATCGAGCTTGCCGAGAATCTGATCGAGCTGTTGGGTGACGTGGGCGTGCGCATCGAAGGGAGCGGGAGCCATCGCCGGCGCAGGGAATGGGGTTGGGACATGCGGCGGAAGCGGCGCCTGGAACTGGGGGTGCGGCTGCCCTGGATGATGCGGTCCCTGCGGCGGCTGCGGCGGCTGCGGCGGACCCTGCATCGACTGCACGTGCCGGGCGATGATCCCTTCGAGACCTTCGATCGAGTCGAGGTTGAAGCCTGCGGGCCCACCGGAGCCCTGCTTCACCTTGCCGTCCGCACCGACCTCGACATCAAAGGAGAACACCGCCACCTTCGGCGGCAGGACGATCGCTCCCCCCTGCCCGGGAGCGAGTGGCCCTCCCCAGCCCTCCGGGGGCCCGGCTTGCACTCCTTGATTCGGCTGCGGAGCGTGATGAGGAGAACTAGCTCCCCCTTGATCCCCCCCTTGATCCCCCCCTTCAGGATGCTGGAGGAAGTCGACGAGCTTGGCGATCGCGTCGTCGGCGGTTCGCTCAAGCCCCCGCGCGGTCACGGCCCCCGCTTCCGGCTCCGCTGAAGTCGCGTTTCCCGCGATCACAAAGGCCGCGCATCCGGCGGCGGTGACAGCCCGACGGACGGCGATGAGCAAGGAATCGATCGAGCAACGCATGACAAGTCTCCTGATGGGCAACCTCGGGGGCGATGCGAAACGGCAGCACCGGCGCGAGCGTGGATCGAGCGAAGGGAATGTGGTGGAATTGGGAACGGCCCGGGGGCGACGTATTCTTGGAGCATCATGAGCCGCCCCGCCGAACCGCCCCATCCCGACGACGCCGTGCTCGTGGACTTCGGACGGGGTCGCCGGCTCGAACGCCTCTCCGGCGTCCTCGTCGATCGTCCCCTTCCCCAGGCGAGGCTCCCCCGTCGCCTCCCCGGCCTGTGGGCCGAATCTTCTCTAAGCTACACCGGCAGCCCCGAGGGGGAAAGTCGCATCTCAGCCGGGGAACAGGCGACCTCACTCCCCCGTGGCTGGCGACAATTCGGGCCGCTTCCCGATCCCTGGCGGGTGGCGATCCCGCTCCATGCCACGATGCTCCACCTCGAGGTCCGCCCTGCCGCCTCCGGCCAGACGGGGCTATTCCTGGAGCAGGCTCCGCAGTGGAGCTGGCTCGAGCGCGTGACGCCGCGCGGTGCGCGGATCCTCTCCCTCTTTGCCCACTCCGGGGCTGCCACGCTGGCGTTAGCCGCCGCGGGAGCCGAGGTGGTCCATGTCGACGCCTCCCGGCAGGCAATCGGGCTCGCCCGGCGCAATGCGGAAGCTTCAGGGCTCGCAACTGCCCCGATTCGCTTCGTCTGCGAAGACGCCCGAGTGTTTGTGCAGCGGGAACTACGGCGCGGCAGCCGCTATGACGGCGTCGTCCTCGATCCTCCCTCCTGGGGCCACGGGCCGAAGGGGCAGGCCTTTTCCATCGACCGCGATCTCCCTCTCCTCCTCGACGATCTCGCCGGGCTTGTCCCCGCGCCGGCAGCCGGCCCCCTCCTCCTCTCCTGCCACTCCGCCGGCTGGACAGCAAGCCGGCTGGCCGAGGCGCTCGCCGTCGTCGCGGGGGGGAGAGGCCGAGCGGGGGGGACAGGCCAGGGAATCACCTCCGGTCCGCTCTCCTGCAGCGACGCCTCAGGACGGAGCCTCGAGTTCGGCGCCCACGCGCGCCTTCCACCGCGCGGCAGCGACAAGCCTCATCACCGACAGTCGCCCTGACGGAGAGCCCCGTGGCGGCGGCCACACCGATCACGGCTTCTCGAGCGGGATGCAAACGAGGTCGCCGGTGGCGCTGACGATCGGCGGCTTGCTGTACCCCATCGCCCGCAGCGCCTTCTCAATCGGCTGGGCCCGTTCGGGAAAGCCGTTACGGTTGATGGAGACCGCCGCGAAGCCCCGCTTTTCGATTTCGGCAACCGCCTCCTCGAGCGACCGCTTGCCGAGCTCCTGCTGCCACGCCTCGCGTGGGCGTCCCTTCATCGAGCCGAACGAGTAGCGGAGGTTCCTACTGTAGAGATAGGGGCGGAAGTGGTCGTACGGCGTCATCCCGGGAACGGGCGCCTCGGGGAATTCCATGATGGGCAGTTGGAAGATCATCGCCCCCTCCGGCAACGCCGCCTCCATCTTCGCGGTGAAGGCGCGATCGGAGTCGACCTGACGGGCGATGACGGCGACCTCCTCTTTCGTCGGCGGCCGCGGCACCTCGTCCCACACAATCACCATGCAGGCAGCGACCGCGGCTGCCCCCGCCATGCCGAGGGCGGCGCCGTTCAAGACTCGCCCCCGCATAACCCCGCGTTCAAGTGTGCTTCCCCGCCGCACCGCCCACAGGAGCGTGATTGCCATGATCACGATGCTGTAGCGGCAGCCGCTGCGGAAGAGCGTGAACCCTGCTGCCCCGAGGATCGCGTTGAGACCACCGGTCGTGAACATCAGCACGATCCACAACACCTGCCACGCCTCCATCGGCACGTCGCGCTCCCGGCGATCGAGCATCGCCCGCACCGCCTCAAAAGCGAGCCAGAGCAGACAGGCGAGGCCGACGATGCCTTGATAGGAAGCACGCTCGTCGAGGAGCGGCGCCACCGCGCGATGGCTGCGGGAGAAGCCGGCCAGCAACTCCGAGCGGTGGCTCAGCGGAGGGACGAAGAGGTCCTTGATCTTGAGGCCGTAGAGCTCGAGCCACTGGTATTCCCGGACCATCGCGCCGCCGTTGGCACCATGGGCCAGCTTGTAGGTCCACGTGTCGAGATTCATGAGGACGAACGCGGCGGCGGCGGCGGCGATGACGGCCAGCGCCGACAGGAGCACCGGGAACGAACGGTGGCGGCGGAACTGGATGACGGCGCCGAGGAGCGTCAACTGGCAGAGGATGTTGGTGTAGTAAACGTGGTGAAGACCAGCGATGACTCCGATCGCGATCGCCCACCACCACCGCCGCGACCAGGGCTCGATCCCCGGCTCCGTGGAGACCCAGCGCCACACGAGCAGGAACAGCGGGATCGGCCAGGTGTAGGCCACCTGCATGTGGTGAGGAGCATGCTGGAAGGCGTAGGGGGAAAGCCCGAAGGCGAGGGCCGCGATGAAACTCAAGCTCACGGTCCCCGACGACCATCGCGCGACACAGAAAAACACCGCCGCCGCGAGGAGGTGACCTAGGAGCATGCTGAGGTTGAGGCCGGCGAAGAGGCCGAAGGCCCTTGAGAGGAGCGAGTCGATGAAAAACGGAATCTCATCGAGCGTCGGGTAGTCGTTCCAGTTGGCCTCGTACGGTGCACCAAGGTTCGGGATCGTCTTCCACAAAAACGGCGGAAGGTGCCCCTCGCCCGAGGCCTTCAGATAGCAGAGCATCCCCAAGACATCGCTCTTCTCGAGATCCTCGCTCCCCGCCACTGGGTAACTCGTGGGGAGCGACCAGGAGGCCGCATCCCACGTGCCGTGGGCCGAACACCAGGCCAGCGTCACCGTCACTAGGAGCACGGCCAGAGCAACCAGATCGGCACGGGAGGGGAATCGATGCGGGGACTCGGGGCCGTCATCGATCGGCTCGCCGGCACCGTCCCCGACGCCGCCAGCCGCGGTCGGAAGGGGAGCGGATCCGACATCCCGGTCCCGGCGACGTCTCTTCGGTGCGAAGGCCACGATGCCTCCGGGGAGAATAGGTCAAAGAGGGCAATCGCTGCTGTATACTCCATGGAGGCAGCCGCGGCGAGACACCTCCCGGCATTCGCCCGGGCCGGCGATCGCCCGATCGACGGAGGCCGGGCAGAGTGGCCTCGGGGAGGATCCCGGGTGGTGGGACTGGATGCCCACTTCTCGAAACAGGCCGACACGCTCCCTGCGGCCATGACAGCGCCGGATCGGCTCCAGCCCCCCTTTCTCTCCCTCTGCATTATGCTCGTCTCCCTGGTCATTCCGGTCCTCGACGAATCGGACAACGTCCGTCTCCTGTGGCGACGGCTGGCGGACGTCGTGGCCACGGTTCACGATTGTTCCTTCGAGGCCGTGTTCGTCGATGACGGCAGCGTGGACGACACGGTGGAGATCATCCGCGGCCTCACACCGACGGCGAATCTCGCCTGGACGGTGGTCCAACTGTCACGGAACTTCGGTCACCAACCGGCGATCACGGCGGGGATGGCCCAGGCCACCGGCGACGCGGTCATCTTTCTCGACGCCGACCTTCAGGACCCGCCAGAACTGATCCCGACTTTCCTGGAGAAGTTCCGCGCGGGGAACGACGTCGTCTATGGCATCCGGCAGAACCGCAAGGAACCGCTCTGGCTGCGGACCTGCTTCAAGGCGTTCTACAGGCTCTTCAATTCGATTGCTGAACGCCCCATCCCGCTCGATGCCGGCGACTTCGGTCTCATGAGCCGGCGGGTCGCGAAGTTGATCTCGTCGATGCCCGAGCGCGACCGGCTCATCCGCGGGATGCGCAGTTGGGTGGGCTTTCGGCAAACAGGCGTCCCCTACGACCGCCCCGGACGGTATGCCGGCACCACCCGCTACAGCCTCCAGCGGCGGATCGAGGGTGCGCTCGATGGATTGTTCGGGTATTCGAAAGTGCCGATCCGCATCGGCCTCTTCCTCGGCGTGATTTCCTGCCTGATCAGCTTCGGTTTTCTCTTCTACTTCGCTGTCACGACCATGATCTACCGGGGCACCCCGGAGCGCGGATGGACGTCCCTGGTCGTCCTCGTCACGATGCTCGGCGGGGTGAATCTCATCGCCACGTCGATCGTCGGTGAATACGTGGTCCGCATCTACTTCCAGGGGAAGGACCGGCCGCTGTACGTCGTCGCCGAGACGATCCGCTCCGGTGATCCGTCAGGCCAACTGGACGCTGGCACCGGAGACGGCCGATGAAGATCACGATGTTCACCTCGGCCCGCAACGGCATGCCCTACCTGGCGAATTGCCTGGAGAGCATCCTCGTGGCTGCGGAGGGACTCGATGTGGAGATCCTCTACGCCGACGCCTGCTCCACCGATGGCAGTGCCGAATGCGCCGCCCGGCTGATCGGCGCGGCAAACGTCCGTGTCGAGCCCGACCAAGGCTTCGGCGACGCGGTCAATCGGCTTTTCACCCGCTGCACGGGGGACGTCGTCGGGACGCTCCCCGCGGATGACCTCCTCGCCCCCGATGCTCTCCGCCATGTCGCCGAGGCGTTCGAGGCCAATCCCCGCGCCGGCTGGGGTATCGGCCTGTACGAGATCATCGACGCCGAGGAACGCCCCATCCGCCCCCTCCACACGACCTACAAGAACTTCGCGATCCGCCACTTCCATCCCTGGTGGTTGATGGCAGAGAACATCCTCCCCTGGGTGTCATTCTTCATACGTCGTGATTTCCGCTTCGAAATCGGCGAACTGATCAACGAGAAGGAATGCCTGGCCAACGACTACGACTACTTCATCCGCTGCACGAAGCGCTCGCGGCCGCTGATCATCCCGCATGTCCTCGGACGCTGGCGGTATCATGCCACGTCCAACAGCGGCAGTCAGATGCGCCGCATGAGCCAGGATGCCTGGAAGGTCTGCCGCAGCCACACCTCAAACCCGCTCCTCCTCGGCCTCAACGCAATCTGCTCCACGCGGAACGCGATCCTCTTCGACAAGATCGGCTGACGCCCCCTCCGCAATCATCCCCCACCATCCTTTCCCTGCCCTTGGAGTGTCCTCAAGGTGAGTGACAAGATTCTCGTCACCGGCGGAGCCGGTTACCTCGGTTCGATCCTCTGCGAACGGCTCCTGGCGGCCGGCCATCGCGTGACCGTGGTCGACAGCTTCATGTTCGGCCAAGCGACCCTCCTCCATCTCTGCGCCAACCCCGCGCTCGAGATCATCCGTGGCGACGTCCGCGACACCGCCCTGATGCGGAAGGTGGTCGCCGATCACGATGTGATCATCCCGTTGGCGGCGCTCGTCGGCGCGCCGCTGTGCGATCGCGATCCCCATGCCGCCACGGCGGTCAACTTCGAGGCGATCCGCGAGATCAACCAGATGCGGAGCGCGCATCAACTGATCGTCTATCCGACGACCAACAGCGGCTACGGCACGAAGTCGGGGGCCCAGCACTGCACCGAGGAAACGCCCCTCGAGCCGATCTCGCTCTACGGTCGCACGAAGGTCGACGCCGAGCACGAAGTGCTCTCGAGCCCGAACGCGATCACGCTGCGGCTGGCCACCGTGTTCGGCCTTTCGCCACGAATGCGGCTCGATCTCCTCGTGAATCACTTCGTTCACGCAGCGGTCACCGACGGCTACATCGTGATCTTCGAGAAGGATTTCAAGCGCAACTACATCCACATCCGCGACGTTGCCGACTGCTTTGTCCACTGCCTGGAGCACCGTTCGGCGATGGTCGGGAGGCCGTACAACGCCGGCCTCGACGACGCCAATCTCTCGAAGGAGGAATTGGCCCTCAAAGTGAAGGTGCACGTCCCCAACTTCTACCTCCACTTCTCGGAAGTGGGGAGCGACCCGGACAAGCGCAATTACATCGTCTCCAACCAACGCCTCCGCGAGGCCGGCTTCCAGGCCCGTCGTTCGCTCGACGACGGGATCCGCGAGCTCCTCAAGGGTTACAAGATGATCCGCAAGAACCAGTACGGCAACGTCTGACCTCCGGACTCATTCTTCTTTGATGCCCATGACCCCCTCCGCCCCCTCCGACCCGTGGAGTGACGTCACCGCCGTGATCCTCGCCGGAGGGGTCGGTTCGCGGCTGAAGTCTGTCGTCAGCGACCGGCCAAAGGGGCTAGCGGAGGTCAACGGCCGCCCGTTCCTTGCCTTCCTCCTCCATCAGCTGGTCGCGGCCGGTGCGCGGAGAGCGGTCTTCAGCACCGGCTACCTCGCGCCGCAGATCGAGGAAGCTTTTGGGGACGAGTTCCGGGACATGCGAATCGGCTATTCCCACGAGTCGACACCGCTCGGCACCGGCGGCGGGCTGCGACTGGCCGCCGACACCGTAACCTCTCCGACCCTCCTCGTCCTCAACGGCGATTCGTATTGCGAGGTCGACCTGACAGCCTTTCTCACCGACGCCCTCCGTGGCCGTTCCCCGGCCTTGGTGCTCTCGCGACAGGCCGACACGTCGCGCTTTGGGAGGGTCGAGCACGACCCTGACGGCCGGATCGGCTCGTTCCGGGAGAAGGGGGAATCGCCCGGGGCGGGATGGATCAACGCCGGGATTTATGCTTTCCCGCGCGAGCTTGTCATGGCGATCCCGGCGGGGCGGCCGGTGTCGCTCGAGCGGGAGGTTTTCCCCGTCTGGATCGGGCAGGGCTTGCGGGCCTTTCCTTCCGAGGGGAGGTTTCTCGACATCGGGACGCCGGAGTCGTATCGCGAGGCCGCTGTTTTTTTCCGGACCATCCCTCCGCCTCCCCCGGCCTGATCCCCCCGCGACGAAACCATGAACACAAGCGCACGCGTCTTCGTCGCCGGTGGCGACACGCTCATCGGCAGCGCGGTCGTGGCAGCGCTGGCAAGACATGGCCACACCGCGGTGCTCGCCCCCGGCGAAGACGAATGCCCCCTCACCGACGCCGCCGCGGTTGGCCGATTCTTCATCAGCCATGAGCCCGAGTACGTGATCATCGCCGCGGGAAAGTCGGGGGGCATCGAGGCCAACCGGCGCCAGCCGGCAGATCTCATGCTCCACAATCTCCTCACCGCCACCCATCTCTGCGCTGCTGCGGCACGACACGGGGTGCAGAAGCTCCTCTATCTGGCGAGTTCCTGCTGCTATCCCAAGGAGTGCCCGCAGCCGATGCGGGTGGCCGATCTCGGCACCGGGCCGCTCGAGCCGACGAGCGAGGCCTACGCGACGGCGAAGCTCGCCGGAATGCAACTCTGCCGAGCGCTGCGGCGGCAGCACGGCGCTCCGTTCATCGTCGGCATCCCGGCCGACGTCTTCGGCCCCTCTTCGAAATTCGACGGCACCAACTCCCACGTCATTCCCTCGCTGATCCAGCGGATGCACGCCGCGAAGGTGGCTGGCGACCGGGGTATCGAGCTGTGGGGAACCGGCACGCCACGTCGGGAGTTCCTCTTCGCCGACGATCTCGCCGAAGCCTGCCTTGTGGCCATGGCCCGTTACGACGCCGAGGAGCCGATCAATCTCGGCGGCGGCACGGAATTGACCATTCGGGAGGCCGCCTCTGCCATCGCCGAAGTCGTGGGGTACGATGGGGAACTCCGTTTCGACACCTCGCGGCCGGACGGCACCCCCCGCAAGCTCCTCGAATCCTCGGTCTTGGCCGGCTTGGGCTGGAAGGGGGCGACGACCTTCCGAGAGGCGCTGGCCATCACCTACCGGGCATTCCTGGAGCGGCATTCAGGCTGACCGGCCCGCCGGTACGACGCACGATCACGATCCCCGCATGATCATCACCCGCACCCCCTTCCGGATCTCGTTCTTCGGCGGCGGGACCGACTACCCAGCGTGGTACCGCCAGCATGGCGGCGCGGTCCTTGCCACGACGATCAATAAATACTGCTACATCACCTGCCGGGGTCTGCCGCCGTTCTTTGAACACAGGCTCCGAGTCGTCTATTCGCGCAACGAGACCTGCAGCACGATCGACGAGATCAAGCATCCCGCCGCCCGCGAGGTGTTGCGATTCCTGCGGATCCACCGGGGCGTCGAGATCCACCACGACGGCGACCTCCCGGCCCGCAGCGGGATGGGGTCGAGCTCGGCCTTCACCGTCGGCCTCCTCATGGCTCTTCATGCCTTTGAGGGGCGAATGGTCGGCAGCGGTCAGCTCACCGACGAGAGCATCCACATCGAGCAGGATGTTCTCGGCGAGACGGTCGGATCGCAGGATCAGGTCTGCGCTGCCCACGGCGGCTTCAACCACATCCTCTTCTCGAAGTCCGGGGAGATCACGGTCCGGCCGATCATCGTTCCCCCGGCGCGACTCGAAGAGCTCTCCTCGTCGCTGATGCTCTTCTACACCGGCATCAAGCGGACCGCGGCCGACGTGGCGGAGAGCTACGTCCCGTCGCTCGACAGCCGCACGGCGCAATTGCAACGGATCCGCGGCATGGTCGACGAGGCGATCGACATCGTCTGTGGCCCGGGGCCCCTCGACCGGCTCGGCAGTCTTCTTCACGAATCGTGGCTCACCAAGCGGTCGCTCAGCCACCTCGTCTCCAGCCGGCCGATCGACGGCATGTACGATGCGGCCCGGAATGCCGGCGCGATCGGCGGCAAGATCACCGGGGCCGGTGGGGGGGGGGTCATGCTTCTTTTCGTCCCTCCCGAACGTCAAAAGCAGGTGCGGGACGCACTCCACACGCTTCTCCATGTCCCGTTCGCGTTCGATGGCAGCGGCAGCCGCGTAATCTTCTACGATCCCGAGCCCGACTATTCCCAAGCTGACGCCGACAACCGGGGCCGTCCCCTCGCCGGATTCCGCGAGATGGAGGGGCTCGACAAGCCAGCGTTGTTTCTCACCGAGGAAGCCCCCGAGGAACTCCCATGACTCCGCTCTATGCCCCGCTGCCGGCGCTCTCGCCCCAGGATCTGATCGACTTCGAGGACGACATCGCCCGCGAGTTCAACGAGGCGCGGATCCGGGCCCCGGTGCATCTCTACAGCGGCAACGAGGAGCCCATCATCCGCATCTTCCGCGGCGTACAGCCCGAGGACTGGGTGCTCTGCTCGTGGCGGAGCCATTACCAGTGCCTCCTCAAGGGGGTGCCGCAGGATCGCCTCAAGGCAGAGATCATGGCCGGCCGCTCGATCTCGCTCTGCTTTCCGGAATACCGCGTTCTCTCCTCGGCGATCGTCACCGGCGTGCTCCCGATCGCCGTGGGGATCGGCCTGGCGATCCGTCGGGCAGGGGGAAGCAACCGCGTCCACTGCTTCATGGGGGAGATGACGGCGGAGACCGGCTCGGCCCATGAATGCATGAAGTACTGCAGGCAGTGGGATCTTCCGGTCCACTGGATTGTGGAGGACAACGCGAAGAGCGTCTGCACCGACACCCGCGAAACCTGGAACACGAAGACCCTCAGCCACGAGGGGGGCGACGACCCGAACGTGACGTACTACACCTACCAATCCAAATACCCGCACGCCGGGGCCGGCAAGAGGGTTCAATTCTGACATGGGCGCCTATTTCGACGAACTGAAACGGTCGATGAACATGCTCGCCGCCGACGAGCGGGTGTTGTTCCTTGGACAAGCAGTCGCCCATCCGGGAACGGCGATGTCCAACACCCTCCTCGACGTGCCGAAACACCAGCTCCTCGAACTCCCCGTCAACGAGGATCTGCAGATGGGAATGACCAATGGTCTGGCGGTCGCCGGCCAGATCCCCGTCTCGATCTTTCCGCGGTGGAACTTCCTCCTTCTCGCGCTCAACCAGATCGTCAACCACCTCGACAAGTTCGCCGTGATGTCGGGGGGCGCGTACCAGCCCAAGGCCATCATCCGCACCGGCATCGGCTCGGAGCGCCCCCTCCATCCGCAACACCAGCACATCGGCGACTACACCGAGGCGCTGCGGCTGATGTGCACCACGATCGAGGTGATCCGCCTCGACGAGCCGGAGCAGATCTTCCCCGCCTACGAGCGGGCGCTTCTGCGCGAGGACGGACGGAGCACGCTGCTGGTCGAGCACGGGGACTTCTACAATGAAAAATGATACGCCGCCGCCCGCGGTCGGCCCCTGGCCGCTGATGCGCAACAACATCTCCCGCGGCGATCTCGACGCCGTCATCCGGTTTCTGGAGCAGGACGACCCGATCCTCACGCAGTCGGCCCAGGTGGCGGCCTTCGAGCGTGAGTGGGCCGCGTGGCTCGGCGTGAAGCACTGCGTGTTCGTCAATTCAGGCTCGTCGGCCAATCTGATCACGATGGCGGCGCTGCGGGAGTCGGCTGGAGCGGGCGAGATCATCGTGCCGACGCTCACCTGGGTGTCGGACATCGCCTCGGTGCTGCAGTGTGGCTTCGAGCCGGTCTTCGTCGACATCGATCCTCAAACCCTCGGCATGGATCTCGATCAGGTGATCGACAGCATCACGCCGAGGACGAAGGGAATCTTTCTCACCCACATCCTCGGCTACGACGCGCTCTCCGATGCCTTCCTTGCCGAGATCGGCCGCCGCGGCATCCCCCTCATCGAGGATGTTTGCGAGTCGCACGGGGCCACCCACGGCGGCCGCCGGCTCGGCAGCTTCGGACTGATGTCGAACTTCTCCTTTTACTATGCCCATCACCTGAGCACGATCGAGGGGGGAATGGTCTGCACCGACGATGCCGACCTGTTCGAGATGCTGCGGATGTTCCGCTCGCACGGCATGGTGCGGGAGAGCACCTCGGCAGCGGTGAAAGACGCCTACCGGGAGCGGTACGCCGACCTCAACCCCGATTTCATCTTCGCCTTCCCGTCGTACAACGTCCGCAGCACCGAGATCAACGCCGTCATCGGCCGCCACCAGTTGCCACGACTCGATGCCAACAATGAGATTCGTTCGCGGAATCTCGATATCTTTCTCAATGGCCTCGATTCCAATCGCTACCGCACCGATTTCCGCCGCGAGGGAAGCAGCAACTACGCCTTCACGCTCGTCCTCCGCGAGCCGGATGAGGCCCTGCGGACGCGCGTCGAAACGACGCTGCGGGGGGAGCGAATCGAGTTCCGCCGAGGTACTTCCGGTGGCGGCAACCAACTGCGGCAGCCCTACCTCCGCAAGCTGTACGGCGACGCCTACGCCCGATTCCCGAAGATCGACCATGTCCATTTCTTCGGCTACTACATCGGCAA
>Ga0114974_10002474_pt1 | contig 14186 bp, 7 predicted proteins | sample S_130206_EF_Meta_FD_87318 | JGI IMG/M metagenome (GOLD analysis project Ga0114974, IMG submission 87318) | Freshwater microbial communities from Lake Simoncouche, Canada to study carbon cycling - S_130206_EF_MetaG | ecosystem: Environmental > Aquatic > Freshwater > Lake | place: Lake...
ATTAACATATAACCAACTTATTTATAAATATTTACTTATAAAACAAACATAACGTACTATTTTTAAAGTTTTAAAAAATAAAAAAAGCCCTAAAATAGGGCTTCTTTAAAAAAAAATCAATTAATTGGTAATTAATTTTACTGCTTTTTGTCCATCAACTGCTTTTAGAGTTATTATCCAAAATCCCGAAGGCATATTAAAAGTAGCGTCTGTAATGGTTTCAAAAGACTTAACTAAGGAACCCTTCATGTCATAAACCGCTACTTTAGTATTTGATTTTACATTGGATACAACTACATTATTTTTATAGGCACTAACATTTACAGAAGTAACAACTTGTTGTCCATTTAATCCAAGTGCTTCACTAGCGATTAATTGCGGTAATGGATCCCAGTTGTCTAATCCTTTCGTGAAATTGAAAGTAGTTATTGCAGTTCCATCATTTAATATTGGCGTTGTTAAAGCTGTTGCCCAAGTAGCACGAACTGGAGTATTGTTGACTCCCGAATTTTCAATTGTGCCAAATTCATACATTCCACTAGAAGAACCTCCCAATGAATTTTGCCAACCAAGCGGCATAATCAGAGATTGACCGTTGAACGAAGGATTATTTGAGGTTTCAATTGTAGTGTTATAAAACACCACTTCACTAGTTGTTGCTGCCCAAGGACGACCAAAATAACCAGGTTTGGCTCTGTAAGTTGAAGCCGATTCAATCTGAGGTATTGCACTGGTAACGGTACATTCGTACATTAAGAAACCTCTACCTGTTGCTTGTTGTGCTGCAGTAATGTAGGCAGAATCGTTAGAAGCATCGCTAACATTCATGCTTAAATTAGACTTATAAAAAACCGCATCCATACCACCGAAAATGTAATCTACCGCTCCCATAATATCTCCTTTATACACCACTACTCTAGCTCCAGTTCCTCCAAAAAAGGAATCTTGACGACCTACTACCCTGCATTTATTCAAGATTACTTTATCTATATTATTTGGCACAGCTATGGCGGCTGCTCTTTCAACTAAAAGTCTATTTTGTACCCCTGTATCTCCATAAGTTGTAGGTCGTAAACCAGGACAACCAGTCGTCCACATCACTATTACATCTTGCGATTCCTTTCTTGAAACATATTGATTAAAAGAGTTTTCAAAAATAATATCATCTGCTTGAAACCCATTGGCGTTTACTACAACAGTTGCATTCCAATAAGATCCATTTGTTGTTCCGCTTACATTTTGATAAGTTGTGTATCCATTTTCTCTATTAACATTTAGCACTTCTTGATTCCATTTTTGGTTATTAGCCATACTGTAATAGTTATAACCAACTCCATAATAAGAAGTAATTCTTACAGCACCACTAGTAATATTTACTCCTTTATCAATCAAATTAGTATTTGGTGTAGATGAAGCATTTTTCAAAGTAACATTAGGTTGAGAAATCACAAGCATTTCTTCATAATTTCCTGAGTCAATCATGATTGTAACTCTATCTGTAGTAGTTCTAATCATATTAGCAACAGCTTGTAAAGCGCCATTAATAGTTTGAAACTGTTTATCAATACCTACTGTAAGCACAGAACTATACGGAATACGTGCTCCAATCTTAATTTCAGGGAAATAAGTGGTCAATGTCGAGGCACCACCCACAGTAATAGTTACAAATCCTGGAGTTGTTCCTGTATAAGTATATTCTACGAATTCTGTATTTGTAGTACTATTAGTAGCAGTTGTAATAGTTGCACCTCCTTCTATAGAAAAATTAGCAGTATAATAATAGGAAACGGTTACTTTTTCACCTGGATTTACAGGAACTTTAATTGTGGCTCCCGTTTTTGCTGTTAAATGTCCTGAAGATGTTACGGTTGTAACTTGCCCTGTTAAAAGCATTCCTTTGTATGCAGCAGTTGTTGAAGTCGATATTGTTCTGTCCTCAAATGACCAAACAGTTACTGGTCTAAATGCCAATGTTTTAGAAACAGCTGCGCCATTTACAGTTAAGTTAGAAACCAAACCTAATTCAACTGGATAATTATCTAATCCACTATAAGAAACGGCATACGTTCCATTACGCAAGACAATTCCAGTATTAGTACTAAAATTATAAACATAACCACTTTCGTTTAAATTGGTAAAAGTTAATCCTAAACTAGCTAATTGAGTTGGCGTTAAACCTGTTGTATTTATAGTTATTGGAAAAACTGGTTTCGGTGTAAAGGCAATATCCGTTGAAGTAGTTGCTGCTGGAATAGTAATTGTATTGGCAAGAATTTCGTAATCATTAACTCCTTGTGGAACAATTGTATATTGATAATTTGGCTCTAATTGAACCGAATAAAATGCAGTTGCAACAGTAATTGCTGGTGTTGGAACATATATTCTATTGGCAGATGGTGCAGGAACATACCTTAAACTTAAGTTTGAAATAGCCGTACCTAATCCAGTAATTGTACCACTAACAGTAAATAAACTAACTCCTAAAATTGATATATTATGTGTTGTAGTAGCTGCTGTAACTCCCAATGATTGCCCACTACTAATAATGTATCCATTGGCATTGGCCAAACTTACTTGATAGGAATATCCAATTGGTAATCTTGCACTATAAGTTCCCGAATTCATAGTTGCTGTCCAAGATTTACCCGCAGCATTTGTGAAAACAACCGAATAACCACTTGGAATTCCAGCTGCCTGAGAAACATCTAAAGCACCAGTAAAATTTGCATAAGTGGCAGCTTTTCTATAAATTCTGTAAAAGCTAGCTTTCGCTGTAGCATCATAAATACGATAAATTCCAGCATATTTAGCTACATAATTAACTTCTGTGACAGCTCCACTTGTGGTAGTTGTGGCTACGTTATCTTTTTGCAAATTTGGATCTGTTACATAAGCAAAGGTTAATAAACCTGCAGTATCGCCTCTAGCAATTACTTTAACTTCGTCGTCTTCGGCAAGAGTCATGCTTAAATACCTAGCAGTTCCTAAACCAGAAGTTACAGTCGCATTTGCATTACAATACAATCTTCCGTTATGTGTTGTAACACTGGCAACATTGGCGTCATAACGGGTAATAGCCGTATTGACAGTTCTCAACCTATCGCTTGTTCCTCCCACCCAAGACAATGCTCCCGCAGTAAAACTTGCCGGAAACGCATTTGAAGTACTTGCACTTCCAGGTGTAATTGAACTTGGGTACCAAGAATTAATGGTAGCTTCGTTCAAAAGATTATTGTACAAGTTAGTGTCCAACTGTGTGGCACCAAAATCCCAAACATCGGCGTTTTGAGCTTGTACTATTGGCACCGAAAGTAAAAATGTAAAAATGAAAAATAGTAATTTTCTTTTCATATTAAATTAATTTTAGTTGTTAATGATTTATAATTTTGGGGGTTATATACATATTTATTGATTACTTATGCGTTTTTTCCAACTTGAGAATTTCTTCAGAACTTCCTTTGGCTCATTGGTATACCAAGCATATCCATTTCTTCGTTCAAAACCAATTTCTGCCAATGTGGCTTTTTTCACTCCATCACGATCAGAAAAAAACGGTTTGTTTGTATCCAATTCCATAAATCGAGCCCAAAGAGGTTCAGCATCAGGAGATTCAACAACTACTCTGTTTTTTTTACCTTCATCAGTCAAAACCGTTTCTAATTTAATTCCAGAAATTTTAGTCTTTTCAAACCAACGAGTAGCAGCTTCAACAGCAGCAATAATTTCTTTTGACGGATTTTCTATTGACATCAACAATAAAGTTATTTTAACAGATTCTTTTCCACTTAAGGAAATTAATTCATAAGCTCTTGCTTTGGCTGGTAGTAAGGTAACTTCATCATATTGTGCACACCAACTCGTGAGTTCTCCATTTTGCTTGTATTGCGTTTTAATAATACAATCAATTCCTTTATTGAAGGCTATTTCAATTTTGTTAATTATTTCTGCTGAAGGTGAAATAGAATAAAAATTAGTCTTGTTTTTAATTTCTTTAAATAATTCTAAGATGTTTACCATAGAATCATCATTATAGGTTATGTGCGTGTAATACCCTTTCATTAAAGGATAAAATTGAGGCCAACCACCGTTATTATATTGAGCTGCAAGCAAATAATCCAAACCTTTTAAAAAGGCAATTTTGTATTTTTCATTTGGATTTTTTTTATACATTTTAGATAAAAAAAGCATTTCCTGAGTAGTTGCTCCATTATCAGTAGTACATTCTTCAGCATCCGATTTCAAATCCAATAATTTTTGTTTATCCTCATCTGAAAGCAAATTCTGCATTTGAATGTTTTTTGGCCAACCCCCAATGTTACGTTGATACAACAAAACATTTTCAGCAATAGTAGCAGCTTCGTCGGTTGCAAACCAATTTTCGTCTTTCGACTCTGTAATACTTCTCCATGATTTATCATGTATTTGTGCAGATAAACCAATCGATACCGAAAGAAACAGAACCGTTAAAACACTTTTTAAAGTTGACATTTTTATTTTTTTTTATTTGTTAAATCTAATCCAATCTATTGCAATATTCCCTGCATCATTAATAAATCCATTTCGTAAAGCAACGAAACCTAATTTTGCTCCAATCCACTTCCCTTCCCTTGCTGTAAATGGAATTCCTATTTTTTTATAACTGATTCCATCTTCACTGTAAAAGAAACTACATGTTCCTTTTTCAATTACTTTAACCTGAAGATAAATTAAATTTGAATTCAGTTGCATTGTTTCTGCTTCGTTTTCTAAACCCTTTTTATCAGCATTTTTACATAGCATTTGCGATAAATAAATTTTGCCTTCAATTTGCTTTAACCTAATAAAACTGTAATCTAGTCCCATAATTAACAACCCTGCTTCCTCTTCGTTAAAATGTGGATTAAACGTTAGTTTTGCAGTTGCAGTAAATTCCGTTGAAGGAAATTTTTGCAATAGTAAATTTGGTACATCATAAAGATTTATTGCGTCCTTTGGTTTTGGAATACAATTTAAAGTATAATATCCTAAAGTGCTTGGGAATCCCCAATATATCTTTGGATTTGCATGCCATTGCCATTGAAATCCAAGTTTTGGTTCATTAAATTCATCCGAATCTTTCAAAGAAAGTATTGGGAAAGTTTTGCCAACATTGGGTTTTTTATTAACTAAAACAGGTTCTCCAACTCCATCACCATTGGTATCAATTCCAATTTCAGGCCAATTGTTATTCCATTTCATTGGCTGCAAATGAACTACACGCCCATAAATGCCTTTATCTTGAAAATGAAAAAACCAATCTTCCCCAGTTTGTGTTTGTACCCATGCTCCTTGATGCGGTCCATTAACATTTGATTTTCCTTGGTCTAAAACTTTTTTCTTTTCATAAGGTCCGTAGATGTTTTTTGACCTCAATACCGTTTGCCAACCTGTAGCTACTCCTCCTGCTGGCGCAAAAATGTAGTAATACCCATTTCTTTTATAAATTTTAGGACCTTCTATAGTTGTTTCGTCTTGATGCCCATCAATTAGTAACGTCTCATCATTTATTGTTGTTTTTGCATCGGAAGCCATTGTACAAACTACCAAAATGCTTTTTATACCCGCTCTACTTCCCGCAAAAGCGTATACAAGATGAGCCTTTCCGTTATCATCCCATAAAGGAGTTGGGTCAATTAATCCTTTTCCCGATTTAATCAAAATGGGTTCCGACCAAGGCCCATCCGCTTTTTTGGATTTAATCACGAAAATACCATAATCTGGATCTGGATAAAAAATATAAAATTCATTGTTGTGAAACCTAATACAAGGTGCCCAAACTCCGTTTCCATGTTGAGGCTTATCAAAAATTTCAACTGGAGATAGTTTTGTTACCCCATAACCAATCAATTTCCAATTGATCAAATCATTGGATTCTAGAATTGGCAAACCTGGAATACAATTAAAAGAGGAAGCGGTCATATAGTATTTATCGCCCACACGAATTACATCAGGATCGGAATAATCAGCATTTAAAATCGGATTTTTATAAGTACCATCTCCGTTATCAGAAACCCAAACAGATTTTTCATTCCCTTGTCCAAAAAGAAAAGAGGTTAAAAAGAAAAATATAAAAGGAATACTATTTTTTACCATTTGAGATTTATAAAAAACAATACCTATTTATTTCTATGAAAACTAGAATTAAATAGGCATTGTAATATTTAGTGTTTTTTTTAATAAATTAAATCAAATTAATATCCGTAATCGTTTACTAATTTTCCATTACTTCCATCAATAAACACTTGCCATATTGGCCAAAATTGTCTGTTATCTGGATCAACTCCCAATTTATAAAGAGAGTTTATTTTAGTATCTACTAAACTGTTCCAAGAAAAAGAAGTGTAAGGAGCTCCTGGATTTGTAGTTTCGCCGCGGTTTAAACCATAAATATCTAACGATACATTATCCGTTTTATATTTAAAATACAAAGTGGTTGGTACGGTTGCATAATCTCCCGTATGATCACGTAAATTGGTCATTCTAACTTTGGCATCGTCCAATTTCGTTTTAAGTAAATTCCAACGAATAAGTGCTTGTTTACGTTCCATTTCACCTGTAAATTCAAATTTATGTTCATCAACAATTGCATTGAACATAGCAGGTTTGCTATTTAAAGCATCAACATAAGCATCAACTTTTACCGCTTGAACTGAAGGTGCAAATGCTCTTCTACGCAATTCTTTTAAGTAAGGAGCTGCTGCCGATGGTCCTTCAATTTCATTTGCAGCTTCTGCAGCAATCAAAAGCACTTCAGCATAACGCATATACAACTTATTGATTCCATCATCATTTGTTGATGTAACGAAACGATTCATCCACTCATATCTGTATTTCCCAAAATACCATTTGTTGAATGCGTTCAATTGTTGTTTTGCAATTCCAGCTACAGCAGTACCGTATTTATAAGGAACACAAGTAACATCTCTACGAGAATCTGTTTGATCATAATCATAAAAAACATTTGGCAACGGTCCTGCTACCCCACCTTTATTAGAACCATTGGCTTGAAATTGATCTACACTAGTATGTAAAACCGCAAAAGTAAATAACATTCTACCACGACCATCAGCAAAAGGAAGTTCCCAAAGAGATTCACCACCTGCAGTTGTATTTTCTTGATTGTATTTTTTCCATAATGTTTCAAATGAAGGCTCTAAACGTGCTTTTCCACTTTGAATAACTGAACGACATTCTGTAAGAGCCAAAGTATACATTCTTTCTACAGAAAGATCTGCATCCGTACTTCTGTGAATACCGTCAGGATATTGTTGGTAACCACCAGCAACCATTGCTAAACGAGCACGGAAACCTTTTACAAACGCTTTATTAATGCGTTCTACACTAGCTGTATTTGCATTTTCGTTTGGCCAAGGACACAATTCTGCTGCTTCACCAAGATCGGCTATAAGTTGTTTGTAAATTACATCACGACTTGTTTTTGGTAAATATATTGTTTCAGAAGTTATCGGTTCAAAACGTGCTGGAACATCTCCCCAAGTTTTCAATAAATCGGCATAATAGATAGCACGTAATGTTAATGACTCCCCTAATAAATGTCCTAAATCACTACCAGGAGTTGGGTTACCATATTGACGTAATCCACGGATACAGATATTTGCTCTTTCAATACCAGCATACATCATCGCCCAAACATTGTTAGTCGTGTTCATTTGACTGTTATTTGGTTTTGCATCATATGTACAAAGACTTGGCTTATCATCCGTAGTTGATTCTGATGAATTGTACCATTCGGTATCCGTATTTAAACCATACCAAGAAAGAAAACGTCCTCTGTAAGAATTCGTTTCTGCAAATGGAACTTTGATTCCATCTACAGCACCTTTAGCCAATCCAGCTGTAGAAAAAATAACTGATTCATCAAGTGATGATTTTGCTGGTGCTTCTAGGTAATCTTGACAAGAAGATAAAAGTCCAGATAGTATTATTCCTGAAATTATTATTATTTTTTTCATATTCTATATATTATTTTAATTAAAAGCTAAGGTTTAAACCAAATACAACTTGTCTGCTACGAGGATAAGGAGAGTAATCAACACCAGGTGTTAATTGCGTTCTTCTTCTAGTAGAAACTTCAGGATCCATTCCAGAGTATTTTGTAAGGATGAAAACATTATTTCCTGTTGCATAAAATCTCAATTTCGAAAGTCCTATTTTAGAGATAATAGATTTTGGAAGTGTGTACCCTAGTGACAAACTGTTAAGTCTGATAAAAGAACCGTCTTCAACTGCCCAATCACTCATTACGAAACGAGTCATATAAGGAGACCACATTGTAGTATTTTCATTTAAAGCTGCCAATGCAGTAGGATCAGTAACTAATGCCCCTGAAGCAGGATCAACATTTGTCCATCTCACACCATCACCCACAATTGTACTTAAATTTCTGTATTGACTGTTCGGTGTAGAAGATGTAAATTCAATTTTATTAGCATTGTAGATATCATTACCAAAACTCCAGTTGAAAGCTGCCGAAAGGTCAAAACCGTAAGCATTGGCATTAATCACCATTCCTCCTGTATGTTTTGGATTTGCATTTCCAATTACCGTTTGGTCTTTTGCATTTACAAGTCCGTCTCCATCAATATCTATTAATTTCATAGAACCCGGGCGAATAGCTCCAATAACATAAGAACTGTTCGCAACACCTGGTTTCAAAGTATATACTCCACCAACATAATCAAAGTCGGATACTTCATAACGTCCATCATTTTTATATCCGTACATCAAACCTATAGGTTGACCTACATTAACTACATAATCGTTTCCGATTGCAGTAGAAGCCCAGTTGGTTGATTCACCAAAGTTATTCATTACTCCAAGGGAATTGATACGGTTTTTATTGATTCCAATATTGAAAGCAAAATTCAAACCATAATGAGACTTTTCTAAAGCCACTAAATTTAATGTAGCTTCAACACCTGTATTTTGAACTTCTCCCATGTTTCTGTATTGATAATCATAACCCGTTCCAGGAACTAGAAATGGAATCAATAAATCTTTTGTTACATTTTTATACATTTCAACAGAACCACTAATACGTCCTTTGAATAAATTATAATCTAAACCAACGTTTTGAGTCACCGTAGTTTCCCATTTAAGGTCTGGATTTGCCATTATTTTTGATGGAGCCCAGAAGTTAGTCACCCCATTTATCCAAGAAGTTGCAGTTGATTGAAATGTTTGAACAGTTTGTCCAGTCGGAATATTATTATTTCCTGCTTCACCATAACTCAATCTAAGTTTAAGTGAGTTTATCCAAGAAATAGGTTTTAAAAATTCTTCTTCAGAAATTTTCCAAGCCACAGCAGCAGCTGGGAAATAACCCCAACGATTAGCACCTAAAAATTTACTAGAACCATCGGCACGATACGTTGCTGTAAAAAGGTAACGGTTATTTATATCATAATTTACACGACCAAAGAAAGATAGTAATTTATCATCTGGACTGTAGAAATTATCAACTGATTGCGGTGTACCTTGAGAAGTTAGATTAATTGCATTATCAAAGCTAAAGAACTTTGGAAATGCATGTATAGTGCTTGTAATTTCGTTTGTTTTAAAAGCAACTGTTTCTTCACCTAATAAAACCTTCAATTTATGTTTGTCTCCAATTAAGTTTTTAAAATCATAATTTACTGTATTTGCATTTCTAAAACGCAAATCTTTACGATTACTAATTATTAATGCAGACAATCCTTGATTTTGTGCTAATGGAATATTATCTACATAATAAGTAGAGCGACCATAGAAACGATAATCCATATAGTCATAATTATCTAATCCCAAATCCGTTTTGAATTGAAGGTTTTTAATGATTTTCCAAGAAAAACTTCCTAACATATTAAAATTCTTTCTCAATTGCTTACGGTTATTATCAGCAGCTGCTACGAAAGGATTAATTAGATAACTTGACAACGCCTCATCCGTATTATCAGTTGTGATACCTGGCAAAGGGATTGGAGAGTATCCAACGCTATGTCTCAAACGAGCATCTGCAGAAGAAATTTCTTTTTGTTCGTTTGCTCCTCCTCCATCAATTTGAGTATCAGAATAACGCATTGTAAATGATAAATCTACTTTATCTGATGCTTTACTTTTTAAACTTAATGACAAGTTATTTCTTTTAAAATAAGAACCAATCATAATCGCTTTTTCATCAAAATTTGCATAATTAAAATTGAAACTCATTTTTTCAGAACCACCTCTAATCCCTAAATCATGACTTTGAACTTCACCTAAACGACCGTAAATTTCTTTTTGCCAATTAGTTCCTTTAACCCCTGCAAAAAGGCTAGGATTTTGCCATGCTCCAAAAACTGATTCATAAGATGGTAAATCATTTTTTAATAAAGCATATTCATATTGCCACTTAACAAAATCTTCTGGCTGAAGCACATCAATTATATTAGCAATCCTTTTTGCACCATAAAAAGAATTAAATGTTACCGCCATTTTAGCACCGTCTTTGCCACTTTTTGTTGTAACAATAACAACTCCATAAGCACCTCTAGATCCATAAATTGCAGTGGATGAAGCATCTTTCAAAACCGTAATAGATTCAACATCAGAAGGCGAAATATCACTGATACTGTTTACAGGAAATCCATCTACAATTAATAAAGGAGAACTTTCTTGCATTAAGGATCCACCACCTCTAATTTTTATTTTGACATCTGCATCTGGAGAACCTTCAGTAGAAGTAACTTGAACACCTGCAATACGACCCGTTAGCGTTTCGGCGACACTAGCCATTGATAATTTTTTCAAATCATCGCCAGATATAGTGGCAACAGAACCTGTTAAATCAGATTTTTTTGAAGTTCCGTATCCTACAACAACCACTTCTTCAAGTTTTGCGGCAGAGTTTTTCAAAACTACATTTACAGTACTGTTTTTACCTACTATTTGATCAAATGAATCGTAACCTAAATAGGAGAAAACCAATACACTTTTTGCACTTGCTACTTTAATTGTGAATTTTCCATCCAAATCAGTACTAGTTGAATTCTTAGTACCTTTTTCGACAATATTCACTCCTGGAATACTTATTCCAGACGCATCAATTACAGTACCACTAATAGTAGTGATTTTTTGAGCACTCATTTCGGCACTCATGAGCGAAACTAAAAAAAGGGATAAAGCAAAAAAGTAATTTGCACCTTTTTTAAATAAACTTCTAATACTCATAATTTAATTATTTGTTAGTTATTAATAGATTGGGTAATTATTTTTTTGGGCTCTCAATTAAAGCACCATTGATTTTTGTATTTATGAATAGTAAATTTTCAACATTCTCAATAGAATAGTTGGATTTGACTTTCTCAATCGTTACGTTTTTAAAAACTATATTTTTTATTGGAGAATCTTTTTGGCCTTTAGCTAGAATACCATATCTACCTCCATTTTTCACTTTTACATTTTCAAAGTAGATGTTTTCTATGCGAGGCATAAAATTTCCAGATTGGTTCCCATGAACCGAATAAAACATATCAATTCCTAATACTGATTCCCCAACTTCTCCAACTTCAATATTTCTAACATAAATATTTTCAGTAAGACCACCTCTTCTAGTATTGGTTTTAAGTCTAATGGCTCTGTCTAAATTTGGACTGTTCATTTCACAATTCTCAACGTAAACATTACTAACACCCGCAGATATTTCACTACCAATAGTTACTCCTCCGTGCCCATCAAACATTTTACAGTTTTGAACGATAATATTTTCGCTTTTAATTGCAACTCTTCTACCATCAGCATCTCTTCCAGATTTGATTGCGATACAATCATCACCTGTATTAAAATTACAATTTCGAATGATAACGTTTTTTGAATATTCTGGGTCACAACCATCATTGTTCGGCCCATGACTTGTAACGGTAACACCATCAATAATAACATCAGTAGATTTTATTGGATGGATTATCCAAAAGGGAGCGTTTACAATTTTTAAATCTTTAAGCATTGCATTTTTGCAATCAAAAAACTCAATAAAACTAGGTCTTAAATAATGTCCTTCTCCAAAAATCCGATTAGAAACAGCAACTCCTTCTTCAGCCATATCCACTAAGCGCAAACGATTGAGAGGATCGGCCTGACTAAACATTCCTTTTTTCCAACCATAAGAAGAACTTCCAGACCAAGACCACCAATTTTCATTATTGGCTTGACCATTCAAAGTTCCTTTTCCAGTAACAGCAACATTGGTTTTTTGATAAGCATATACTAAAGGGGAATAATTCATCACTTCTGTTCCTTCGAAAGAGGTATGAACAATAGGATAATCTGCTGGATTCGTGCTAAAAATAATCTCTGCACCTTCTTCAACATGAAAATTCACGTTATTTTCTAAATGTATTGGACCTGTAAGATATTTCCCTGGCGGAACTAAAACAACCCCTCCTCCATTTTCAGAACAAGTGCGTATTGCGTTTTTAAAAGCTTGTGTATTATCAAAAAAACCACCAACTTTCGCACCATAATTTGCTACTAAATACGTTTTATCTAAAAATGACGGTTCTTTTGTATTATTAATAATTTGCTGCATATTTTTCCAAGCCGAGACTGATGAATCTAAACTATGCTGTTTAGAAGCGCAAGAATTAATGAGCGCAACAAGCACTATTAAGAAACAATTTATTCTAGAAAAATATTTTTTCGTCATTTTTTTTATTTAAACCACTTAATTTAAAGCGCTTGGGAAACAATATCAATTAATGCAATCGATTACACAAACATATATATTTATTTCCATATTTCCAAAATAATATCAATAAAAAAACAGTTCGTATAATAAAATAAAGGAATAAAGAAATTTATGCAAAAAAAGGGACCACAAATACATTATTATCATTCAGAATTTAAAAATATTTAAACTAAATTAGATAAAAAATGGAATATTTGCAATAGCATACACAAAATTAAAAATGTTAAAAAAAAATATTACATTTACTTTTCAAATATAAACGTAATTCACAATGAGTGGAAAAGCAACAATTTATGACATAGCCAAAGAACTTAATATATCTGCAGCCACTGTTTCAAGAGCATTAAACAACAATCCTAAGATAAGTCAAAGTACATGCAAACTCGTAATGGAGACTGCGACTAGAATGAATTACAAACAAAATAAGTTAGCTTTGGCGCTTCGCAGCGGAAAAAGTAACAATATTGGTGTTATTGTTCCTCGTATCGACAGTAACTTTTTTGCATCCATAATTAGAGGTATTGAGGAAGAGTTATATCCTCATAAATATAATGTTATCATTTGCCAAACAAACGAAGATGAAAAAAGGGAAATTGAAAATATAAACACCTTATTAAATGCACAAGTAGACGGAATATTAATGTCGGTTTCCAATGTGAGTTCTGAAAACGACCGTGTAATCAAACGCGTTATAGAAAAAAATGTTCCCTTAGTATTTTTTGACAGAAAAAAAAATATAGAAGGCGTAAGTTCGGTTACTATTAACGATTATGATGTTGCCTATTTAGCTACAAAACACCTTATTGAGCAGGGTTGCAGTCGGATTGCCCATTTAACAGGTGATAAATCTTTAGAAATATTTGAAAATCGTTTCAGCGGTTACAAACAAGCGCTTTTGGATAATGATTTGCCTTTTGATGGTAATTATGTTATTCTATCTAAAAGTAAAGTTGAAGCTGGAAGTATTGCAGCTAACACACTTTTAAAATTAAAAAATCCACCAGATGCCCTATTTTCTTCAAGTGATTTTGCTGCTTTAGGGGCAATTCAAGAAATTAAATCACAAGGAATTAGAATTCCAGAAGATTTCTGTGTCGTAGGTTTTGGAAACGAACCGTTCACTAAATTCATGGAACTTTCTATTTCTACCGTTGATCAAGCTCCTTTAGAAATGGGAAAAATGGCGGCTAGAGTGTTCCTTGAACAAATCAACAATACCGAAAACTTTAAAATAGAGAAAAAAGTAGTCTTAAATCCTGAATTACAAATTAGGAAATCATCATCGAGAATAAGTATTTAAAAAAAAAGGGAAAGTAATTACTTTCCCTTTTTTAATACTATAAATTTATTACAATGAAACGCCTCGTTTCCAAGGAATAAATACATCTTGTTTCAGCTGATCGGCTTTTGTTTCCAAGTTTCCGCTCGCCAATTCTATAATGTA
>Ga0114974_10002476_pt1 | contig 14172 bp, 18 predicted proteins | sample S_130206_EF_Meta_FD_87318 | JGI IMG/M metagenome (GOLD analysis project Ga0114974, IMG submission 87318) | Freshwater microbial communities from Lake Simoncouche, Canada to study carbon cycling - S_130206_EF_MetaG | ecosystem: Environmental > Aquatic > Freshwater > Lake | place: Lake...
ATAACGAATGGTTGCGTCCAACTGTCTGAAAGGGTCAAGGTCACGGTAATGCTTTGATCTCATTTGACCCAATCCATAATGCGACCCGTTACGTGCAGTGTATGACCACCTTGATTCCTTTGTAATTATTTTGTTGAAACACTGAAACTCTTTGTAATCCAGCAACCTTGAATGTGCATAGAGTTTCAAGTGATCTATTGAATACGCAGCTGAATTGGCAGGGCTTGCACCTATTGTTGCGACGAAGCCAGTGATTAACAGCAACAATTGAAGTCTTTTTTTATTTATCTTTTTCTTTTCAAGATTATTTGAAAGAACTTCATTCTTGTCTAAATCCCTAAAATCGGGGTGTTTGTTGTATGCGTCCAGCGTACAGCACCAAGTCAAGTGACTAACAACTTCACGCATGGGCTTGGGCGTGTCCCACAAGTTTTGCACCCTTGTGCATAACGCCTGTGGATAACCCTTCATTGGTGTCCCCACCCTTCACCTTTAAATGAAATGCCAAAGGTTGAGTACACCCGACTCATGTTTGTACCGCAGCAGATTGGTTCACGTTCCTCGTGGATACTTCTATCCACTTCAACACTGATTTGGCACACCTGGCATTTAAACTCATAGATCGGCATTTGACTGTCCAATCTGTGCAACTGTCATTGAACTGCACACCAGGCATTGAATTGTCTCGACACCTGGTGGCAGTAAATCCGTTATCTTGACAATGATTTGATTGGTTTTCTTCTTGCACATGCGACATTCAAATTGAACTTTGTCCATAATTGGATTTCCTCAAATTCTCAATCGGCTGAAGGTTGATTTGTGTGACCCACCAATTTGGCTGCTTACTGTGGCGATACTTTGGGCGTTGTGCCATTGCAATGGGAATCCAACCCGCAATGAAATAGTGCGGTGCTTGACCTGTCACAAGAATGGCAATGTCATTTGAGCGATCGTATTCGTGGACGATCAACTGCCCGGCAACGTACTTAGTCCAACGCACTTCAATGTTGCTTGCCACGTCAGCTGCTTCTTTGTGCTTTGAAACAAATGGGTCATAGTGAACACCTAAGTATTTGGCAACAATCCATTCAGCCCCCAGGGCTTCGGCGTATTGTGCAATTAACTCATGCAGGTTTTTGTCTTTTGTGTAAGTCGAATCCATGCCAGGGTGCAGGAACGTGTCTGCCTTATAGTGGCTGATCGCTGCTTCGTGGCATGTTATCTGTTGCTCACGGGTCAATTGCATTTTCATCTGCAACCAATGCAAAACCAAATGACCTTTTCATTGCCAAAACCCTTTTGATACCCGAAAGCGTCCAAGCGGGTCAAGATTGAGCATTTGTCGCACTGTTCCATTTTGTATTCTTCGACCACTTCACCGTTTTTGAGCAGTTTGCCAATCATGGTTTGCGGGTTAATTATTTCCATGTATTCGCTCATTCATCACACCTGTGGCTTCCATTTGCCGTCGCTGGATAGAACGTGCCAGCGTGGTGGGCACTGTGTTGCCTTTGTGCGCTCGGTGCAGAAATAACCGCCCCACGTTTTTGGTGCGCCGTCATGTGATTGCTTCCAAATCATGTGTCCATGTGCGCACTGCGGTGCTTCCTTAACTAATTCACCGCCCAACTGCTTTTTGACTTCGTCCATGCTTGAACCCAACGACGGAATTCCTGCCTGTTCGGCTTCGTCGGCTGTTTTGTAACTAGGCACGTCACCAAATTTGGTTGTCCAATAATCGTTGGTGTCAACGTTCGCGATCTTGGCTGACGTACGTTCAACCTGTTCCATTATCTCGCGCGTTGCCTTTTCAGCCCCGCCCATAACTAGCACCTGCACGCGCATAATTGCTGAAGTTGTCGTATCTTCGACAAACCAGCGTTTCATGTTTTGTTGATACGCGCCCTGGTATCCGTAGGCGTAGTCAATGCCAGCGGGGTTCAGATCAGTATCATTTCGAAACGCTTTTGCTTCGACTAGGACATAACCCTTCTCAGCACTAAATTCCACAATCCGTGTTTCAATGCGTCCCAATGGGAATGTGCGATTCCAGCGTTCTAATCTTTCGCGTGAAGCCTCGTAGTTATCCAAGAACCCCATTTATTTCACCGCCTTGTTAGCAGCTGAAATGTGACGACTGACCGCACGACCGCGAATGTAACCTTCACGGCTTCCGTCTTTGTGTCCCATTGCATAACCAACCGCTGCTGCCATGACCAGCAAGATTGCCAGCATGGTCAAACGCCCCAATGTTGCGGGGTCTAATAGATCAAGTACCATTTTGAATTCTCCCGATTCTTGGTGGTAACGACTACCACCTGGACTCAGGGTGACGCATGATCAACGCGCGGTCAAGAACCTTGCGTGCCTTACGGCGTGTCGCCCAGCAATTTGTCAACCAATGAATCCAATCTCGCTTCGATTCGGTTGACTTGATCTTTCAATGAATTGCCACCGTTGGGCATGAGTTCGCGCATGATTGACTTAACTATGAATCGCATGGACGCATAGACGGCAGCCAGTGACGAAAGGACTAAACCACCGACCGCCGCCCATTCGTTTGGCGTCATTGCCCCGTAACGCCGAAACTATTATCTTTTGGATTTAAAGCACGCAAGATTACTGGTGCAACCGCTGCGACTCCTGCCATTGCAAGTGTCTTTGGGTCAGTAACGCCCGCCATGTATAGGGCAAGTGCTGCTGCCATGAATGAGCGTCCCCATGAGGCTGCTAAGGCTTTGGCTTTGTTCATTTCTTTTTCTCCTTTTTCGGTTTGTCTCCCGATTTTGGCATTTCTATTGTTGGGAATTCGCCCTGGTATGGGACAAACTTTGGAATTCCAAACCCAACAATTTCAGTCCCAATCTTTCGAACCTTAACCATGACCATGCCCCCGTTGCGCTGATCGCCTGTACCGCTGGTGTTGCCTTCAATTGTCAAACAAGTCTTTGAGTCAATAAGTCCCACGACAATTCCAATGTGTGAAATGCGGTCAATGCCGTCATGTGGGAAATCCATAAAAGCCAAATAGCCCAACTGCGGCATGGTTGACCAGCGTTGAATTTCCTTGAATTTATGTGCGCCAACGGCAGTGCCAACGACTGAATGAATCTTGACTTTTGCTTCGGCTGCACACCAATTGACGAACGAACCGCACCAGGGCAAACCGTCTGCCTTTGTAAATTTGCCGTACTTTGTCAGGTTGTCGCCTTCTTCAATTGTGCCGACCTCAGCTGCTGCAACCTCAATCAAACGTGCATTTGTACCGTCAGGGTATGTCATGGCTTTTCCTCAATTGTTGGCATTATCCATTTGCAAGTTTCTTCGTTAAAACCTAAGTGCCCTACTGGTTCGGGTTCAATAAATGCGTCGCGCATTGCGTCATAGGTATAACCAACGCCCGCAAAATTCTTGCGAATCTTTGCATTGTATGAAGTGCGCTTGCATGTCTGATTTCTAAAATTAGCGTACCAAATCTCAGGCAATAAACCTTCAATTTTTTTGGTTTCGTCAATTCCGACAATGACTTCGGTGACCAAATTATTTTCGTCAATAAATGCGTAGTGTGCCATTATGCCCAACTCACGTTTCCAGTGCCTGCCGTAATTGTTGTAACTTTGTAGCCGCCTGAAGGACTACCTGTTGAACCCGTCAAACCACCGCCAATTGTAATTGTTTGGGTGTCTGGGTATTTAAGAATGACAATTCCTGAACCACCTGCGCCGCCACTGTTTGAGGAACCGCAACCACCACCGCCACCACCACCTGTGTTCACGGTTCCTGATAACGACGGACCACCACCTTGTGAGTTACCACCGCCGCCTGTTCCACCTGACGCCGCTGCGCCGTTTGTGTTTTCACCACCACCGCCGCCGCCGCCGTAACTTACTGACGAACCACTGATCGAAGTTGCTACGCCGTTTCCGCCTGCACCGCCTGTTGCACCTGAACCCGCTGTTCCTGCAACACCAGCACCACCGCCACCACCAGCACCGCGATAGTTTGTCGGGCCAGTCTGACCATTACCACCTGCAAATCCTTGACCTGAAGGCGTTGCACTGCCACCTGTAAATCCTGTACCGCTTGCGCCATAACCACCAGCACCACCACCTGCACCACCAGCACCACCGTTAGTGCTTACGCCAACAAAACCGCCGCCTGCACCACCGAAACCACCGCCTGTTGATGTGATTGTTGAAAATACTGAATTATTGCCAGCAGCACCAGCACCCGTGTTTGAACCTGCACCACCTGCGCCAATTGTGACTGTGTAATTTACACCAGCACTCAAAACCAATGCAGATTCAAGCGAACCACCGCCGCCTGTTGCAGTCACGGTGCAGCGAAGTCCACCTGCGCCGCCGCCACCACCTGAAGAATTACCGTCACCACCACCGCCACCACCAGCAACAACAAGGTAGTCAACAAGAAAACCCAAATTGCCGCTGATTCCGCTTGCTAAAATTCCTGGCTTGATCATTATGAAAGATCGCCAACGATCGTGAACGTGTTAGCAGCGGTGCAGACAATTGTGCAAGCACCATAACGGGCACGAATTTTTGGTGCTGCTGCCGTTGCGCCCGTTGATGTAATTGTTACGCCTGCGCCTTGCGCAAACGTCACCTGACCCACGCCAATTTGCTGGACGTTAATTGTGTTACCAGCTGCAAAAACTGAAGGCGGCACTGTTAAAGTGATTGCGCCTGCATTTGAACAGGTCACCCATTTCCCTAGATCGCCAACAACCAGTGTGTAGGTCGTTCCCGTTTGGGCATTAAATGCCATTTTGGTCGTGTAAATTGCAACAGTATTATCAACCGCGTCACCAAAAACCGCGAAGTCGGCTGGTAAGTCAGTTACCAAGTCCGTTGAAGTCGGCATTTGCCAACTAAAGTTGCTCGTTGGATTTGTCATGTTTTCCCCTTCGTTAAGCGACTATTGTCGCATTTGCCCAGTCTAAAGTCGGCGACACGCTTGCCCATGTTTCAGTTATTGGCACGTCATTCCAACGCATTGCCTGCGTGGAATAAGCCTGCGGTGATAACAACAAAGTGACGCTTAGTTGATTGTATGACGCTTGAAATGACCAGCCTTCGACAAAGCCCTGGAAACTGCCTGAATTCATGTTTGACGGCAAATTGTTGATGTTGATTGCTTCACCCATAAAAATGCCAATGAGATTATCGCGGTCAGAATTGTCAACTTCGGGGTTAGTCAGGTCAAATGTAATTTGGCTAAAAATCGGTTGAGGTTGAGCGCGCAGGGATAAATAAAAATTGGCTTGTGAAGTCGCGTCAGCTGCATTGTGCAATGTTGTTGTAATAATTTGTGCAAGTGTGCCGTACTCAGTAATTGAAGCAGCGTCGCTGGCAGAACGTTCACTGCTGCTGGTTGCGCCGTATTTAATTGTTAAGGAATTGCGCACGTCTCCAACACGGGTTTCAATACGAAGTCCAGCGGCGCGGGCTTGATTGGCGTCAAGATCAACGTATCCATTGGCAGCCAGGTAATTGGTGCGGTGTGTGCTATCGGCGTACCCAATTTGCCCCGTTGGTGATTCGTAAAGGTATCCCAATCCCGACGTTGCCAATGCTGAAACCAATGAATAAACGTCGGTGCGATCTGATGAACGGGCTGCCAATTCATAATTGCCTGGACGATCTATTTCACCCAAACCAGTGTTGCCAGCCGTTGCCCATGTTGTTGTTGGGTCGTAGGTTGCCCATGTCAATGCGCCTGGCACTTCAGCCCATGAAGCAAATAAAACCTGACTCAAAATGTCATAAATTTGATCACCGTCAAATTCTTTTGGAAGCACGCCGTTGGTCAATGCTTTTGGCAAACGCGCCAATGCCCCCAATGCTGTTATTGAATAAGTCTGTGTGAACATTGTGTTTCCAACGTCAAGGACTTCCAAACCAACGTCAACGACGTTGCCACCAAAAATTGAAACAAATGTGTTAGACGTATCTTTGACTTGAACTGAAATTGTTGAATTTATTGAAACAGGAATTGCCGTTTGATTGACGTCAAGTAATTGTAAATTGACGTATCCCGCTTGGGCTTGCTCATAAATGTTTGTTCGACCACTTCGAATGGTCAGGTTTGCCAAAACGGCGGTTGTGTATTCCGTGCCGTCAATAGTCACTTTCCAAACGGGATTCCATTGCGTCATGCTAGTTGCAGGTTAGTTGCGCCACCTGTGCCGCGATAGAAAGAATTGTTTAAAGTGTCCACAATTGTGCGCGCAGTGCCTTCGCGATCAAATGCACCAGTTACAGTCAAGTTGATTGTAGTCCCGCTTGAAGCCGCTTCGGCTGTACGGAATGCACCCGCGTTGAATGAACCTGAAACAATGTTGTTTGCAGCCGTTGCCGCAGCCGCAACTGCGGACGAAAGACCACCACCTGTTGAACCACCTGTTGAAAGGCTGGTGATACCCGTCGGAACTGTAACTGTTGGCGTGGTTGATGTGCCGCCCGTTGACATGCTGAAGTTGCCAAGCGCACCTGTTGAAGTTGACCCGCCGCCAATTTTGCCAACGGCTGCAATGTCCGCACCAGGCTTGATTAAATTGAAGCCCCTAATTGCAATGTTAATCAAGTCAATTGCGGTGTTGATCAAACCTTTCAATGCACCAACCACGTTTGCCATAATGTTCAAAACAACATTGGCAATGTCACCAATAACACTAAACGCCGTGCCAATTACTTTTCCGATAATTGGTGCAGCTGCTTTTATGACTTCAAAGAAACTGGCAAATTCATCTTTATTTTCAATGATTGTTTTTTTGACTTTATCAAATGTACCTTTAAACGCTTCAAAAATTGGTTGCACCAAAGATTTGATAACCCCGGCAACGTCGCTGATAACTTTGCCAAACCCGTCACCTTCGGTAAGGCTAAACGCGTTAGAAAATGCGTTGATTGCTGGCAATGCGTTGTCGTTGATAAAAACCAATAATTTGTCAAGAATTGGCAACAACGCATTTCCTAATGTTTCCTTTGCTTCATTGAAAGCAACCTGGACGCGTGCGATCTTTCCTGCATAAGTCTCAGCGTTGGCAGCGGCAGCCCCACCAAATAAATCTGACAAGCGTGTTTGTACCTGCTCAAACGACATTGTTTTCAATTCGGCAGTAGATAATCCAATGCCCAGTTTGCCAAGCGCGGCAGTGTTTCCGTCGTACGCCTTACCCAATGCGTTTGCCACTGTTTCAAGTGGTTTGCCTGTTGCCGTTGAAACGTCTAATGCGACTGAAAGTAAATCTTGCGCCTTTGTTATGTCCCCAGTTGAAAGCACCAAACGTTGAAGTGCTGGACGCAGTTGATCGTCAGCAACGCCCGTGGCAAGTGACATTTGAAGAATGGATTGTTCGGTTGCTGCAATTTGACCTTTTGTCGCACCTGTTGCATTTTCCAATGCCAATGCCAATTGTGTTTGTGCCTTTTCGTCGGCTATCGCAGCCTTGACGGATTCAATGCCAATGGCAATTGCGGCTGCACCAGCAGCGGCAGCAGCTGCGGCAAACGCCTTTCCAATTGCCAAACCAGCCTTGCCAACCTTGTCGCCAAATGAATCAACGTCGGTGCTGGCGGTTTTTAATGATTTGTTAAGATTGTCAACGTCGCCAAGAATGGAAAGTTTAAGGGTACGACTGCCAGCCATTAGTCAAACTCCTTTACAATTTTTGAAAACGATTCTTCCCAACGCTTGATGATTTCAGGCTGCGCGCTTCGCAGGGTTGGATAGATAAACCAACCGCGTGAGCCGCGACCTTCACGACCTGACCACACTGGAAATTGCTTGTATTTATTTGAACCGAATTCAAGCCCGCCCCATAGTTGTTGCGTTGTACCGCCGCCCGAAAATTTTTGTGCTGCAAATCCATAAGAAATTTCGCCAATCTTTGACGATTTTGAAACCCTTGCCCCTGTTGCAATGCGAACCGAACCAGCCGTGTTTGTACGTGTTAAGGCAGCGGCGTCCACAATCCTGGATTTGACATAATCTGCCAATTCGCTTGTAGCCCTTTTAGCCTGGTTGGTTGCTTCTTCGTCCATTGCTTTAAAAGACTTCAGAATGGCGCGCAATTCCGCTTTGTCATAACTGATTGCTTCAGTTGCCATTTGCGCGCCTTTCCAAAATCTCAATGACCGTCAAAATGTCCTCGGCACTTTCAAATTCATTTGGTGATAGCCCCGTTGCCAGGGCTATTTCCCAAACTATTCTGTTAAGGCTTCCGACGGCGTAACTTTTGGGTTTGCCTCACCCACTGTAACTTCAGCGATTGTCTCAGTCCATGTTTCGATCGGCTTAACTGGCTTACCAGCTGCTTCACGTTTCATGGCGTGATAGGCGAGAAATACTAGATCAGCAATGCCAATCTTTTCCTGCGCCTGGGCAATGGTGTGACCCGTTGACTTTTCCCATTTCACCCATTCAGGCGGTGCTGCCGTGTAAGTGATTTGGTCGCCGTTGTTGTATTCAATTGTGATTGGTAATTTCATTGTGTCTCCCGATTAGTAGTTTTTAACTAAATGTCTCAGTCACTGCGTTGACAACAACGAATGACATTGAAACGGTCTGTGCGTCAGGTGCTGAACCGCCCACGCTTGGATAGATCGGCATAACAGTGAAAGCAAAAACTGCGCCTGTCACTGCTGTCAATGATACTGCTAATGCTGTGTTTGGTGCTGATTCAGCTGCTGCCCATAGTGCTTCACATAATGATGATGTTGCACCCCAGTCTGCAAGCATTTCAACGTCAAATGTCCACTGATCGTCAATGCGCTTGTAAGCCTTGCCGTCAAGTGTTTGATAAGTCGTGATTGTTGGTGAGTTAGTCAATGTCGCACTGGTCGCCTGTGCGTCATAGTTTGTGGACGCGATCGTTAGGACTAGATCGCGACCCGTGATGATCGTTGTTGCCACGTTATCTCCTTATGTCGTTTGTGTGTAGTAAGTCGAAACGTTTATGTCAGCAACCAGCATTGGACTTTGACCCACTTCCAACACCGTCGGCTTTTCAACAACGCCCACGACGTATCCTGCGGGCATTGCCGCAAGAATTCCGATTATTAGTTTTTCGAGATTGTCCAGGGAACCAGCATTGCTATTTGAAGCAACAATTGCAGTGATTGCAAAATTTATCTTGACCTGTGTCTTTGATTTACCAATTAAAACCACCTCAAAATAAGGTGATCCTGGGACGATCACTATTGCTGGTGGAATTGGGGATTCGGGAACCGACGCATAGCAGGTTGCCGCTAGACCGCTGAAGGCGGTTGCTAGTGCTGCGCGGGTATCGGAGACGGCATTGGCTGGCATTACTGCACAACCGTTTCGACGTCCAAAAACGGCTGAAGCAATGTGGACACCCTGTTGGTCAAACTTCTTCCCATGCGATAAGGCGTGCTGGCAAAATCTACGCCTTCAATTTGTCCGCCTGCTGCAACGCGGGATTGGAATACTTCGACGCTTACTGCAAGAACGGCTGATTCGATTGGTGCGCTGGTTGCGTATAAATCAGCTGCGGAATAACCCTGAAGTGTTGCCGTTCCCATTGGAATGATCTCGCGCAATGTGACATTTGATGAAGTCAATGCAGCGGTGAAAGAATAAGGCGTTACGTCGACGACTGTATGGGTTGCGGTGAAAGGTGCTGGCAAACCAGTCACAATGACTGATTGACCTGCAACAAAATGATGATTGCGTTGGGTGTAAAAGTAAACAACGTTTGATGTGAGTTTGTACGATTCAATTGCTGAAGTGTTTGCAACAAGCATGGGCAAAATAACGGCTTCAGCGGTGTTGATTATTTCGTCAAGATAAGCGTCAGAATAAAGTGAAACGGACACGCCAAGCACCGTACGCAATTGACTTGCTGTGACAATGGCTGGCATGTCCGTTTCCTTTCAATCGGCTGCGGCGAGATCGGGAGAACCCGCCGCATGTCTATTTTTTACTTATTGTTGCGGAACGCACCGTTCGCAAGTTTGATCGCAGTTGCACCAAAAGAATACAAGCCCACGGTGATTGAACCGTCTGCTGTTGATTCTGAACGCAACTGGAAATTGCTTGATTCGTACCATGTGTATGACTCAGGATTGACGATAATCATTGAACCATCATCTGAACCACCAGGTGCTGAGAAATCAGCATAAAGGTCAAGACCCGCAACGTTTCCACGAAGTGAATCAGGACGTAGCGCACCACCAGCATTTTGTGGTTGTGAAGCAATGTAAATTGGGCGACCGTTGTCATTCAGTGCCATTGTGTTTGCCCACTGGCTTGAACCCATGATGATGTTGCGCGCAAAGCCCTGCGTGTTTGAATAAACACTTGCAGCACCGCGTGAAACGTAAGCGAGCAATTCAGCTGCTGTTGGCAATGCTGAAAGTGTTGTTCCGTCAATTGCAGCGTTTGCAACAAGAATTCCGTTGACATAAGCGTTTTGCGCCTTTGCTAGTGCAGCAACCATGTTGCGCAATAGTTCGTCAAAGAATAATGGTGAAGAACGTTCTAAAAGTTCCACGCTGAATTTTTGCTGTCCCGCAAACTTGACCACTGGGACAGATAAGAAACTGCTCTCCTGGTCAGTATTTGAAAACGCAGCGGTTTCAGCAGTTACTGCAACTGTTGGCATTGCGTCAATGCGTGGAATTTCAAATGTCATTCCCGCGTCAGGCAATGTGCCGCGAGAGATCGCGTCAATGCTTGGACGGATTGTGTTGCCAAGACCGTTGATGATTTTAGTCAATTGACGTGTTGGCACAAGTCCAGCATTGTCAGTTGTTGTTGCGCCATTGTTGGCAGCATGTACATAATCGCGTGCGTCAAGGTCGCCCATTGACGAACGAATTGTGTTTTCTAGGTACTTTGCAGCGGTGACTTCAATGCGTGGCTTTGTTGTAAAGCCGCCCACCTTTGGTCGCGCTGACGCAGTGATTGTTTCTGCGGCTTCTACCGTCTCAACGGCTTCCGCTTGTGTGACGGTGTTGTCCACTTCGTCTCCTTCTGTTGTTGGTGTTTCTTCAGGTTCGATTGTCGAATCTGAAACTTCGTTTTCTCCAGCAGTTGTTGCCGCGACTGATTCGACGCGTGCTGATCGAATAGCAGGTTCGCTGGTCAATGCAACACCAGTCAATTCACCTGACAAAATTCTGACTGTTCCGTCTTTAAGTGTTTCGTAATCATTAAATGCAACTTCAACACTAAATCCGTCGCGCATGCCAGTGCTTGCTTCAACCAAACTGTCATTGCCAGCAGTTGTTTCAACTATCTTAAAAACGGCTTCAATTCCTGATTCATCTGAAGTCATTGAAAGTGTTGACCCAATTCTGCGTGTGCGGTCATGTTCAAGATTGAGCAAAACTGGTGTCGGTTCAATTGAACCAGCTGCAAATTGCACTTTGCCAATTGAGGCGTTGCCAGTTTCTTCAAACGTCACAATTCGACCCGTGATTGTGCGGCGGTTTGAATCAGTCGCCGTGATTTGCATTGGTGTGATCACTTTTTTCATAGCAGCATGTCCTCTTCTTCGCGTATCTCGTCAACCGACATTGCGCCGATTCGATTTAAAATTTCATAAACCTGTGCGCGCTCGTAAGGATTGCCACGCAAGAAATCATCTAGGTCAAACGAAACACGATTGCCCGCTGGTGTAAAATCAGCAAAAGATAAGCGTTGTTCAATTATTGACATGTAATTTCTGAACGCAAAATCAACAAGGTCGCGCCTTTTGTCTAAGGCGTTTGAATAAGTAAAACTGGATTGCTGCGAATCAGTAAAATACGCAGGCAGACCCGCAGCCCGGGATAATTCAAGTGCCAGGTAATTTCTCGCTTCATTTAATTGCAAATTTTTTGGGTCATAACCAATTGTTGAAAGATCAACGTCAGCATTTAAATAAATGACTGATTTTTTTGCACGATTACGAATTGCACCCAATAACTTCGAAACGCGATCGGCTGGCAATGACGTTCCATTTGATTTCAAAACCATTTGTGGAATTGGGTCAGCTGCAAAATCTAATGCAGCACGTTCCAATGCAGCGGCTGCGCGAATTGTGCGACCTGCGCGATTAAGCAAACCTTCTTGCGCGCCAGCGAACACGACTAAATTTGAAGGGTCAACGTATGAACCGTCAATTGAATACGAAACAATTTCTGTTCCAACACCGTTTGTTTGAATTGTTACGCGCTCAGGTGCGACACGTTCCATTGCACGAATTCTGCCAGTGTCTGCATAACGTTCCATAACATAGGCATAAGCACTTGGGAAAAAGAATAAATCTGAAATAATCCATGACCAAAATGTTGTTCCTGGAATTCTTGGGTCAGGTTGGTTGATTACACGTGGTTGCGTTATTTTTTCGCCCGTTGCTTCATTGCGTGTGTACATTGGCAATGACGCAATTGTTTGGATAATTCCTAAAGCACGTGCAACCGTTGGAATGGTCATTGCTTCAGATCGAATTGCGCTTGTTACACCTGAAAAGAAAAGTTGACTTTGTTCGGTGAAGTAAGGCGCGATAGCAGCTGCGTCAACGCGTGTTGCTTCCACTGGAACGGCAGTGGAAGCCTTGCGCGAAAATAGATCAGTAAATGCCATGCCCGAATTGTGTCAGGCTTATACGTTCAGCCAACCATGATGTCAAGATCATTCTCTGGGCGTGTCGCAAAGTGTGTCACTAGGGCTAATGCGACTGCCCCGCAAACAACCGACTGGGAAGCCCTACGACCAATTACCCAACCACCGTCGCCACGTCGTAATTGCACCGCTGCCAACACTTCTTCCGATAATTGACTTTGACCGCGGTGTTTTAAACGACCGCTGTTGATTGCCGACAACAATTCGTCGCATGCCTGCGGATAAGCGTTGTCCATGTCAAATACGGGAATTCCAGCGGGTGCAAGGCGGGCGGCTACTGCCCCGCTTGTTTTTCTGCTATACAAAACGTATTCGGTTGGATACTTCCGCGCATAGTCTGCCAATTCGTTTGCAATCGCCTTATCGTCCAATTGCAAGTCATTCGCCCACGTGTGCAGCAATTTGACCACAAACTTTTCCCCACCAATTTTCTGAGCGCCGCATAAACTGGCGTGCCTACGATCAGGTGAAAGGTCAATTGCCAACCAAGTCAATTTGTCGGGGTCTAGGTCAACTGTTTTGTCCAGGCAATTGCCCCAACTAGCCGAATCTACGGCACTATTTATTGCCACGACCCACCTACAAAGTACCTCGGTCATAACTACGTCAGCAGGGTCGTTCAGCACCGATTTTATGTTGTCTGCATGAATCAGCGTTCCCATTGACGGATTTGAGTGCCGTGCGTTTTCAACGCTGATTTCGTCGGTTGGTGCTGACCATTCAAAATACCCAATGTCATCTTCGACGCCGCCAATGCTTGCAAGCGCACGATCGCGAAATTGGTTCAGCACAATGGAACTGGAATCGCCTGCGTTTGTGTACGCCATGACCATGGGATTTGCCGCTGCCATAAGGGTATAGCGAAGCGACGCAAAACTTTCAATGTCAGTCATTTCGCGCAATTCGTCCAGGTGAATTGTTGAAGGTCGGGAAACACCGCGAGCAGCTGAACCACCTGCACGCACAATGAAGCGGTTTCCCGTCAATGTCTCGATTTCCTCACCGCCATGTTGCCAGCGAATCTTCTTGACCTGTTTTGCCAACGATTCATTGGCTTCGATCATTTGAACCATTGCCCTGAATTGTTCCAGCGACGTGGACAAACGGTGCGCCGACCCGATCTGCAAGGTTTCGTCCCATAGGAAAAGCCCGCCAAGAATTCTGATCAACTGCAAAAACGATTTGCCGTTTTGACGAGCAACCACGATTGTGTTGACTGGTGACGCCCACCGTCCGTCGGGCTTGACCTTGTGCGTGTGAATTAACGCAAATTTTTGCCATTCAAGCAATTCAATCTTCAGACTGCTGGCTAAATCAACCAATTCATGCCCGCGTGAAGGTAAATCGTTGAGCGGCGTGTGGATTCGGGGGGTTTGAACGCCAAACAGGGCGTTTTCACGATCTGTGTCCCTACCCAAAACCGTTTGCAGCCTTTCTAAGCCTTCTTGGGTTGGTTGCTGACCTTCTATGACCTTCTCAGTCATTTTCGTGGCTCTTTGAGTCGTTTTTGGGGGAATC
>Ga0114974_10002477_pt1 | contig 14171 bp, 12 predicted proteins | sample S_130206_EF_Meta_FD_87318 | JGI IMG/M metagenome (GOLD analysis project Ga0114974, IMG submission 87318) | Freshwater microbial communities from Lake Simoncouche, Canada to study carbon cycling - S_130206_EF_MetaG | ecosystem: Environmental > Aquatic > Freshwater > Lake | place: Lake...
AACGAAGAAATGAAGATCGCCGCCGCCAAGGCCATTGCCGAACTGGCGCGCGAGCAGGTGCCCGAGGAAGTGGCGGTCGCCTATGGCAAGACCCAGCAGTTCGGCCGCGATTATATCATCCCGGCACCGTTCGATCCGCGCCTGATGGAAGTGGTGCCCAGCGCCGTAGCCAAGGCGGCAATGGATTCGGGGGTGGCGCAAAAGCCGATCGAGGATTTCGACGCCTATCGCCACAGCCTGAAGGCCCGGCTCAACCCGACGACTTCGGTGCTCACCCAGGTCTATGACCAGGTCAAGGCAAACCCCAAACGGGTGATCTTTGCCGAAGCGGAAAACGACGTCGTGCTGCGCGCGGCAATTCAGTATCGCGATTTCGGCTACGGCGATCCGGTGCTGGTCGGCCGTACCGATGCCGTGCTCTCCAAGATGGCCGAGCTTGGCGTGCAGGATCCCGAAAGTTACGAAATCCAGAACTCCGCCACCTCGCCGCATGTCGCGGCGATGGTCGAGATGCTATATGAGCGTTTGCAGCGGCGCGGCTTCCTGCGGCGCGATGTTCAGCGCATGGTCAATCAGGACCGCAACATCTTCGCTTCCGGCTTGCTCAAGCTCGGCATTGGCGATGCGCTGATTACCGGCATGACCCGCACTTTCGCGCAGACCATGCAGGAAGTCCGCCATGTGCTCGATCACAAGCCCGGCCAGGTGCCCTTTGGCATACACCTGATGATCGCCAAGAATTCGACCGTGTTCCTTGCCGATACCACGGTCAACGAGCGGCCGAGCGCCGAAGACCTCGCGATCATCGCCACGCAGACCGCCGCCGTTGCGCGTCGTCTGGGCCACGAACCACGCGTCGCCTTCCTCAGCTTCTCGACCTTCGGAAACCCGTCGGGCAAGTGGCTCGAGCCGATCCGCGGCGCGGTGGCGATCCTTGATGCGCAAAAGCAGGCGTTCGAATACGAAGGCGAGCTCGCGCCCGATGCCGCCCTCAACCCCAATGTCATGAAGAACTACCCGTTCAGCCGCCTGACGGCTCCGGCCAATGTGCTGGTCATGCCGGGGCTGCAATCGGCCAATATCTCGGCCAAGCTGCTGCGCGAACTGGCCGGCAATGCCACCATCGGCCCGATGCTGATCGGCATGGAAAAGCCGGTCCAGATCGCACCGATGACAGCGATTGCGCCGGACGTGCTGACTCTGGCCGTGCTGGCGGCGGCTGGGGTTTGCGGTTGAGCCTCTCAGCTCAAACGTAATTCGCCACCCAGGCAATCGCCATGGCGGCAGGCAGGAATAGCGCCTGCGCCGCCATGGTGCCGGCTAGGCGGCTAAGAGAGACCCAGACGATCACCTTGCGAAACGAGGGCTCGTCCATTCGGCCTTCGACGACATCGTCGGTCATCACCGAGAGTTGCGGATCGATCAGCGCGAACAGCAGGATCGTCGCAAAGCCATTGACCACGGCGGAGAGCTGTGAGGCCGTCACGCGGAACTGCGGATTGAGAAAACCGGCGTAGAGCGAAGCCAGCACGCCCACCGTGATCAGCGCCTGCGCCAGCATGTTGGCAATCAGCAGTCCCCAGCCCATTGCCTTAGGTCGGGCGAGGTTCTTGAGGTGCGCGACTGACGGAATGGTGATCGCCTCGCGGATCGCGGCCAACCCCGAAGGCGAGGCCATGTGCAGCACCAGTCGCGCAGTCGAGCGATTGCGCTGGAACCAGCCGATGGCGCGGGCGAACAGGCGCTGGCCGGTCGGCACCAGCAGGATGCCGATGAACACTGCAAGAGTCGCCGAGGCCAGCACCAGGCGGAAATCCCCCGCCAATGCCTCGCCGCCGCCCGATGCGATCCGCGTCTCGATGCGCTTGGCGAGGAACGGCCCGAGGAAGCTGTTCGACATCCGGCTGACCAGCACGAGGATGTTGAACAGGGCAAAGCTCATCGCGATGCGCCCGGTGCGGATCCCGGCGATGCGGGCGGCATAGGCCAGCGAGCCGATCAGGTTGATGCTCGCTGTTAGCAGGCAGATGAGGAGAAGTTGTCCGTCCATGGAAGGTTCAGTGCCAGTTCCGGCGCGGCGCGGCTAGGGCCTTGCGTCCATTCACCCCCACGCATGCCACATGCCATAGGCGCTGGTCAGGGTCAGCGCGATGCCGACCAGGATAAGCATCTGCTTGGCAGGAAAGTGCTTCGCGGCCCATGCGCCCAGCGGCGCGGCTAGCAGTCCGCCAATCAGCAGGCCCAGCGTAGGTCCGGCAAGGTCAGCGATACCAAGATTGAAAATGAAGGCCGCCGATACGGTCACCGTCAGGAAAAATTCTACCGTGTTGACCGTGCCGACAACCTTGCGCGGGTCCGCGCCCTGGATCAACAGGTTGGACGTGACCACTGGTCCCCAGCCGCCGCCGCCCGCTGCATCCAGAAAGCCGCCGAACAGGCCCAGCGGCCATATCAGTTTCGCATCCTTGATCTTGGGAGGATAGAAAATACCGCGCACCAGCAGATAGATGCCGATGCCCGAAAGGTAGAGCAGCACGAATGGCTTGACCACGCTGGCGTCGAGCGAACTCAGCACATAGGCGCCCAGCAGTCCGCCGACCACGCCGGGGATCAGCAGCTGCAGGAACAACCGCTTATCGACATTGCCATGCAGCAGGTGGCTTATGCCCGAGGTGGCGGTGGTGAAACATTCGACCAGATGGACTCGCTGCGAAGCAAGCGCAGGCGCGACGCCGAGCACGCCGACCAGCAAGGTGTTGGAAATCACCCCGAAAGCCATGCCCAGCGCGCCATCGACCAATTGCGCGGCAAAGCCGACGGCGATGAATGGCAGCAACTGGGCCATGTCAAAACTGGCAAAATCCATAGCCGACAAACCCCGAATCATTCTCGATCTAAAAAGTAGAGATTGAACAGGAGCTTGGCGAGAAAGGTTTCCTGCGCCTGCGCCAAGGCGAAATATTGTTGCGTCGGATGGTGACCGGAAACTGGATGTTACCCGGCCTTCACGGCCTTGATCGTCTTGACCACATCGAGAAAAACATTCTCCACTTCGACGATTTCGAACCCCGCTGCTTTCACATTGCTCACCGTATCCCGGTTCATCGAGGGGCCGACTTTCTCGCTCAGGATGGTCATGAAATCCATCATTTGGCGGAACGGATAGTGGTTGGAGCCGGTATGTTCGAACATGAACAATTGCCCGCCCGGTTTCAGCACCCGGTGCAGCGCCTTCAGTCCCGCCACCGGATCCGGCACCGAGCAGAAAGTGCAGGAGGTAAACACCTGATCGAATGTGCCCTCGGCATAGGGCATTTCGTGCACGTCCATCACTTCGGCGCTGATCGTGCCGTCATAGGCGGCAATGCGGTCTTGCGCCTCCTCCAGCATCTTCGGGCTGATGTCGATCGCCGTGATTTGCTGCCCCTTGGGGAAGAAGGGTATGTCGAGCCCGGTGCCCAGCGCCAGGAAGAGAATCTTGCCCTGCATGTGCGAAAAAAGCTTGGTCTTGAACGGCTTCCAGCGCTTCTCGGCCCCAAGGCTGGCCATGGAATCGAAGCGCGGGGCGAGCTTGTCCCACTTGGCGCGGGTGATCTCCGCCGGGGTGAGGGCGGCGCTCATGCCTTGGTGACTCCGCGCAGGATGCTATTGGCGAGCCAGATGAAGATGATCTCGGCCACACCGCAAGCTGCGCCCATTTCCGCCGCGTGGTGCAAAGGCAAGGGCATCATCGCTTCCATCATGCCGACCACCATTCCGGCCCACATGCCAGTGTACATCGAGGGGATCATCGCCTCCATGGCGCCGAGCCGGCTGCCGAGCGGAAAGTAGATCAGCATCCCGATCACCATGCCCAGCGGCATCATCAGGGCCATAGCCGCCCACATGTTCCAGCCCGGCCCGACGATCGCCCAAGCCACAAGCCCCGCGACCACACCGATCAGCAGACTGACCAGAAAATCGCCGACGACGTAGTATAAACGATGATCCATGGCGCCTCTCCCCAGATGGCTTTGCGAGAGCGATGGTGGCGGCTTATCCCGCGCTTGTCCAGAAGGTGCCCTCAGCGCCGCCGATAGCGGAAATACCAGACCTCATGGCCCTGCGCCCGCGCCTTGGCCTCATAGCGCGTTTCCGGCCAGCCGCCTGGGCGGCTCTGGAAGTCTGCAGGCTTGTCGCACAGCCAGTCGAACGCGGCATCAGGCCCCAGGCAATAGCGCCGCATTACCATCAAGGCATGGCGCAGATAGACTGGGTGGTCGGTGCCAAAGCGGAACTCGCCGCCGCGCTTCAGCTTGGCTGCGATGAGCCGCAGCGGCCCGTCGTTCATCATCCGCCGCTTGGCATGCCGTGCCTTGGGCCAGGGATCGGGGTGGAGCAGATAGACGAAGCTCAGCGCCCCATCAGGTATCCGCGCCAGCACTTCCAGCGCGTCGCCATGATGGATGCGGACATTGCCGAGCGGCACGGAGGCGCCATTATCTCCGTCAACGTGGACCAGCGCCTGCGCCACGCCGTTGAGGAAGGGCTCGGCGCCGATGAAGCCATGATCGGGCAGCATGTCGGCGCGGCCCGCCATATGCTCGCCGCCGCCAAAGCCTATCTCGAAATGCAGCGGGCGGGAATCGCCGAACAACAGCTCGGAAGTCACCGGACCTTCGAGCGGCACAGCAATGCGCGGCAGAAGCTCATCGACCAGCGCCTGCTGGCCCTTGCGCAAGGGCTTTCCCACGCTGCGGCCATAGAGACGGTTGAGCGTGGTCGGATCGCCGGGTTTGTTGGCTGTCATGGGCGGGGCCGATGGCAGGGATGCGAAGGGGCGTCAACGCGCAGGGAAGTTGATCTGCAGTTTGGCAAACATGTCGGCTAACATGGTGCGCACGTCGAGCGTATCGTAAATCCGGATCTTGCGACCGCTGTCACGCGCCGTGAAGGTGCCGTCCGCGTTGAGCAGCGGTGCGATAACCTCGTCATAGTGGCTTGATTGGGTGCGTTGGTACAAGAAGCGCCGGTTCTCGGCGCCGCCGCTGCTGGGCACCCAATCGGTCACAGCGGTCAGCAGAACTAGCGGATTGTCGCCAAGAATCCATGTTTCACCGGTGTTTAGGTGACCGCGCGACTTTGCGGCCACGTCACCCAACCGCTCATATAGCCAGGCACCGATTGCCCCGTGCGGCGCGATAAGCGCCTGAATTTCGCTCGCCGAGACCAGGCAGGTGGCATAGGCCTTTCGCGAAACCTGCCAGATCGGAAGCTCGCTCACGTTGTAGATATGGCGCGCGGCGTGCGGATCAATGTTGAAATTGGTCTCGCCTGTTCCGCCGCCTGGCAGGGCGTCGCCGCCAATCCACACCAGCGTGAAGCGATCGGCGATACGCGGCTCGATCAGCATAGCGCTGGCCACCTCGTTAAGGCCGCCGCCGACCGCAACGTAGAGCGGAAGGGTGCTATCGGTCCGCATGGCTTCATCGATGATCGCCTGCGCGCCGGCGGAAGGCGCCGGGGTCGCTGGCCCGGGCATGCGCCGATCCGAGCCAACATGCACGGGCACCTGCCCCGCACGCCCCATCAGGCGGAGGATGTCCTTGGCGAGTTCTGCCGAATGGACTGCCGATTCATCGGCAAACCAGGGGCTGAACGTGGCAGTGCCAACGATGCCGCACAGTTCGATCGACCGGGAAAGAACCATGTGAACGGCCGCGAACAGCCCGTCGATGTCTCCCGACAGATCGTTGACGAACATGACTCTTGCGCGCGGCCCCAGCATAGGCCGGAACGGCTCCGCCAGCGCTTTCGTTCCCAGCGCCAGTGCCGCAGCGGAACCCGCCAGTAAGGCATTCCTCCGGTTGAACCTCATGCTCGCACTCCTTGGCTGCCCATATGACTGGTCTTACCAATATGTGGTTGCCTGTCCAGCGCTGTTCCCCAAAGCAAAAACGGCCCGCCCCATGGGGGCAAGCAGTCTTCGGATACCTCCTCGCATGCCAAGGGGCAGATCTACCTGCCGGTTATCAACTGGCTGCTCGCCTTCATGGTGGCGATGCTGGTCATCTCGTTCCGCAGTTCTGCCTCGATGCTGCCGGCTTATGGCCTCGCGGTGGTCGGCACCATGATTATCACGACGCTGATGCAATATGTCGTGGTCTTCCGGATCTGGCGCTCGCCGCTGTGGCAGGGTGGGACCGGCTTCGTGCTGTTCATCGCCGTGGACTTGATCTTCCTTGCCTCCGGGCTGACCAAACTGATGGAAGGCGCCTGGTTCCCGATCATGGTCGGATTGATCATCTTCACGCTGCTCTCGACCTGGGCGGCGGGCAGGAAGATCATGCGCGAGCGGCTTGAGGAAGGATCAATTCCGTTGTCCGTCTTCATTGCATCGACCGCCCGGTCAATCCACCGTGTGCGCGGAACTTCGGTCTTTCTCTCCGCTTCGGCCTCGGCGATCCCTCCCGCGCTGCTCCACAATCTCAAGCACAATCAGGTGCTGCATCAGCGGGTCATACTGTTGACAGTGCAAGTGGAAGACGTTCCGCAAGTCGAAGAGACCGAACGTGCATCAGTAAGCGACGAAGGGCACGGCTTCTATCGCGTCATCCTGCACTATGGCTTCATGGAGCAAGTGGACATCCCGCACGATCTTGCCGCGATCGCCGTGTTCGGCACGCCTTTCGACATGATGACAACCAGCTTCTTCCTCGGACGGCAGAAGCTGATCGCATCGAAAGTGAAACCGGGCATGGCACTTTGGCGCGAGCGGCTGTTCGCCTGGATGTCGACGAGTTCGGAAAGCGCGATGGAGTTCTTCAAGCTGCCGAGCAACCGGGTGGTGGAACTGGGCAGCCAGTTGCAGATCTAGGCCGAAGTCACCGGGCCGAGCCACTAAGCGAAAACGGCCCGCCCCAATGGGGCAGGCCGTCGTCGGGTACTCGCTGTCGTACCGTAACTGATCAGGCGGCTTCGGCCTGCTCCTCCGGATCGCGCAGCACATAGCCGCGGCCCCAGACGGTTTCGATGTAGTTGGCGCGGCCGCAGGCGTGGCTCAGCTTCTTGCGCAGCTTGCAGATGAAAACGTCGATGATCTTGAGTTCGGGTTCGTCCATGCCACCATAGAGGTGATTGAGGAACATTTCCTTGGTGAGGGTCGTGCCCTTGCGGAGCGAGAGCAGCTCCAGCATGGCATATTCCTTGCCGGTGAGGTGGACGCGGGCGCCATCGACTTCGACGGTCTTGGCGTCGAGGTTGACCGTCAGCTTGCCGGTGCGGATGACTGATTGCGAGTGACCCTTGCTGCGACGGACCACAGCGTGGATGCGAGCGACCAGTTCTTCGCGGTGGAACGGCTTGGTGACATAGTCATCGGCGCCGAAGCCAAAGGAACGGACCTTGCTGTCCATTTCGGAAATGCCCGAAAGCACCAAAACGGGCGTCTGAACCTTGGAAACACGCAGTTTCTTGAGCACGTCATAGCCATGCATGTCGGGCAGGTTGAGATCGAGCAGGATGATGTCGTAATCATACAGCTTGCCCAGATCCAGACCCTCTTCGCCGAGATCGGTCGAGTAGACATTGAAGCCCTCGGTCGTCAGCATCAGCTCGATGGCTTTCGCCGTGGTCGGCTCGTCCTCAATCAACAACACGCGCATGGGTGGTCCCCCTATTGCCCCGAATTTCGTCGCTAACCAATTGGCAAGCCATGTTGCCGCCGGTTAACCATAAGACAAATGCAGGCGAAAGGTTAATTTCTCGTAAATCCCCGGAAATTCACGAGTCGCGTGTTTGTTACGGAATTGTCCGGGTTGCGCCGGGGGTGCAAAAGAAAGTGCTACAAAACCTCGAACAGCCCCGCCGCGCCCTGACCGCCGCCGATGCACATGGTCACCACGACATGCTTCGCGCCGCGCCGCTTGCCTTCGATCAACGCGTGCATCGCGCAGCGGGCGCCGGTCATGCCATAGGGGTGGCCGATCGAGATGGCACCGCCGTTGACGTTGAGCAGTTCGTTGGGAATGCCGAGCTGGTCGCGGCAATAGAGCACCTGGACGGCGAAGGCCTCGTTAAGTTCCCACAGGCCGATGTCGTCCATCTTGAGGCCGAAGCGGCTGAGCAGCTTGGGCACAGCGAAGACCGGGCCGACGCCCATCTCGTCGGGCTCGGTGCCTGCGACGGCGAGGCCGACGAAGCGGCCGAGCGGGGCGAGGCCCTTCCTGGCAGCGGTGGCAGCTTCCATGATCACCACGGCGGCCGAGCCGTCGGAAAGCTGGCTGGCATTGCCGGCAGTGACATTGCCTTCCGGGCCCATCACGGCGGGCAGGGCCTTGAGGCCTTCGAGCGTGGTGTCGGGGCGATTGCCTTCGTCCTTGGCGAGGGTCACGTCCTTGCTGCTGGTCTCGCCAGTGGCCTTGTCAGTGACATTCATCTGGGTGGTGGTGGCGACGATCTCGTCGTCGAACTTGCCTGCTGCCTGTGCTGCGGCGGTGCGCTGCTGCGATTGGAAGGCATATTCGTCGCACAGGTCGCGCGCGATGCCGTAGCGCTTGGCGACCACTTCTGCAGTTTGCAGCATCGGCATATAGGCGGCATTGTGCATAGCGATCAGCGCGGGATCGAATTCCATGCGCATCGCCGGGGTCTGCACTGTGCTGATCGAATCCTGTCCGCCGGCCAGCACAATATCCATGTGGTCCATGGCCACCTGCCGCGAGGCCACGGCGATGGCCTGGAGGCCCGAGGAGCATTGGCGGTCAACGGTCTGCGCCGCGACTGTCACCGGCAGCCCGGCGCGTAATGCTGCGAGGCGGCCGATGTTGAGCGCCTGGCCGCCCTGCGTCAGCACCGCGCCCCAGACGACATCGTCGATCTCGCCGCCTTCGATCTCGGCGCGCTTGACGGCCTCGGCCATCGAGAGCGCGCCAAGGCTGGGGCCGGGGGTGGCGTTGAAGGCGCCCTTGTAGGCCCGGCCGATCGGCGTGCGGGCTGCGGCTACGATGACGGCGTCGCGCATGGGGTGTCACTCCTTGGAAGGCAGATGGATTAGAATTTCAAAATACAACTTACATCTATGTAAATTGATATTCAAGTGCCGCCTTCAGCCAAAATGCATGAGAATCCACTCGGCGAGCAGCGCGGGCTTGTCTTCGCCTTCGATCTCTACTGTGATTTCCAACGTCTGCTGCCACTGGCCGGGGCGCTTTTCGACCATCTCAAGCAGCTTGAAGTGGCCGCGGATGCGTTTGCCCGATTTGACCGGGCTGAGGAATCGGACCTTGTTGAAGCCATAGTTGATCGTCATCTGAACGTCGGGCTTGTCGAGCGCTTCCATCATTGCGGCGATCATCGACAGGGTCAGAAAGCCGTGGGCAATCGTGCCGCCGAAGGGCGTCGCCTTTCCACACTGCGACGCGCGTCGAGGCGGATTCGTCGGACTGGTGGTTTTCAATGGTGTTCATCCGCTTTGTGTAGCTGTCTGGCAGGAACGGCAGGGCTGTGGCCAGCAACAGGCCAATCGTTCCCAGATACAGGAAGCGGCGTTTGACATTGCGCAGAGACATCACGCCGAGCACGGCAACGGCCGCCTGATGCCGAGCGCCATGAATGCGGCAAAAAAGCCGGCGAGTGCGAGATCAAGCACGGCGATTTGCCTTCGCGGCATCGGCCACGGCAGTGGCTGTCGGCGCAGCTGCCGGTTCGCTATCGAGGTCGCGGCGCTGGATCAGCCGCCAGGCGGCAATCGCCATGAGACCATGCGTCAGGGCAAGAGCGAAATAGTCGATCATGCAAGTGGCCGTAACAGAACGCGGTTGACGCCCCGTTAAGCGTTATTCGCCTAGAACAAGTGCCATGACCCGTGTCCTGCATATCCTCGATCATTCGCTGCCGCTGCACAGCGGCTATACCTTCCGCACTCGCGCGATCCTCACCGCGCAGCTCAAGGCGGGCATCGAAGTGCGTGGGATCACTGGCCTCAGGCACACGGGAACGGGCAGCGATCCCGAATATATCGATGGCCTGACCTTCCACCGCACCCCCGGCATTGCCAGCGGCCCGCCGGGCTTGCGCGAGTGGCGTGAAGTTGCCCAGCTGGCTACGGCAATCGAAGATCTGTGCCGGCAATGGCGTCCCGACGTGCTCCACGCCCATTCCCCGGCGCTATGCGGTGCAGCGGGCCTGCGCGCGGCCCGCAAGCTGGGGCTGCCGCTGGTCTATGAAATCCGCGCCTTCTGGGAGGATGCCGCTGTCGGCAATGGTGATGGCCGCGCCGGATCGCCCAAATACTGGCTGACCCGGCAACTGGAAAATCATGTCGTCGCTGGAGCCGATCAGGTGGTGACGATCTGCCAGGGGCTGAAGGACGATCTGGTCCTGCGCGGCAACGATCCGGCGCACATCGCGATTGCGCCCAACGGGGTCGATCTCAGCCTGTTCGGTGAGCCTTTGGCGCCCGACGCTGTCTTTGCTGATGAGCTGGGCCTGGGAGACGGCCCGGTGATCGGCTTCATCGGCAGCTTTTACGACTATGAAGGGCTCGACGATCTGATCGCTGCGATGCCGCTGCTGCTTACGTCGCATCCCGATGCCCGGCTGCTGCTGGTCGGCGGCGGCCCGCGCGAGCAGGCACTGCGGCAGCAGGCCGAAGCGTCCAGCGCGGCCCCTGCGATCCATATTGCGGGGCGCGTGCCACACAGCGAGGTCGAACGCTACTATGCGCTGTGCGACATCATGGCCTATCCTCGCAAGGCCAGCCGCCTGACCGATCTTGTGACCCCGCTCAAGCCGCTGGAAGCCATGGCCCAGGGCAAGTTGGTGGCGGCATCCGATGTCGGCGGCCACCGCGAACTGATCGCCGACGGCGTCACCGGTACGCTGTTTCCGCCCGACGATCCGGCAGCCTGTGCAGCGGCTCTGGCCGACCTGCTTGATGCCCGTTCGGCCTGGGAGGATCGCCGCGCAACCGCGCGAATATACGTGGAAACCCGGCACGACTGGGCGGTCAACGTTCAGCGTTATCAAGACGTTTACCAAAAGCTGTTACCTGCTGAACACTTCCGCCGTTCCGCGGCCTCTGCGTAAGCGCAAAGGTCCGGTTTGAGCGATATTACAAGTTACGGGGTTACGGTCTTGAGCACGCAGAACCGCACGCAGAATCGCAACGGGGCCAACAGTAAGGTTCCGATCAGCAGCCATCCGCTGTTTCCGGCGATTGTCGCGTTGTGGTTTGGTGCGTTGTTCGGGCTGGGCAGCCTGGCGGTGCGGGTTTCGCTGATCGAATCGCTGATTATCGCCAGCCATGTGGATGTCGTGGTGCCGATGGCCGCCCCGCCGCTGGGCATGACCGCCAGAATTCTGATAGCGCTGTTCATGGGCATGATCGGCATTGCCACCGGTGCCTTCCTTGCCCGGCGCATCAACCGGCCGCGGCCCGCGTCGGGCAGTCGCCGCAGGACGGCAGGAAGCGTGAGTGACGGTGAGGCACGCAAGGCAGCGCTCGAGCGTGAGGCCCGGGCCCAGGAGATCGAACGGCAATATGCTGCGGAAAAGGCCGAATCCGTGCGTCGCCGGGCTCTGGCATCTGATGAGTCGAACTATGCGAGCCACCACCGCGACGAGGCGCCGATTCCGGGCGCCGCGCCGCAGATCCTCGATGTGACGCAATTCGATCTCGCCGCGCCGGGATCGTTTGAAATGGACCTGCCCAAGCAGGCGGCCGACGAAGCACCGCTGGATCTGTCAGGCTATGCCGCGCCCCAGACTGCTTACCAGGAGCCCGCTGCTGCGGCTCTGGAAGTGCAGCCGGTCGCCGCCGCACCGGCGCGGTTCGATCCGCCGGCGCCGGTCATCGAAAGCTACGGTGACGATACTGAATCGTTTCGCGCGAAATTCGCCAACGAAAAGAAGCCCGTCACATGGGTTCCCGAACCGCCTCCCGGTTACGTTGAAAGACAGGCTGCGGCCGGCACGGCCGACTTCGCGCCGTTCGAAGCTGCGGCTGGGCGGCAGGATGAAGAGGGCCTTGCGCAGTACATTAACGACTTTGCCGCGCCTGCCCCGGCCATGGAGCTGCCGACGCTGGATCCGACACAAACGGTCGCGCCGGTTGCGGACGATGCCATGCAGGCACCGGAAGCTCCGGAGGCTGAAGCCTCGCCCGGGCTGCGCCGTTTCGATGCTCCCGCAGGTGCAAGCCAGCCGAGCCCCGTCGCCAGCCCCCTGGATTTCGGGGCAGGCGTCGATGAAACACAGGCTCCAGCCGCACACTACGAAGCCGCCGAAGTGGCAGCCTTTGCTGCCGAGCCCGACGTAGAGCCTGCACCGGTCATGGCCCCAAGCGGCAATGCCGGTCGCATCGCATCGGCCGAGCTCGCTGAATTGTCGCCCGTTGAACTGGTCGAGCGTTTCGCGCTGGCGCTCAAGCAGCGCCGCCATTCCGGCGCTTTCCCGGCGGCTCTGCTCGAAACGGCAGCCGCGTTCGATCTGCCGCTGCGCCCGCAGGCATCGCAAGTGCCTGACGTTCTGGCCGCCATGGCAGCGACTCCAGAGCCGGAGGCTGCTGTTGCGCCCGAAACTGCACCTGTCGCGGCCCCCGAAGTTGCTCCTGCGGCTCCGCACATACCCGAAGCCTTCGCCGCCGCCGCTCCGCTGTTTGCGGCACCACTTCTCGCCAGTTCCGAAGTCGACGATGCTCCGGTCGTTCCGGTGCGGACGCCGCTGACGCTGCCGGCTGCAATGCGGCCGATCGAATTCGGCGCGCACGATGGTCACGGCGATCTGCCCGACTATGTTCCGCCGCGCTCATTCGTCATTCCGCGGGCCGAGGCGGTTTCGGAACAACCGGCTGCGATCGCAGAAGATTCCGCTGCCATCGCCCAGCCACTGGCCACACCGATGGCCGAGAGTGGTGGTTACAGCCCTGCCGCAGCCAGCGCAGAGCCGAGCGCAGAGCCCGATGTCAACGAAGAGGGCTACAGCTCGCTTCTGGCGCTCTCGAAGTCGGCGCCGTTTCGCCAGACTTTCGTGCGGATCGATGAGCCTGAAGGCGAATTTTCTCAGGTCGAGCCGGTGGTTATCTTCCCCGGACAGGCAACCCGGCCCGGCACGCGTTTTGCGCGCCCGAGCGAAAACAGCACTTCGGTCGAACAACCGGCCGCGCCGCAGCAGGCCCCGATGGAAATGCCCCAGCCCGGTGCTTCCGGCTTGCGCCGCTTTGACGCGCCGACAACCTCTGCACCCTCGCCCGCTGTGAACCCGGCCGCGCCGCAAGACCCGGCCGAAGCCGAACGCGCCCTGCGCAGCGCGCTGGCTACCCTGCAAAGGATGAGCGGGGCCGCCTGACGCCTGCCATCGACGGGGCTGGATTACCCAATTCCCGTCCGGGCACTCAGGCGCCCAATGTGCTGTTCGCAGTTGCAAAAACCTCTTCCTGCCGCCATGGCAATCGTTCGTGCAAATTTCACTGCAACTGCGGTGAGGTGAGTCGCGTTATTGTGTCATGAATCAGAGCCGGGCCACAGCATACCCAGCGGTGGGCCGGTATCGGCAGGATGAGTTATCGATGGGATTTCCGAAGCCTCAGGGCCTCTATGATTCGCGCAATGAGCATGATGCCTGCGGGGTGGGCTTTGTCGCCCATATCAAGGGTGCCAAGAGCCATGCCATCGTTTCGCAGGCGCTGGAGATTCTCAAGAACCTCGATCATCGCGGCGCGGTCGGTGCCGATCCGTTGCTTGGCGACGGCGCCGGCATCCTCATCCAGACTCCCGACGCGCTGTTCCGCAGCTGGGCCGATGGCCACGGCCTGACTCTGCCGCAGCCGGGCGACTATGGCGTTGCCATGTGCTTCCTGCCGCAGGACGAGAAGTCACGCGAATTCGTCGTCGAGGCATTTGAAAGCTTCATTGCCAAGGAAGGCCAGGTCCTGATCGGCTGGCGCGATGTGCCGGTGACGCTCGATGGCCTCGGCAAGGCCGTGATCGCGCAGATGCCAGTGATCCGCCAATGCTTTGTCGCACGCGGCGAAGGCTGCGAGGATCAGGACGCCTTCGAGCGCAAGCTGCTGGCGATCCGCAAGCAGACCCAGAACCCGCTCGAAGCGCTGGCCGTCAAGCATGATCTGCCCGGTATCACCGAGCTTTACATGCCGAGCTTCTCCAGCCGCACCGTGGTCTACAAGGGCCTGT
>Ga0114974_10002478_pt1 | contig 14170 bp, 14 predicted proteins | sample S_130206_EF_Meta_FD_87318 | JGI IMG/M metagenome (GOLD analysis project Ga0114974, IMG submission 87318) | Freshwater microbial communities from Lake Simoncouche, Canada to study carbon cycling - S_130206_EF_MetaG | ecosystem: Environmental > Aquatic > Freshwater > Lake | place: Lake...
GATGACCACGCCCATCACCATCGTGTAGTCGCGGTCCAGCGCCGCCAGCACGAAATAGCGCCCGATGCCGGGCAGGCCGAAGATCTGCTCCACGATCAGCGAGCCGGTGAGAATGCCCGCCGTTGCCGGCCCGGCATAGCTCATCAGCGGCAGCGCCGCCGCGCGCAGGGCATGGCGCAGCACGATGCGATATTCCGGCACGCCCTTGGCGCGGGCGGTGCGGATATAGTTGCTGCGCAAGACCTCGACCATGCTGCCGCGCATCAGCCGCGCGATCACCGCGACCTGCAGCAGCGACAGGGTGATCACCGGCAGGATCAGGTTGCGCAAGGCGCCGCCGCCCCAGCCGCTGACCGGCAGGGTGATGTCGGCGCCGAACAGGTGGATGCCATAAACGCCGAAGATCAGCGTCAGGATGGGCGCGGTGACGAAGGCGGGAATCGTCACCCCGACCATGGCCACCGTCATCACCGAATAATCCTGCCATCGGTTCTGCCGCAGCGCCGCCCAGGTGCCCAGCAGCGCGCCGAGCAGCAGCGACAGCGTCATGGCGCACAGGCCCAGCGTGACGCTGACTGGCAGGCCCGCGCCGATCAGCTGCGCCACGGTGAAATCCTTGTTCTTGAAGCTGGGGCCCAGGTCGCCCTGCGCCAGCTTGGCGAGATAGAGGCCGTATTGGGTCACCAGCGGCTTGTCGAGATTGTAGGCCGCCTTGACGTTGGCCTCGACTTCGGGCGGCAGGCGGCGCTCGGTATCGAACGGCCCGCCCGGTGCCAGCCGCATCATGAAGAAGGTGAGGGTGACGATGATGAAGAGGGTGGGAATTGCGCCCAGCAGGCGGCGAAAGGCGTAACCCAGCATCAGCCCGCCGCCCACATGCGGAACCGCGCTTCCAGCGCCGGGCCATGTTCGCGCCACCAGGCATTATCGATGGCGAAGGAGTCGGCCATGATGCTCTTGTGCGCCAGCACGAAATCGCGCGTCGGCGACGAGGGCAGCCCGGCCACCAGCGCCAGCGCCGAACGGCGCGGCGGCATGAAGGGCGCAAAGCGCGTCATCCCCGCCAGCGGCGCCGACCCGGTGGCGAAGCGCAGATAGTCCAGCGCCATCTCCTTCTTCGGCGTGCCGCGCGGAACCGCCAGCACATCGGCTTCATAGAAATGGCCGCGCGATGGCGCGATGTCACCCGCTGGCAGCGCGGCCTGCACTTCGGCGGTCAGCATGGTGGCGACCTTCACCTGCCCGCTGCGCAGCAGCGCAATCGGCTCGCTGGCGGCGGTCCACCAGACGATGTTGCGCTTGATGGTGTCCAGCTTGGCAAAGGCGCGGTCCACGCCGGCTGGCGTGCCCAGCAGGTCATAGACCTCGCCCGGCAGCGCGCCATCGGCCAGCAGCGCCAGTTCCAGATTGACCTTGGCGGCGCGCTGCAGCGCGATCCTGGCGCCGACGATGGAGTCTGGCCCGGCCGGGCTGGCATTGGGGTGGGCCAGCGCGAAGAAAAGTCCGCCGATATTGAAACTGCCGCAGGGCTTCTTGCAGACGATCATCTGGCCATAGACGGCGCTGGCGACGAAGCAGCGCCCCACCGTGCCGGCATAGAAGTCTTCCCGTGCGGGGGTGCCATCGGCGCCCGGCGGCAGGCTGGCGGCATCGATCGGTTCCAGCAGGCCTTCGGCGCAGGCCTGCTCGGCCATGGGCAGTTCCAGGTCATAGACGTCGCTGGGATACTGGCCGGTCTTCACCGCGCGCCTTATTTCCTCCAGGTCGCCGGTCCATTGGGCGATGCGGGTATTCACCCGCTTCTCGACGCCATACGGAATGATCTGCGATGCGGCCTGGGCGCGGCCATAGGCCTGTGCCCAGGTCGTGACCGTCAGCACCGGCAGCGGCCGCGACCACCACCAGAAGATGCCACCGGCCGCAACCAGCAGGATCAGGAAGGCATAAAGGAACTTGCGGCGCATCGCGCCACTTTAGCCAACTCGGTTGGGGTTGCTAGAGGTCCAGCTCCAGCCCGACATCGACGCTCTGGCTCTGGTTGTTGCCAGACAGGCAGGTCGCGGTCGGCGTGCCGCTGGTGGCGCAACGGCTGCGCCCGCCATCGGCCCGCAGATAGCGATACTGGGCGGTCAGGCGCGCGCCGGGGGCGACATCGAACTTCACGCCCGCCAGCGCCTGCCAGGCGAAGCGCCAGTCCGACGCCTGCAGGTAGGTGTTGGTGCCCACCGGATTGTCGTTCAGGCGGCTCTGGCTATAGGCCATGCCGGCGCCGCCGCCGATGAAGGGACGGATCGGCAGGCCGGTCGCTTCGGCCAGCGGTAGTTCCCACAACAGGTTGCCCATGACGGCGGTGGTGTCGCGAAAGCCGGTGGCGGTGGTGGTGACGCCGTCCAGGGTCTTGGTGTCATAGGGGCGGTGCTGGAACAGGGCCTCGGCCTCGACCTTGAAGCCATAGGGCAGGTGGCCGCCCAGCAAGAGCGAACCGCCAAAGCCGGTATCGTGGCTGCCGCGCAGCGCCACCGGGGCGGGATTGGCGGGGCTGCTGGCCGGGATAGTGTTGGCGCCGTCCTTGCCCTAACCGACCATGCTGCCGCGCAAGGCCACATACAGGCCGGTGTCGTTGTCGCCGGGATAGGGCAGGTTGGCATAGCCATCGTCCTGCGCGATGGCGGCGGCCAGGCCAGAGGCCAGGAACAGACCGGCCAGGGCGACGCCACGGGAAGCGATGGACAGGCGCATGCAAGACCCCTTGGGAATGTCTCCAGCGCAGGCTTGCCGCATAGGGTTAATCAATGATTAATAAAGACCTGCCCGGGGTGGATTTGCTAAGTTCCACACGGCTTTACGGGGAACAAGAATGCGTTATCTGCACACTATGGTCCGGGTCGCCGACCTGGACGCGTCGCTGGACTTCTATGTGAACAAGCTGGGAATGGTGCAGGTCCGCCGCAGCGACCATGAACAGGGCCGCTTCAGCCTGGTCTATCTCGCCGCGCCCGACGATTCGGGCCGCGCCCGGGACGAGAAATCGCCGGAGCTGGAGCTGACCTACAACTGGGATCCGGAAGCCTATGCGGGCGGGCGCAATTTCGGCCACATGGCCTTCGAGGTGAAGGATGTCTATGCCGCCTGCCAGAAGCTGATGGAGGGCGGCGTCACCATCAACCGGCCGCCGCGCGATGGCTGGATGGCCTTTGTCCGCTCGCCGGACGGGATTTCCATCGAATTGCTGCAGGCGGGCGCGCGCCTGGCCCCGGCCGAACCCTGGGCCTCGATGCCCAATACGGGGGCGTGGTAGGGCCGGGGAGCGGCGCCGGGAAAAGTGCGAAGCGGTTTTCCGTCCGGCCGCGCGACCAACCAAAAGGCCGGTTTTCCGCTGATTTCGCCCCGGCTTGCATTTGGGGGGTGCCCCCCATAGGTTCCGCCGCCTTGCGCCGTTTTTCGGCGCGAGCCATGTGCAGTTGTAGCTCAGTTGGGTCCGAGGCAAAGCCGAGGACGGGCGCGCAACCAAGCGCGCCCCGGGAAGAGCGCCGGACAAGGGCTCAGGAGTTGGCCGAAAGGCCGTGTGTGCAGTTGTAGCTCAGTTGGTTAGAGCGCCGGATTGTGGATCCGGAGGTCGGCGGTTCAAGCCCGCCCAACTGTACCATTTGCCAGCGAGATCCCATGCGCACCTTCCAGATCATCGCCGCCATCATCCTCGCCCTCATCGTCTTCGCCGTGCTGAAGCTCCTGGGCTTCCTCATCAAGTTCGCCCTGATCGCGGCGGCATTCGGCTTCGTCGCCGGGCTGCTGCTCTCGCGCCTGTTCATCCGCCGCTGAGCGATGGACCAGCCGTCACACGATAACGACTGGCAGTCCGGCTTTGTCGCGCGCGTCGTGGCGTCGTTCGCCCGCGTCACCGGCGGCGATCTGGTGCGCGAGGCAGGCCTTGATCCCGCCGCGCTGGGGCGCAGCGCCTGGGATGGCGATTTCGCGCTACTCACCCATGACCTGAACGCCATCCTCACCTATGGCAACCGCTTCGCGCTCGACCTCTGGGAAATGGACTGGAAGACGCTGGTGCAGACTCCCTCGCGCCTGACCGCGCCGGAAGAGGATCGCGCTGCGCGTGCCGTCATCATGGCGGCGGTCGCGCGCGACGGGTTCACCCGCGCCTATACCGGCCGCCGCGTCAGCCGCAGTGGCGGCTTCTTCCTGATCGAGAATGCGACGGTCTGGACCATGACAGACGAAGAAGGCGCCGGCTTTGGCACCGGCGCCTTCTTCACGTCGATAAAGCGCCTCTGACCTAGCGCAGCGTCACCTTCTGCACGCGCCAGGCGCCCGCCTCGGCGGTGTAGAGCGTGTTGGCCTGGCGGCAATCCATCTGGTTCACCGTGCCGAACTCGCGCGGCCCCTTGCCTGCCTTGCCGAAGCGGCCGACCACGCTGCCGTTCAGCTGCATCTTGTAGATCTCGCCAGCGGCCTCGAGATTGTCCGGCGTGTTGGAGTTCGAGACATAGAGATACTGCGTCGCACCGGGCGAGATGCAGACCGCCCACGGCGCGCCCACGCCGGTGATGGAACGAACATAGTTGAGATTGTTGTCCAGCACCTGCACGCGGTTGTTGTTGTGATCGGCGACATAGACGTTGCCGACAGCATCGACCGCCAGCGAACGCGGGCTGTTCAGGCTCTGGTTGTCGCTGCCGGTCTGGCCGAAGCTCTTCACGAAGACGCCATCGGGGGTGAACTTGGCAACGCGGTTGTTGGCGCCCCAGCCATCGGAGACGAAGATGTTGCCCTGGGCATCCCAGGCCACATCGCTGGAACCCGAGAAGGTGTCGGCCTGCGAGCCAGCACCCGGCGGGCCGCCGCGTCCTGCTGTCGGCGCAGGGGCCGCAGCCGCCGCGCCGCGCGGTGCAGCCGGGGCTGCGCCTTCCGCCGGGGCCGCGCCACGGCCCGCGCCGCCGCCACCCGCGATGGTGACGTTAATGGATTCCGGCTTGCGGCCCAGCAACATCAGGATGCGCGACCCATCGGGCGCGAACTTGATCACCATGCCCGACGTGCGATCCACCGCCCAGATATTGTCGCGGGCATCGACCCGCACCGAGTTGGCGACGGTGGCGGCATAGTTGGCCTTGCCGATCTCGCGCACGAAGGTGCCGTTCTGGTCGAACTGCAGCAGTTGGTCGCCGCCATGCGTGAAGATGCGGCTGCCGCCCAGTGCGATCCACGGATTGCCCGCGCGCTGGAAGACGAAGATGTGACCCTTCGAGTTGGTCGCCACGCCCGCAACTTCACCGGCATAGATGGTGCGCGGGAACTTGACGACATCGGCGGTGGTGTAATTGAGCTCGCCCTGGGCGAGGGCAGCCGTACCCGCGAGGGTGGTGGCGGCCAGCAGGCAAAGTGCAAATTTCTTCATTGGATTATTCCCCCTTTGCCCTGGATCAACGCGCGCCGGCGGCGGGCGCCGCGGCGGTGGTGGTGGACTGCAGGACGAATTTCTGCGCCCGCCAGCTTTCGATTTCGCCGACAAAGATGACGTTGGGATTGCGGCAATCCATCATGTGCACGACCTGGAAGTTGGGCTCCAGCTTGCCGGCCTTGCCGAACTTGCCGATCACCGTGCCATCCAGCTCGGCCTTGTAGATCTGGCCGGTGATCGCCCAGCTTCCCGGCGGATTGCCGTTGGGGTTCGAGTTGGTCATGAACAGATACTGCTTGGGCCCCTCGGTGGAGATGCAGTTGGACCAGGCCGAGCCATACTGGGTATAGGCCGCCTTCCAGTTCAGATTGTTGTCCAGCACGACGTGACGGGCGTTGCCGCGATCGGCGACATAGACGTTGCCCGCCTTGTCCACCTGCAGGCCGTGCGGCAGGTTGAACTCGCCGACCCCGGTGCCGGTGGCGCGTTTGCCGATCTTGGCGAGGAACTTGCCGTTCTTGTCATACTTGACGACGCGATTGTTGCAGTAGCCGTCGGCGACAAAGATGTTGTCGTCCAGGTCGAAGGCGACGTCGGCGGGACGGCAGAGCAGGTAATTCTCGTCCGGCGTGGTCGGGGCCCCGGCGGTGGAAATGCCGTCGGCCACCGGCGGGCGCGTGCCGATCACCAGCAGCACCTTGGTGCCGGTGGGATCGAACTTGGTGACGATGTTGGTGCCTTCATCCACCGCCCAGATATTGTCGTGGCGGTCGATGCGCATGGAGTGGGCATAGAGGAAGCCGTAATAGCCCTTGCCGATCTCCTTCACGAAATTGCCGTTCTGGTCGAACTCCCACATCCGTGTCTGCGGATCGCGGAAATAGACAAAGACATGGCCCTTGGAGTTGGTGGCGATGCCTTGGGTCTCGCCGAACTGCATACCGCGCGGCACCTTGAAGAAGCCGGGCACGGCGCGATAGTTCAGGTCCGCGACCTTGGGGCCATCTTCGATGGTGGCGCGCTGCTGCGAGACGCCGGGTGCGACGGTCGCCAGCAAGGCGATCAGGATTGCGGGTGTCAGATAGGATTTCATGTGGCTCCCCCCCGGAGGATGTCTGCGGCCGCATCTGTCTTGTGCGCCGATGCGTCAGCCTATCGCAAACGTTCCACATAAGGAAAGAAGGCTGATTGACAGTCCGCGCAGAGAAGTACAGCGTGGCAAAAAATAATGTTCGGGATCAGGGGGATTGGTATGAAAAATAAATATTGGCTGTCTCTGGGCGCGGCCTTCGCGGTTGCGGTAGTGGCAACGGCATCTTTCGCGCAGAATGGCGCCGATGTGCTGCGTAGCAGCATCAACCAGCTTGTGCGCGATACCGGTGTCTACAATCGCCCCGCCACGGCGCGCACGCCCAATTTCGTCAGTGATCCGTCCTGGCCGCAGCCTTTGCCGCATAGCTGGCGGCTGGGGCAGGTGGGCGGATTATACGTGGACCATCATGATCATATCTGGGTCTATAACCGCCCGCGCAGCATGAGCGATCAGGAAGCGGGCCTTGAAGGCGCGCTGCCGGGCGCGACCAGCCCCGAAGGTGTTGAGGTCAATGGCCTGGGCCAGCCGCGCCCCAATGGTCCGACCTCCGATTGCTGCAAGGCAGCACCCTCCGTGCTTGAATTTGACGCGAGCGGCAAGTTGCTGCGCGCCTGGGGCGGCCCCTCCGATCCGGGTTGGCTGGCCAAGAATTGCCGCGAGGCCGATGGCTGCGTCTGGCCCAACACTGAGCACGGCATCTATGTCGATCACCTGGACAATGTCTGGATCTCCGGCAATGGCGGCGGCGGTCCGGCGCCGGGTGCGGCCGGCCGTGGCGCGCCGGGCGGCCGTGGTGCGATTCCGTGGTCCACGCATGGGCCGGGCAATGACGGCTTCGTGCTGAAGTTCGACATGAACGGCAATTTCAAGATGCGTATCGGCGGCCTGCCGACCAACATCAACACCAACGACACCAACAGCGGCATCAATGGGACGCCGGTGCTGAACCGCGCCACCGACATGGTGGTCGATCCCAAGACCAACCGGCTCTACATCTCTGACGGCTATACCAACCGCCATGTCCTGATCGTGGATGCCGCCACCGGCAAGTTCATCGGCTCCATCGGCGCCTATGGCAACAACCCGGTGGATGACGTCGCCGCCGCTGCCGCCGGGCCGTTCGTCAATGACTATGAGAAGGGCAACAAGAAGCCGATCTTCTTCCGCCCGCCGGTGCATTGCGTGAAGATCGCCAATGACGGCAAGCTCTATGTCTGCGATCGCGGCAACAACCGCATCCAGGTCTTCAACGCGCTCGATCCCAATCTGGGCAAGCCCTGCGTCAATCTCACGGGCGAAGCGGGCAAGTGCGGTTTCGTGGGCGAGCAGTTCATCAGCGAGAAGACCCGCACCTCCATTCCGGGTACGGCGGTGTCTGTGAATTTCTCCACCGATGCGGCGCAGAGCTGCATCTATGTCGGCGACAATTCCAACATGACGATCTACATCCTCAACCGTTCCAACCTGCAGGAGCTGGGCCGCTTTGGCCGCAGCGGCACGCAGGTCGGCCAGTTCCACTGGCTGCATCAGGTCAGCGTCGACTCCAAGGGCAACATCTATACGGCCGAAGTCGACACCGCCAAGCGGGTGCAGAAATTTGCCCGCTTCGGCCAGCTCGGCTGCAGCGGCACGGGATCGGCCACAGTTGGCGGTCCGCTGCCGTAAAAACTGGAACAACAGCAACACAGAGACCGTCATGAGCAAGAAGATCACCCGTCGTGACCTCAATCTGGGTCTGGCTGCGGCCATGGCCGCGACGGCCTTGCCGGCTGACGCGCAACCTTCGTCTCGCCGCCGTCCCATCCGCTACGACACCGCCAATGGCGAATGGCGGACCTATGGCGGCGACGAGAAGAGCCTGCGCTATTCGGCGCTGAACCAGATCGATACCGGCAATTTCAACCGGCTGGAACAGGCCTGGTCCTTTGCAGAGCCGGGCGACACCAACATCCAGTGCACGCCGCTGATGGTGAATGGGGTGGTCTATCATTCGGCGGGCCTCAAGCGCGCCGTGCTGGCGCTGGATGCCCGCACCGGCAAGCAGCTCTGGCGGTTCGACTATGAAGAAGGCCGCCGTGGCGTGCTGGCGCCGCGTCCGGGCAGCGGACATGGCGTTTCCTATTGGACCGACGGCAAGGAGGAACGCATCCTCTATGTCACCATCGGCTATCAGTTGATCTGCCTTGACGCGAAGACCGGCAAGGTTGCGCCGGGCTTCGGCGTCAGCGGCGTGGTCGATCTCAAGAAAGACCTGGAAGACCAGGCCATCAATCCCGACGGCGAAGGCGCGGGCCAGGAAATCGGCCTGCATTCGACGCCGCTGGTGGTGGGCGATGTCATCGTGGTGGGCGCGGCCCATTCGGCCACGGTCAGCCAGATCGGTCACATCAAGGGCAATGTCCGCGCTTACGATGTGCGCACCGGCAAGCAGCTCTGGGCCTTCCGCACCATCCCGCGCAAGGGCGAGTTCGGCTACGACACCTGGGAGAATGGCTCCGCCGACCGCACCGGCAATGTCGGCAACTGGGCGCAGAACAGCGCTGATCCCGATCTGGGTCTGGTCTATCTCGCCATCGAGCAGCCGACCAACGACTATTACGGCGCCTTCCGCCGCGGCGACAATCTCTATTCCGACTGCATCGTGGCGGTGGACGCCAAGACCGGCAAGAAGCGCTGGCATTACCAGACGGTGCATCACGACATCTGGGACCGTGACCTGATGTGTGCCCCGATCCTGTTCGACATGAAGATGGGCGGGCGCACCATCAAGGCGCTGGCGCAGCCGACCAAGCACGCCTTCACGTTTGTGCTCGACCGCACCAACGGCAAGCCGATCTGGCCGATCCCCGAAACGCCGGTGCCGATTGGCGATGTGCCGGGCGAATATTACGCGCCGACCCAGCCGATCCCCAGCAAGCCGCCGGCGTTCGATGTGCAGGGCGTGCCGATCAGCCAGTTGATCGACTTCACGCCGGAACTGCGCGCCGAGTGCCTGCGCCTGCTGCAGAACTACAATTGGGGCCATCTCTTCGCGCCGCCCATCGTCAGCGTCTATCCCAACAAGATCGCCACCATCCAGAGCCCGTCCACCGACGGCGCGGGGCAATGGCCGGGCGGGGCGCTCGATCCCGAAACCAACGTCATGTACATCTTCTCCAACCATGCCTACACGCTGCGCGGCTTGATCCCCGGCGATCCGGCGCGCACCGATTTGGCTTATGTCTGGGGCACACAGGGCCCCAACGGCGCCCAGGGCGCGGCCTTGCCGCCCAGCGAACAGCCGCAAGGTGCGGCCGCCGCACCGGGGCGCGGCGCGGCCGCACCGGCGGCGGTGCGTGGTGCAGCCCCCGCCGCTGGTCGCGGCGGTGGCGGTGGTGGTCGCCTGACGGTGCAGGGGCTTTCGATTCTCAAGCCGCCCTATGGCCGCATCACCGCGCTCGATCTCAACCAAGGCACGATGGTCTGGCAGGTTGCGCATGGCGAAACCCCGGACGAGGTGAAGAACCACCCGCTGCTCAAGGGCAAAAACATCCCGCGCACCGGCAGTCAGGGCAAGGTCGGCGTGCTGGTGACCAAGACGCTGGTGATCGCGGGCGATGGCACCGCCACCACCGGGCCGGATGGCAAGACCGGGGCCTGGCTGCGCGCCTATGACAAGAAGACGGGGCAGGAAGTGGGATCGGTGCGGATGCCGACCCGCGTCACCGGCTCGCCCATGACCTATGCGATGGATGGCCGGCAATATATCGCCGTGCCGATATCGGGGCCGGGCGTGGCGACGCAGCTCGTGGTCTATCGCCTGCCGGCCTAGCGCCGTTCCGGGACGGATGGAACTTTCCCGCGCCGGTGACGTTTCCGGTGCTGGAACTATATTTCCGGAAAATCGATATGCTGATCAATATTATTCTCGTGCTGATCGTCGTGGGCGTGCTGCTCTGGCTGGTCAACAACTACATCCCGATGGATTCGAAGATCAAATCCATCCTCAATGCCATAGTCGTGATCCTGGTCGTGCTCTGGCTGCTGCAGGCCTTCGGCGTGCTGGGCAGCCTGAACAGCGTCCGCGTCGGCTAGTGTCCGGCACTATTTCGGCGTCGGGATCGCGTAGATCCTGAACGGGTTCGGATCGGCATTGGCCAGCGCCGGATCGCGCCAGTAATTCTGCTTGGATTCCTGCACCCAGATCACATCGCCCGCCGGCTGCACGCCCGTAGCGGTGACATAGCCGCCCTTCAGCACCCGCATCGTGCCGGTATCGCCCGTGAAGGTGATTTCCGAAATGCGGTTGGCGCGGTTCTCGGCGACATACATCTTGCCGTTCTGGGCGCGCATGCCGTCCGGGCCTTCCAGCGGCTGGGACAGCTTGATTTCCACCACCGTCCCGGCGCTGCCATCGGCATTGACCGGAATGCGGTAGAGCTTTCCGGTGCTGACATTGTTGGCATAGAGCGTGGTGCCGACAAAGGCGATGCCATCGACATTCAACAATTCGGGCACCTGCAGCCAGGGCTCCAGCGCCGCCGCGCCGGGCTTCAGCCGCTGGACCTGGCCGTTGGCGATATCGCTGACATAGACGGTGCCGTCGGCCGCGATGGTCATGTCGTTGCAGCTATTGGTCGGGTTCAGCAGCGGCCAGACGCCCTTGGCCGCGCCGGTCCTGGTGTCAAAGGCGCGCAGCGAGGTGATGCGCTCCTTGATCGCGGGCGTGATCTTGGCGGGCAGGGTGAAGGCGGTGGTGCAGACCCACAGCTTCCTGCGGCTGTTGTCGGCCATGAGGCCCCAGCTGGCGCTGCCCGCCGCGGTCAGGTCGATCCAGCGTTCCGCCATCGCCTGGCCGGGACGGGCGCGATAGATGTAATGCTGCAGCATGGCGCCGATCACCACCGTGCCATCGCCCAGCACGGTGACGTTCTCCGGGAAGGTGTTGGCGTCGGGCATGGTGATGGTGGTCACCGGCTGCGCCAGCGCGCTGGTGCACATGCACGCCCCAAACAAAGTCAGAGCCATCGCCGTCACGAACTTCCGCATGTCGCTCTCCCGTTGCCGCCGGGCTCAGAGCTTCGCGGTGAAGCTGGCCTCGGTCTTGGCCGTAACTTCCTCCAGCGTGACGCCGGGCGCAAGCTCGATCAGCGTCAGGCCGTGCTTGCCTCGTTCCAGGGTGAAGACCGCCAGGTCGGTGATGATCATGTCGACACAGTCCTTGCCGGTCAGCGGCAGGGCGCAGGTCTTGAGCAGCTTGGATTCGCCCGCCTTGTTGGTGTGTTCCATCACCACGATGACGCGCTTGACGCCCGCCACCAGGTCCATCGCGCCGCCCATGCCCTTCACCATCTTGCCGGGAATGGTCCAGTTGGCGAGGTCGCCTTCCTCGGACACTTCCATCGCTCCCAGCACAGTGAGGTCGATATGGCCGCCGCGGATCATCGCAAAGGAATCCGAGGACGAGAAGAAGGACGAGGTCGGCAGTTCGGTGATGGTCTGCTTGCCGGCGTTGATCAGGTCGGCGTCTTCCTCGCCCTCATAGGGAAACGGCCCCATGCCCAGCATGCCGTTCTCGCTTTGCAGCGTCACGTTCATGCCGGCGGGAATGTAATTGGCCACCAGCGTCGGAATGCCGATGCCCAGATTGACATAGAAGCCGCTCTGCAATTCTCTGGCGGCGCGGGCCGCCATCTCGTCGCGGGTCCAGGCCATTACGCGCTCTCCCGCTTGCGCGTGGTGACGCGCTCGATATGCTTTTCGAACTGCGTGCCTTTAAAGATGCGCTGCACGAAGATGCCGGGCGTGTGGATCATCTCGGGGTCCAACTGTCCCGGCGCCACCAGTTCTTCCACCTCTGCCACCGTCACCTTGCCCGCCGTCGCCATCATCGGATTGAAATTGCGCGCGGTCTTGCGATAGACGAGGTTGCCCTCGGTATCGCCCTTCCACGCCTTGATGACGGAAAGATCGGCGCGCAGCCAGCTTTCGCGCACATAGGTCTGGCCCTCGAACACCTCGGTCGGCTTGCCTTCCGCCACCACGGTGCTGACACCGGTCTTGGTGTAGAAGGCGGGAATGCCCGCGCCACCGGCCCGGATGCGCTCGGCCAGCGTGCCCTGCGGGTTCAGCTCCAGTTCCAGCTTGCCGGTGAGATACAATTCCTCGAACAGCTTGTTCTCGCCGACATACGAACTGATCATCTTGCGGATCTGCTTGTTCGCCAGCAGCACATACAGGCCGTAATTGTCGGCGCCGCAATTGTTGGAAATGACGGTGACATCCTTCACGCCATTGGCGCGCAGGGCGGCGATGCAGTTTTCCGGGTTGCCGCACAGGCCGAAGCCGCCCGACATGATGGTCATGCCGTCGAACAGCAGTCCGCACAGGGCGCTGGTGGCGTCCTGGAATAGCTTGGTGTCCGCCACGGCGTTTCCTTTTCTTTGTTGCGGTGCAATATGTTCCCCGCTGGCTGCCGCTCTGGCAAGGGCCACCCGGTCACAGGCCAAGTCCCTGTTTTATATTATTATTCCGCGATGACCCTAGCGCTTTCTTGCGGGGGGAGTCGCCGTCCCGTACAACCCGCCGGTTCCTCCCCGGCATATTGAGTCATGAGCAAAGACAAACCCACCCGTCCCAAGGCGCGCCTGCCGCGCGGATTCCGCGACCGCAGCGGGGCCGAGATCGCGGCCGAACGGGCGATGCTGGAGACCATTCGCCGGGTTTATGAATCCTATGGCTTCGATCCGCTGGAAACCCCGGCCTTCGAATATACCGATGCGCTGGGCAAGTTCCTGCCCGATGTCGACCGGCCCAATGCCGGCGTCTTCTCGCTCAAGGATGACGACGACCAGTGGCTGAGTCTGCGCTATGACCTGACCGCGCCGCTGGCGCGCCATGTCGCGACGCATTTCCAGACCATCGCCAAGCCGTTCCGCCGCTATGCGATGGGCACGGTGTGGCGCAACGAGAAGCCGGGCCCCGGCCGCTTCCGCGAATTCACCCAGTTCGATGCCGATACGGTGGGCAGTGCCAGTCCTGCCGCCGATGCCGAACTGCTGATGATGCTGTGCGACGCGCTGGAAGCGCTGGGCCTGGCGCGGGGCAGCTACATCGTCAAGCTCAACAACCGCAAGCTGCTCGATGGCGTGCTGGAAGTGGCGGGCGTCGCCATCGACGACACGGCGCGTCGCGGCACCGTGCTGCGGGCGATCGACAAGCTGGACCGGCTGGGCGTCGAAGGCGTGCAGGCCCTGCTGGGCGAAGGCCGCAAGGACGACAGCGGCGACTTCACCAAGGGCGCGGGCCTGACGCACGAGCAGGCGCACGCCATCCTGGCCTTTGTCGCGTCCGATGCGAAGGACGAGGAAGAACATCTCAACCAGATCGCCCACCTGATCCGCACCAGCGCCATCGGCGCGGAGGGGCTCGTCGAACTGGAAGCCATCGTCAAGATTCTGAACGCGGCGGGCTATGGCCCGGACCGCGTCATGTTCGATACCGGCGTGGTGCGCGGGCTGGATTATTACACCGGCCCGGTCTGGGAAGCCGAACTGCTGTTCCCGGTGAAGAATGACGAAGGGCAGGATGTCGTGTTCGGCTCCATCGCCTCGGGCGGCCGCTATGACGATCTGGTGGCGCGCTTCACCGGCCAGCGCGTCCCGGCAGCGGGCATCTCGATTGGC
>Ga0114974_10002479_pt1 | contig 14168 bp, 13 predicted proteins | sample S_130206_EF_Meta_FD_87318 | JGI IMG/M metagenome (GOLD analysis project Ga0114974, IMG submission 87318) | Freshwater microbial communities from Lake Simoncouche, Canada to study carbon cycling - S_130206_EF_MetaG | ecosystem: Environmental > Aquatic > Freshwater > Lake | place: Lake...
ATGCTGGGGCTGGAAGAACTGCGCACTGGCACGGGCGACAGCACTGCCTATCGCCGACCCGTCGCGCTGCTTGCCGAAGGCCGAGTGCTCGCAGCGTTCGTGACGGCAATGATGGACGTTTCGGACGGCCTGCTGCTCGACGCCGCGCGCATGGCCCGTGCCAGCAAGGTAACGCTCGCCATCGACAGCCAGATCGTGCCCATCGCCACCAGCGAAGCGCGGCGCGCCGAGGCTCTGCGCTGGGGCGAGGACTACCAGTTGCTGTTCACTGCCTCGCCAGGCTTCGTACCGCCCGTCCCGGCTTTCCGCATCGGCGAGGCGCTGGCCCCCGGCACGGCGCCGCTGCTGCTCGACGGTAAGGGCCTGAGCGAGGCCGACGGGCTCGGCTACCAGCACGACAGCTGACCCGCAGCGGCCAGAATTCGGGGAATATGCGCAACTGGGGCTTGCAAGCCAGCCCGCCCTCCTCTAGCGGCAGGCGGTCTTACGGCCCCGTGGGAGCGGGGCTGTTTGTTATAATGCGCAACCAAAGAGGGGAACTGCGCCTGTGAATCTTGTCATCATCTCGATCGTGCTCGGCCTGGTGGCCGTGGTCTACGGCTTTATCACCAGCCGTCAGGTGCTCAGTGCATCTGCCGGCAATGAAAAAATGCAGGAAATCGCGGCAGCGATCCAGGAAGGGGCGCAAGCCTATCTGGCGCGGCAATATCGCACCATCGCCATTGTCGGCGTGGTTGCGGCGATCGTCGTTGGCGTGGCGATCAGCCCGATCTCGGCGGCGGGCTTCGTGCTCGGCGCGGTGCTTTCGGGCGCGGCGGGCTTCATCGGCATGAACATCTCGGTGCGCTCGAACGTACGCACCGCAGCAGCAGCGCAAAAGGGTTTGCAAGAAGGCCTCACGCTGGCGTTCCGCGCTGGCGCAATCACCGGCATGCTGGTGGCCGGCCTCGCGCTGCTCGCGATTGCATCTTTCTTCTATTACCTCGTAGCCATTGCCGGGCATGCCCCGAATGACCGCATTGTTGTCACGGCGCTGACCGCACTGGCTCTCGGCGCTTCGCTGGTTTCGATCTTCGCGCGTCTCGGCGGCGGCATCTTCACCAAGGCTGCGGACGTCGGCGCCGACCTAGTCGGCAAGGTCGAGGCCGGAATTCCCGAGGACGATCCCCGCAACCCCGCCGTGATCGCCGACAACGTTGGAGACAACGTTGGCGACTGCGCCGGCATGGCCGCCGACTTGTTCGAAACCTATGTCGTTACCGTCGGCGCCACCATGGTGCTGACCGCACTGGTGCTCGGCAAGGGCCTCGGCGACAAGCTCATGGCCATGATGAGCCTGCCGCTGCTGATCGGCGGCGTCTGCATCGTCACTTCGATCATCGGCACCTATTTCGTCCGTCTCGGCGGCGGCAAGAACATCATGGGCGCCATGTACAAGGGCTTCCTGGTCACTGCCGTGCTTTCGGTTCCCGCCATCTGGTGGGCCATCCAGTATGCTCTGGGCGGCACCATGGCCGACATGGAAGTGCCAATCGGCGATCAGGCCTTCACCGGCCGCATCCTGTTCTATTGCGGTTTCCTCGGTCTGGTCATCACTGGCCTGATCATCTGGATCACCGAATACTACACCGGCACCAACTATCGCCCGGTCCGTTCGATCGCCAAGGCATCGGAAACCGGCCACGGCACCAATGTCATCCAGGGTCTCGCGATTTCGATGGAATCGACTGCCCTGCCGACTCTGGTGATCTGCGCTGGCATCATCATCGCCTACCAGCTCGCTGGCCTGATCGGCATTGCCTATGCGGCAACTTCGATGCTGGCGCTGGCCGGCATGGTCGTCGCGCTTGATGCCTACGGTCCTGTCACCGACAACGCCGGCGGCATTGCCGAAATGGCCGGCCTCGACGACGAAGTGCGCACCAAGACCGACGCGCTCGACGCCGTGGGTAACACCACCAAGGCCGTCACCAAGGGCTATGCCATCGGTTCGGCCGGCCTTGCCGCGCTGGTGCTGTTCGCAGCCTATACCACCGACCTGCGAGAGTTCTTCCCGGATCTGAACGTCAACTTCAGCCTCGAGAATCCTTACGTCATCGTCGGCCTGCTGCTCGGCGCGCTGCTGCCCTATCTATTCGGTTCGATGGGCATGACTGCCGTCGGCCGCGCGGCGGGCGAAGTGGTGAAGGACGTTCGTGACCAGTTCAAGAACGATCCGGGCATCATGACCTTCAAGTCCAAGCCGAACTATGCCCGCACGGTGGACCTCGTCACCAAGGCGGCGATCCGCGAAATGATCGTGCCGTCGCTGCTGCCGGTGCTGGCACCGATTGTGGTCTACTTCGTGATCACCGCTGTGGCAGGCCAGGCCGAGGGCTTCGCGGCCCTGGGCGCCCTGCTCCTCGGTGTGATCGTCGGCGGTCTTTTCGTCGCCATCTCGATGACCTCGGGCGGCGGCGCTTGGGACAATGCCAAGAAGTTCATCGAAGACGGCAACCACGGCGGCAAGGGCTCTGACGCCCACAAGGCTGCCGTGACCGGCGACACGGTCGGCGATCCTTACAAGGACACCGCCGGCCCCGCCGTCAACCCGATGATCAAGATCACCAACATCGTCGCACTGCTGCTGCTGGCAGCGCTGGCGGCACACGCCGGGGTGTAAACTCCGCCGCATCCGTTGGGTGAGTTAGAGACCCCGCCCGGAGCGATCCGGGCGGGGTTTTTACTGAGCCCCCTCCCCTCGCCTTATTGAAACATTATCCTTAAAGCTCTTCCGGATAACCGGGAGCTGACGATGCTGAAACTGCGCCTTGGCTGCTACACTGCATGGATCGCCTGCATCGCGCTGTTCGCGCTGGGCGTGGCCATGCATCCCGAGACGTTCTGGGGCTGGACCTTCACCCTGCTTCCCGCAGCGCTCGCCCTGCTCGGGCTGCGCGACCGGTTCCAGACCCACCACGCGGTGCTGCGCAACTATCCCGTGATCGGCCACGTGCGCTGGCTGGTCGAGATGGTGCGCCCCGAAATCCGGCAATACCTGCTCGAAAGCGAGGACGAGGCGACGCCCTTTTCGCGCGCGCAGCGCTCGCTGGTCTATCGCCGCTCCAAGGGGGTGACGTCGGACCACCCATTCGGCACCCTGATGGATGTCTACGGCGACAAATACGAATTCATCAAACACGCCATGCGCCCGCTCGAAGCCGCCGACCCCAAGTCATTCCGCATCACGATCGGCAACGATCAGTGCACCCAGCCCTACAGCGCCAGCATTTTCAATATCTCGGCGATGAGCTTCGGCTCGCTCTCGGCCAATGCCATCCGCGCGCTCAACAAGGGCGCGGCTCTGGGCGGGTTCTATCACGACACCGGCGAAGGCAGCATCAGCCCCTATCACCGCGAATTTGGCGGCGACATCGTCTGGGAGCTCGGCAGCGGCTATTTCGGATGCCGCACCGCCGAGGGCAGGTTCGACCCTGAGAAGTTCGCCGCGCAGGCAGCAGATCCACAGGTCAAGATGATTGAGATCAAGCTGAGCCAGGGCGCCAAGCCCGGGCACGGCGGTATCCTGCCGGGCAAGAAAGTGACCCCCGAAATCGCCGCGACGCGCGGGGTGCCCGAAGGCCAGGATTGCGTTTCGCCCGCCTGCCATTCGGCCTTCTCGACGCCGCTCGAAATGATGGCGTTCATAGCCGAGCTGCGGCGGCTGTCAGGCGGCAAGCCGGTCGGCTACAAGCTGTGCATCGGCCAGCCGTGGGAGTTCATGGGGCTGGTCAAGGCCATGCTGGAAAGCGGCGTAGTGCCCGATTTCATCGTCGTTGATGGCGGCGAAGGCGGTACCGGTGCTGCGCCGGTCGAATTCAGCGACCACATCGGCACGCCGATGCGCGAGGGATTGCTGTTCGTGCGCAATGTGCTGGTCGGCGCGGGGCTTCGCGATCGGATCAAGATCGGCGTCGCGGGCAAGCTGATCAGCGCTTTCGACATAGCCACTGTGCTGGCGATTGGCGCCGACTGGACCAATGCCGCGCGCGGCTACATGTTTGCGATCGGCTGCATCCAGTCGATGCATTGCCACACCAACACATGCCCGACAGGCGTTGCGACGCAGGACCCTTCGCGCCAGAATGCGCTGGTCGTGCCCGAAAAGGCCGAACGCGTCCGCCAGTTCCACGATCGCACAGTGAGCGCGCTGGCTGATATGCTGGCGGCCGCAGGTGTTTCGCACCCCGACGACCTCAAGCCCCACCACCTCGCCCACCGCACCAGCGCGTCCGAACTGCGCCAGTTCGATGAGCTGCACGATTATCTCATGCCAGACGAGCTGGTGACCGACCGCTGCCAGCACCCCTTTTACGCGAGCAACTGGCACCGCGCGCAAGCAGCGAGCTTTGAACCCGCGACCTACCCCGCCAGCCGACCGAACGCGCCCTGGCCGGCATAGGCCGAAGCGAGGCCCAGCTCTTCCTCGATGCGGATCAGCTGGTTGTACTTGGCGAGCCGGTCCGAGCGAGCCAGTGAGCCGGTCTTGATCTGGCCGCAGTTGGTGGCGACCGCGAGGTCGGCGATGGTCGCGTCCTCGGTCTCGCCCGAACGGTGCGACATGACGGCGGTATAGCCATTGCGCTGGGCAATCGAGACCGCTTCCAGCGTCTCGGTGAGCGTGCCGATCTGGTTGACCTTGACCAGCAGCGAATTGGCGAGGCCCTTGCCGATCCCCATGGTCAGCCGCTCCGGGTTGGTGACGAACAGATCGTCGCCGACCAGCTGGATCTTGTGCCCCACCTTGTCGGTGATTGCCTTCCAGCCCTCGAAATCGTCTTCGCTCATGCCGTCTTCGATCGAGCGGATCGGATAGTCGTCGCACAGCTTGGCGAGATAGTCGGCCATTTCGCTCGGGCTAAGCGACAGCCCTTCGCCGCTGATCTCGTATTTGCCGTCTTTGAAGAATTCGGTGGCGGCGCAATCGAGCGCCAGCGCCACGTCCACGCCCGGCTTGAAGCCCGCCTTCTCGATCGAGGCCATGATGAAATCGAGCGCGTCGCGGGTGGAGGCAAGGTTGGGCGCGAAGCCGCCTTCATCGCCGACAGCCGTGGCGAGCCCCTTGTCGTGGAGGCCCTTCTTCAGCGTGTGGAAAATTTCCGAGCCCCAGCGGACCGCCTCCGCAATGCTGGGCGCACCGACCGGCATGACCATGAATTCCTGGAAATCGATCGGGTTATCGGCATGTTCGCCTCCGTTGATGATGTTCATCATCGGCACTGGCAGGACATGGGCGGAAACACCGCCGATGTAGCTGTAGAGCGGCAGGCCGCGCGCATTGGCGGCGGCCTTGGCGGCGGCCATGCTGACGCCGAGAATGGCATTGGCGCCGAGCCGGCTCTTGTTGGCAGTGCCATCAAGTTCGATCATGGCGAGATCGAGATCGCGCTGATCTTCGGCGTCGAGGCCGAGCAGGCGGTCGGAAATCTCGCCGTTCACTGCCTCAACTGCCTTGAGCACCCCCTTGCCGAGATAGCGGGTCTTGTCGCCATCGCGCAGTTCAACCGCCTCATGCGCGCCGGTTGAAGCGCCCGAGGGCACAGCGGCGCGGCCGAAGCTGCCATCGTCGAGCAGAACGTCGACTTCGACAGTCGGATTGCCACGGCTGTCGAGGATTTCGCGGCCGTGGATGTCAATGATCGCGGTCATTGTGGATTAATCTCCTGGGTGCAAACAGAGGCCAATTGCCAGATACCAATTGTTGACCGCGCTCCTAGGCAGGGGAACATTATCAGGCAAGTTGGATTGTTGCATCGCGAACCCTTGTGCCGCAAAGTGCACACCCCATCTTCACCCGCAATGCCCCATCCCGGGGCGAAGGAAGTCAAAATGGCCGAATCATCCACCGCCAAGCCGAAAAAGCCCGCCGCCGCCCGCAAGCCGCGCGCCGCCGCCGCAGAACCTACTGGCGCTCCCGCCGCCAAGCAGCGCTTCGCCAAGGCGCTCGATGAAGCCAAGGCGGGCGCAGAGGCGCTGACCAAGGAGGCGCAGGATCGCGCCAAAGCCTATCGCGAAAAGGCGAGCAGCCAGAGCAGCGAATGGATCGACGAGGCCAAGGAACTGGGCGAACAGGCCAAGGACAAGGCCTTTGAGCTCGCCAACGAGGGCAAGGCCAAGGCCAGCGAGGCGATTTTCGGCCTCGGCAAGCTGGTCGAGGACAATGCCGCGACCATCGACGAGAAAGTCGGCCCGAAATACGGCGAATATGCCCGCACCGCTGCCCGCTCCATGCAGGGCGCTGCCGAGAAGATCGACGCCAAGGATCTGGGCGAGCTGGGCGAGGACGCCAAGCAATTTGTCCGAAAGAGCCCGGGCGTCGCGGTGGCGGTTGCCGCTGCGGTGGGCTTCGTGGTCGCGCGGCTGTTCAAGAAATCGGACAGCTGAGCGGCTGACATCGCCGCCGGGCTGCCCATGGACGATCAGGACGAAGCCGAAGCCTTCGAAGCCGAAGTGCTGCGCGAGCGCCCGACGCTGGAGGACGACGTCCGCCAGCTGATTGGCGACGGGCGGGCCTGGGCCGAGGCGGAGCTCGCCTGGCAGAAGGCTCGCGCTACCTTTGCCGGCAAGCAGATCGGCGTGGTTGCCCTGCTCGGCCTGCTGGCGCTCGCGCTCGTCTTCTTCTCTCTGATGGCCCTGGTGTTCGGCCTAGTTTTCGCCTTGGCGCCAGCGCTGGGCGCATGGGGCGCCACGGCGGCAGTGACTGGCGGGTTCCTGGCTGCAGCCGCGCTTGCCGGACTGCTGGCGGCGCTGCGCGCCAAGCGCATGCTGCGGCTGATCGCCGACAAGCGGGCCGACAACAGGGCTGGGCCATGAGCAAGGCGGAGCAGCAACTCACCGCAGCGCGCGACGCACGCGACGGGGCCAAGGCGCGTTTTGACACCCAACTGGCGCAGATGCGCGGCGAACCTGAGCACCAGACCATGTCCGAGCGGATTGCCGAGCGGGTCAAGGATGATGCCGCCGCCGCGCTGCATCAGGCGCTCGACGTGGCCAGCGAAAGCAAGGGCATCATTGCCGGAACCGTGGCCGCACTGGCGCTGTGGTTCCTGCGCCATCCGATTATCGCCTGGGCCGAGCAGTTGCTCGGCGGAAAGGCCGAAGAAAGTGACAAAAATGACTGATACCCCGGACAGCACCGAAGCCAAGGGCCTTGTCGACCAGATCAAGGCGCACCCCGGCGTTGCCATTGCCAGTGGTCTCGCGCTGGGCGTGGTGGTCTCGGCATTGCTGCCGCGCGGTTCGGCGCGGAAACTGGCGAAAAGTGCCGCTGCTGCCGCAGCTGTCGGCACCGAGGCAGGACTGGTGCTGGCCCGGCAAGCGCGCGAAAAGGCAGAAGCTGCCGCCAGCGAGGCGGTCGTAACCCTCCATGCGGCCGAAGACAGCGCCGGGGAAGGCCTGCGCCGCCTGCGCCGCGGCGCAGCGCATGCCGCCGGATCGACCCGCAGCGTCGGATTGGACCTCGCACATGCCGCGATTCGTCTGCTGGGGGCATTGCGGCGCTAGGCGAACAGCGCAATCTGTCTGCGTCTTGGCGAAATGGGCGGAATCTGCTAAGGCTGGCACTCCTCTCCTCCCCGGAAAGTCGTCGCACCAATGCAGAAGCTACACCTCGTCATGGGAGGCCGCGTGAGCGACCCCCAGACGCTCGATTACATCAACCTCGACAAGATGGATCTGGTCGGCGTCTATCCCGACTATGCCAGCGCCGAAGAGGCCTGGAGCTCGAAGGCACGGGCGACGCTCGACGATGCAGAAATGAAATATGTCATCGTCCATCTGCACCGGCTGATGGAGCCGGAAATCATTCAGCCGAAACTTAAATGAATTCGATCTTCTGGACGAGATAGGACCGGTCGCCCGAGGGCACCGTGACTTCGATCTCGTCATCGGCGCGGCGGCCGATCAGGGCCTTGCCGAGCGGCGAATTGTAGCTGATCCGCCCAATCTTGGCGTCGGCCTCATAGGGCCCGACGATCTGGTACTTGACCGGCTTGTCATCGTCATCGAGCAAGGTGACCGTGGCGCCGAACACGATGCGGTCACCCGACAGCGTCGCCGGATCGATGATCTGGGCGCGGCTGACGCGATCTTCGAGATCGCCGATCGAGGCCTCGACCTGGCCCTGACGCTCCTTGGCGGCATGATATTCGGCATTTTCCGACAGGTCGCCATGCGCGCGCGCTTCCTCGATCGCCTCGACGATCCGCGGGCGTTCCTCGCGCAGCGCTTTCAGCTCGGCGGTGATCCGCTCATAGCCTTCAGCCAACATCGGCAACTTCTCGATACTTGCCATTCCAATTCGTCCTGCTTGCGCTGCGAGAGCAGCGACTGAAACCCCGTCCCGCTTCCCCCTGTGGAAAGCAGGCTAACCCTACCGCGATGTGGGGGAACGCGATCGTCCTAGTTATAATAGTCCTGTAACGATCTTACTTCAAGTTTCGCGCCGCGCAGCGCCGCAATCGCCTGTGCCGTGGCGATCGACGCGGCTGCCGTGGTGAAATAGGGCACCTTGGACTTGAGCGCGGAAGCGCGGATCGAAGCGGAGTCCTTGTGGCTCTGCCAGCCTTCTGTGGTATTGAAAATCATCGCGATATTGCCATCGATGATCCGGTCGACGATGTGCGGGCGCCCCTCGGCCACCTTGTTGACCCGTTCGACCGGCAGTCCGGCATCGACAAGGTATTTCTGGGTGCCGCCAGTGGCGATAACCGTGAAGCCAAGCTCGATCAGTTGCTTGACCGCAGGCAGGATCACCGTCTTGTCGCTGTCCTTGACCGAGACGAAAGCCACGCCGCTATCGGGCAGCATGGTGCCAGCGCCGATCTGCGACTTGGCAAAGGCGCGGGCAAAAGTGCTGTCGATGCCCATGACTTCGCCGGTCGATTTCATCTCGGGGCTGAGCACCGGATCGACTCCGGGGAAGCGCGCAAAAGGGAACACCGCTTCCTTGACCGCCATATAGTCAAGCTCGCGCTTGAACGGCGGGAAGCTGGAGAGCTTTTCACCCGCCATGACACGCGCCGCGATCTTGGCCACTGGCTGGCCGATTGCCTTGGCGACGAAAGGCACGGTGCGGCTGGCGCGCGGATTGACTTCGATCAGGAAGACCGTGTTGTCCTGCACCGCGAACTGGATGTTCATGAGGCCCCGCACGCCCAGCGCGCGGGCAAGCAGTGCTGCCTGCCGTTCCATTTCGGCAATGATATCGGCGCCGAGGCTGTAGGGCGGCAGGGTGCAGGCGCTGTCGCCCGAATGGATTCCGGCTTCCTCGATATGCTGCATCACGCCCGCGACCACGACCTGGTCGCCATCGCAAAGCGCATCGACATCGCATTCGATGGCATCGCGCAAGTAACGGTCGATCAGGACGGGCGAATCTCCGGATACCTGCACCGCCGTGGCAATATAGTCATCAAGCTGGGCTTCGCTGTCGACGATCTCCATGGCGCGACCGCCCAGCACATAGCTTGGCCGGATCAACACCGGATAGCCGATCGTCCGTGCGACAGCGACGGCCTCGTCGCGGCTGCGCGCCATGCCGTTTTCGGGCTGGCGCAGGCCGAGCTTTTCGACCAGCGCCGAGAAACGCTCGCGGTCTTCGGCGAGATCGATGGCATCGGGTGATGTGCCGAGGATAGGAATCCCCGCATCCTCCAGCCGCTGCGCCAGCTTGAGCGGGGTCTGCCCGCCGAACTGGACGATGACGCCCAGCAAAGTGCCATTCTGCTGTTCGGTGCGCAGCACTTCGAGCACATCTTCGCCGGTCAGCGGCTCGAAATAGAGCCGGTCGGAGGTGTCATAATCGGTGCTGACCGTTTCCGGGTTGCAGTTGATCATGATCGTCTCGTAGCCCGCATCCGACAGCGCGAAGCAGGCGTGGACGCAGCAATAGTCGAACTCGATGCCCTGGCCGATGCGGTTGGGCCCGCCGCCGAGAATGACGATCTTCTTGGCGGAACTGGGCGCGGATTCGCACTCGGGCGCGCCGAAGGCAGGGGCCTCGTAAGTCGAATACATGTAAGGCGTGATCGCCTCGAATTCGGCGGCGCAGCTGTCGATCCGCTTGAACACCGGATGGACGCCGAGCCTCTGGCGCAGCTCGCAGACTTCCTTCTCGCTGGTTGCCCCGGCCATGGCTTTCAGCGCATCGTGCAGCAGCCCCGAGCGCTTTGCCTGGGTCTCGCCGATGCCGCGCGCGACGCCGACCGAACGCACGGCCAATGTCGCCAGCCGCTTGTCCGAAAAGCCCATGGCTTTCAGCCGCCGCAGCCCTGCCGCATCGCCGGGCAGGCCATTGGTGCCAATGGCTTTTTCCTCGGCGATAATCTCTTCGATGTGGCGCAGGAACCACGGATCGTAATGCGTGACGGCCTGAATCTGCTCGACAGAGAAGCCTTCGCGGAAAGCTTGGCCCACGACCAGCAGCCGGTCGGGTGTCTGGCGCGAGAGTGCGGCTGTGATCTCGTCGCGGCTGACGCCTTCCAGTTCGACCACGCGGTTGAAACCGTCGAGCCCGGTCTCCAAGCCGCGGAGCGCCTTCTGAAGGCTTTCCTTGAAATTGCGGCCAATTGCCATGACTTCGCCGACCGATTTCATCGCGGTCGACAGCAGCGGCTCGGCGCCCTTGAACTTTTCGAAGGCAAACCGGGGTATCTTGGTGACGACGTAGTCGATGCTCGGCTCGAAACTGGCAGGCGTCGCGCCAGTGATTTCGTTGGTCAGCTCATCCAGCGTATAGCCCACCGCAAGCTTGGCGGCGACGCGGGCGATGGGGAAACCGGTGGCCTTGGAAGCGAGCGCCGACGAGCGCGAAACGCGCGGGTTCATCTCGATGACGATCAGCCGTCCATCCTTCGGGTTTACTGCGAACTGGACGTTGGAACCGCCTGTTTCCACGCCAATTTCTCGGAGCACCGCGATCGATGCATTGCGCATGATCTGGTATTCCTTGTCGGTCAGCGTAAGCGCCGGGGCGACGGTGATGGAGTCGCCCGTATGCACGCCCATCGGATCGACATTCTCGATCGAGCAGATGATGATGCAGTTGTCGTGGCGATCGCGCACGACTTCCATTTCATACTCTTTCCAGCCAAGCAGCGACTCTTCGATCAGCACTTCGGTGGTCGGCGAGGCATCAAGGCCGGTGCGCACGATGTGCTCGAATTCCGCCCGGTTATAGGCAACGCCGCCGCCGGTGCCGCCCAGAGTGAAGCTGGGGCGGATGATGGACGGGAGCCCGGTGCGCTCGAGCACGGCAAAAGCCTCGTCGACCGAATGGGCAATGCCGCTGCGCGCCGATTCAAGCCCGATCTTGTCCATCGCGTCGCGGAATTTCATCCGGTCCTCGGCCTTGTCGATCGCCTCGGCATCGGCGCCGATCATGATGCAGCCGTATTTGGCGAGGGTGCCATCGTTGAACAGAGCCAGCGCAGTGTTGAGCGCGGTCTGGCCGCCCATGGTCGGGAGCACGGCGTCGGGGCGCTCTTTTTCGATGATCTTGGCGACGATCTCGGGGGTGATCGGCTCGACATAGGTCGCGTCCGCCATGTCCGGGTCGGTCATGATCGTTGCCGGATTGGAGTTGACCAGCACGACGCGGTAGCCCTCCTCGCGCAGCGCCTTGATTGCCTGCGTTCCCGAATAGTCGAATTCGCAGGCCTGGCCGATGACGATCGGGCCAGCGCCGATGACGAGGATCGAGGAGATGTCAGTCCGTTTGGGCATCAGTTGGTCAGTTCCGCAAAAGTGGTTGCCCAGAAATCCGCGCCGCCAGCCGCAGCGAGCACCGGATCGGCGGCCTTGAGCGCATCGAGCGCCGCCTTGAAGCCGGCCGCATCAAGCTGGTGCATGGTGCCGCCGAACTTTTGATCCTTGTTTTCAAACCCGCCATTCGCGATCATGTATGCGAGATAGTGCTTCGCGGCCGACACAGCAGCATTCTGCGCCGCCTTGCCGAAGGGGCGCACATCGACGCTCATCTTGTCGGCAAAAGTCTCCGCCAGATAGCTGGGCGAAAACCAGCGCCCGACCATCGAGAAGTCCTTGGCGCTGTTGGCGAGATAATAGGCGAGAACGTGGGCTTCGAGGGGGGTGAGGCTCATTTCATCATCTCCACAAACCGCTCAAACAGATAGAAGCTATCCTGCGGCCCCGGCGACGCTTCCGGGTGATACTGCACCCCGAAGGCCCGGTTGCCCTTCACCGCAATCCCGCAGTTCGAGCCATCGAACAGCGAAACATGCGTTTCCTCCAGCCCATCGGGCAAAGACGCATTATCCACCGCAAAGCCGTGGTTCATGCTGGTAATCTCGACCACGCCATCTTCCAGCCGCTTGACCGGATGGTTCGCACCGCGGTGGCCCTGGTGCATCTTGACTGTCTTCGCGCCCGCCGCGAGGCCGAGCATCTGGTGGCCGAGGCAGATGCCGAAGACCGGCACATCGCGCTCCAGCAGGCCCTGGATCACGGGGACAGCGTAGGCTCCCGTCGCCGCCGGATCGCCGGGGCCGTTCGAGAGGAACACGCCAGCGGGTTCCAGCGCGAGAATATCTGCCAGCGCGGTCTGCGCCGGAACCACCGTCACCCGCGCCCCGGCCTTGTCGAGCGAGCGGAAGATATTGTCCTTGGCACCGAAATCCATCGCCACGACATGCGGGCGCGCGTCGCCCCGGGGGCTGCGGGCATAGCCCTTGCCGAGCGTCCAGACACCGCCTTCCCATTCCTCTCGCTGGGTCCGGCTGACTACGCGGGCCAAGTCCATGCCTTCGAGGCCCGGCCATTCCTGTGCCTTCTTGAGCAATGCGGGAATGTCGAACTTGCCGTTCGGTGCATGCGCGATCACGGCATTGGGCGCGCCCACGATGCGGATGCGGCGGGTCAGTGCGCGGGTATCGATGCCGGAAAGGCCGATCTTGTTCCGTGCCTTGAGCCAGTCGCCGAAAGTGCCGCGCGCGCGAAAGTTGGAGGGCTGGGTCAGTTCCTCGCGCACCACGCAGCCAATGGCGCCATCGACCTTGCCCTCGTTGTCCTCGTCGTTGACGCCGACATTGCCGATATGCGGAAACGTGAAAGTGACGATCTGCGCGGCGTAGCTCGGATCAGTCATCACTTCCTGATAGCCGGTCATGGCCGTATTGAAGCAGACCTCGCCCACCGCGCTGCCTTCCGCGCCGAACCCGTGGCCCCACAGCAGGGTGCCATCGGCGAGCACGAGAACGCCGGTTGCGCCCTGCGGTTGGCGTGCATGCGAAGAGGCGGCGTCGGCCATAAGGGAGGCGCTCCGGGACTTGGGTTCCAGCGATAGGTGCTAAGGGGTGGCCGCTATACCCCTCCCCGTTCAGGGTCAACCCCAACCGCCAACTATGAATCGCCGGTCAACCGGGCTAGATGGCCCGAACTGCCCCATTCTTTGAGCAAAAATCCACAGGAATCGAAAACCCATGATCCGCGAATCGATCAAGGCCGCGCAAGTGGCAGCCATGAAAAGCGGCGACAAGGCCCGCCTCGGCGCGGTGCGCCTGATGCTCGCCAAGCTGAAGGACCGCGATATCGAGCTGCGCACGGCGAGCCAGCTGCCCGATGACGACACGCTGGTGGTTGAAGTGCTGCAGAAAATGGCCAAGCAGCGCCGCGAATCGATCGGCATGTATGAGACTGGCGGTCGGCAGGAACTGGCCGATGCCGAAAAGGCCGAACTGGCCGTGATCGAGGAATTCCTGCCGAGCCAGATGGACGAGGCGGCGACTGCTGCCGCGATTGAGGCGATCAAGGCCGAGCTTGGCGCCAGCAGCGTCAAGGACATGGGGCGCGTCATGGCCGAACTGAAGGCGCGGCATCGCACCGAGCTGGATATGAGCAAGGCCAGCGGGCTGGTGAAAGCCGCGCTGGCCTGATCTCACCGCTAAACCGCCTTGGGCATCCGTGAGCAATGCTCGTTCACGATAGACCAAGCACCGGCGGCGTTCTTTTGGAACACGTCGGTGCAGCGCACCTGACCGTTGTTCTCCGGCTTGGCCTTGCTGGTGCCGTTCCACACGCCTGAGACAATAAAGGTATCGGCATCAAGCAGCTGGATATTGCGGGAGATCTGCTCCTCGCTGTCGATCTGCGATGCCGCGAACTCGTCCTGC
>Ga0114974_10002480_pt1 | contig 14165 bp, 15 predicted proteins | sample S_130206_EF_Meta_FD_87318 | JGI IMG/M metagenome (GOLD analysis project Ga0114974, IMG submission 87318) | Freshwater microbial communities from Lake Simoncouche, Canada to study carbon cycling - S_130206_EF_MetaG | ecosystem: Environmental > Aquatic > Freshwater > Lake | place: Lake...
ACTGCTGCACTAAAGCGGTCTTTATAATTATTCTTGATCAGTGGATCAAGAGTAGGTTTGACAGTGTTATGAAGCTTTCCTAGCCAGTCTCCTGGATGTTGAATATTTGCTGTGATGTACATCCATCCATTAAGATCATCTATTACTCCCAGTCCAGTTGCCTCAGCGCCAGATGGCATTGAGGCTATGCGACTCAGTTTCTTAGTATCAACGTTATAAGCCCAAATAAAGTTATTTACGTGAGTGCTACTATCTTCACCAATAAAAAGGGTTCTGAGCTTTTCTGAAAACTTTAAGTTATCTGGATTAGAAATCATATTGGGATTGGCTAGGTTCCCTAATGCATCTTGCTCAATATCCTCCCCAACGATTAGGGATGAGATCGAGGAAGGTACCCATTCACTATTTAAAGCGTTGCCAAATTGATCCCTTTGATTGCCCTCAAGTTTGCTGGTCATAATTCCACCCGCAATTAATGGCTTGGATAGCTCAATATTACTTTGCGCATTCCAGCCTTTGCCACTTCTAATCATTGAGTCTTGAATGTTTTGCAGGGCGAAGTAAGCAACCTTATCTTTGATATTTGCAGTTGTTCCTTCCATTTTGCTAAAGCCCATGCTGCCACCCATTAAATAGGCATAACGGTGTGTTTCCAGAAACGCTGCTGCCTTTTCCATGCCTGGATTCAGTTTTACCCAATTAGCCATTCCATCGTAGTAAATCTTAGTAAATGAAGGATCGTTTGGATCAGTCTTTAAAACTGTCATGATGTCAGATGGTTTTAAGGAATTGGCTAGTTTTTTAATTTCATCGCTGGTAGCGTGACCTAGCTTAATCCAGCTAAGTTTTGCGCCTGCATCTTTAGGATCTATCGAAAAGCCGTCACCTAGTTTTGCGACATATAAAGTACCCGCGGAGAGATCTTCTACTTTATCGGCAATAAAGAGAAACATAGCGCTATTGGTGTAATCATCACCCATTAATACAGTTCTTCTATCGGGCATTACTTCAATTAATTCGTGCGAAATTCTGCCCAGACAGTAATGCTTTACTAGCGTCCCGGTACCATCAGCATTAACCGTGACTTCAGGAAGATGGCCATAGTTATAGGGATTAGCGCTATTTTCATTACCGTAGAGATATTTACTAAAACTCTTAAATCGAGAGTTCGTATGTGCAAATGGAGCATCAGGCTCATACTCTTCACTAGATAAATGCGTATTCCATGGAGATAGGCTAGAGCCACAAGTAATCCATAGACCTTGAGCATTTGAACTATTTACTGGAGAGTATTTGACTAAGGAAAGCTTCCCATTCTTTGGGTTTTGATTTAATGTTAAAACGGCTATTTGAGAAGGCAGTTGCGCATACATCTTTTCGCCACCTTGGTTGCTGTTGGTGTACTCAAATTGAACAACTGCAAATACAGTGTTACCTGATACACCTTTGACATTAGACTTGGTCAGTTTTAGTAAAGACATACCATCCGGGCAATCCGAGAAGAACTGCCTTTCTTTACCAGCCACTGAAGTATCCATAATGGGTTTGTTATGAATATCAACATAGCCTCCGGCTAAAACTTTTCCACCATTTCCATCAGGAACGATATCGCCGGTCATAAAAAATGGCTCATAAGCTAACTTATACGTTTTCTTGAGATTATTTTGGCTTGTAATTTCTAGATAGGATCCAACGCTTGTAGTTGCCATGGCTTCTGGATTCATCAAATTTGGTGCATCCATTGGGATAAATTCGGCAGATTTAAATGGACTGTTAACTTGGGCAGCTAATAAAGATTCGGAACTCAATAAGGCTGCTAGGCCAGTTCCACCGAAAGGAAGGAGCGGGGCGCCCACAATCGTTTTAATGAAAGAGCGACGCTTATGTACAGAGATATTTGTCATGATGGATATGCCTTTATTAAGTTGTTCACTTAATTTTGGGGGAGCATTATGACAAAATGATTAATCTGGCTATCAAATAAAAAAGCCCCTCAATATGCATTTAAGGGCTTAATTTTTGGTAGGTTGGGCGAGATTGACTACGTCGAAACTTCGTTTTCGAACTCGCGACCAACAGATTAAAAGTCCGCTACTCTAATGTGAATATGTTCCTACTTAGTTATCAAATGGGATCTCATGGGGCAAGAAGGGTTGACATGCAATTCAAGTGGCATCAATACTAGTGTGTCGGGTAAACCGACAAATTATTGATGGCTATATTGGTAAGGAAAAAGCTTAGCAAGTAGGTTGTACTGTGTTGTCAGCTGCTCTTTAAGAAAAGTGAGTGGTGTGGGTGGAAGTAAAATAAGATCAGCCTCTGAATCACCCATCATATTTCTCACTTTAAGGTCGTGTTTTTGGCAAAGCCGTTTTATGGCGCTATTGCGCTCAATGCAGTGCATATATAGGTCAGTGTAAAAACGATTACGAGCCCATGTAATAGCTTGATCCATCATTATATTTGCTATTCCTTGCCTACGATGAGGCAACGCTACGATCACGCCAAATTCAACTTCTTGTGTATGAGTAGCAATATGAATTGTGCCGGCCCATTGACCGTCCACCCTTGCAATTAAGAAGTGGTGCTTTTTATGAAGGCTAATAAACTGCTCAACTAGCGAGTCAATTACTTTTTCACCCGTTACATACCCAAAGTAGTCATATAGAGTTTGTGGATCTTGGTTTTTTAACCAAGATCCGTATTCTGAAAACTGGTCCCGCGGTAGAAACTCAGTCGTCAGCATAATCTTATTCAATATGACGATATATGACGATGTTTTTTATAGTATTTTGCTCGCTCTAGTCTTGCCTCGATCCAAGCATCGTAAACATTCAATACTGAATGTTTAATGAGTGTTACGGTTTGCAAAACTCTAGCAGTGGTAGGTTTCTCTAAATTCTTACTTTTACTGCGGTTATCAAAAATAAAACTGAAGAGGCTCAATAATTGTGTCATCTAAGACTCCTTTATCTAAATATATTAGGGTTAATACTTAGTTAGAATACTGTCTCTTTAAGTATGTTGCGTGACAGCAAAATATATACTGACAACAAAATAGTTTCATCAAGGTAATGAGCTAGAATCAAAATCCGCTATTTCTTTACGAAAGGCAGTCAAGATGGACGCTTTAGAACAAATATTCATTAAGTTAAAGCATGCAGAATCTATAGACTTAAAAGCCTTGAAGGCTTTAAAGGCAAAAGATCTTGAAGCGCTTACTGAAGAAATTAAATACTGGTGCCTCTACGGCAATGGAAAGCCTGAAAAGTTAGGTAAGCAGCACCGCAAGTATTAAAACTTAGTTTTCCAAATCTTCACTTCCATCATCTATCCGATACTCCAGTTTGATTTTTTTGAGAACTGGATTTATGGCAGAGTTTTGCTCTTGCAAGGATTGATCGGTTAAATCGCAATAGCCGTAAAATGGTATTGGCTCTTTCTCAACTTTCTCGCGATCTTCACTGGTAAAGGTAGTCATCTTAGTCCTCCTAAAGGGAAAGTAAGTTATGGTTACCTATGGGCTGCTAGAACAAACTGAACGAAAACATTAACAATCTGAATTATTCTTCATCTCCCATAAGTAGTCATTATTTTGGTGATTAAATGTGACATCTATATCGTTAATTGAAATATTTACGAATATATTTTAAGAGGTGAAATTGTCATATTTGAAGTCGAAATATCAAGCCCAAATATGACAATTATTTTTCTGGATTCATAAACTTGTCATATCAAAAGTGGAACATCTATCCATATTCAATATCTTTTTGAAGGGGGATGCTATGCAAGAGCAAAACACTAATGACAAGGTTATTGATTTCAGAAGAATGGCAGCAGAATATTATCAAAAGGCTGCTTGGAATCAGTTGCTAGCTTTAGATAATTATCGAGAAAGAAATTTTCAAGCTGCTGAACGTTTTGCTCAGCTATCTTTTGATGATCAAATGCATGCTAATGAATATGCAGAGCTAGCAGATGCGGAGACTAGTTTATTGCTTGAGGTAGAGCTAGAGGAATAGCATAATATTTTGTTCCCGTGCTAGCCCAGCACAAAAGAAAAAGGACCACATTGCTGTGATCCCTTATGTACCGGTGGGTCGGGCGAGATTCGAACTCGCGACCAACGGATTAAAAGAAGTCTAATTGTTCTTAAACAGTACGCAAGACATGGGCATAAACCTACCTAGAAAGTAGTAGGGCATAGACAGGCGATCTAGTGGGGTAGGGTGGCCAGTCTTGGGGTTAGCTGGCTTACCCCAAATCAATCCACCACCAATTAAAAAAAGATGATGTCCCTTTCGGGGCTTAGATGATTGGATTCCGCATACGGATATCGAATTACTGTAACTAGCTTACTCGCTTTAATTTCCCACCTTATTCTCAAGCTTACCAAGCCCTTCAATTTCAATTGAAATAATATCGCCAGCTTTCAAGGGGCGGGGTGGCTTCATTGCGTAACCTACCCCAGAGGGTGTACCAGTTGCAATAATATCTCCCGGTTCAAGGGTAAGGCCTGCTGATAACTCAGCAATAATTCGCGGAATAGTAAAAATCATTGTTGATGTATTCCCATTCTGCCGCAGTTCGCCATTCACTTTTAAGCGAATTGCTAGTTGATGCGGGTCGGCAATGGCAGATTTGTGAGCGACCCATGGACCAATTGGGCAACTACCGTCTAGACTCTTGCCCTTAAACCACTGCCCATGCCGTCGCTCAACATCTCGACCAGTTACATCATTCAAAATGGTGTACCCAAATATCGCGTCATTGGCCATGTCTTCTGTAATATTTACCCCGCCCTTCCCAATCACAATTGCTAACTCAGCTTCATAATCAAGCATGGCAGTTAAGCCGGCGTGCAGAGGTACTGTTGCACCATGCCCAATTACTGCAGTTGGCGCCTTAGTAAATAATTCAATAAATTCAGGAAATAAATTTGGCTCGCGGCCCTGTGCTATGTTGCCTTCAATGATGTGCTCGCGATAGTTACGGCCAACGCAAAAAATATTTTTATGGGGTTTTGGTATGGGGGCTAACCATTGCAAATCATGAACATCAATCCATTTACTCGCAGACTTATGTAATTTCACAGCAATTGCAAGCCCCGCATCACCACTGGCAATTAATTCACCAACATTACTTGGCGCAAAAGCTTCAGGCCAAATTTCTGTTAAATTTACCAACGCCTGTAACTGTGAATCTTGAGCCATTCCTAGTTGCGGACTACCATTTAAATCAAAGGTACAAAAATACATAAAAGCCTCTCAAATAATTCTTTATGGGATCACTGCAATTGCATTCATTTCAATTAAGTAATCTGGCGAAACAAAGCGTGATATCTCAACCATCGTAGACGCAGGTAATGGCGCTTTAAAATATTCACGTCGTACCTTGTGAATGACATCAAAATGCTCCATGCCGATCACATAGACATCGACACGGCAAATATCAGCCATCGTACCGCCCGCTGCCTCAACCGCGTTCTTTACATTCTCACAAACTTGTCGTATTTGTGCCTCCATATCGCCAATTCCCGCAATCGTACCATCGGGTTTATGTGCAGTCATACCAGAGATAAAGACTAATTTACCCTTAGCTTCCACTACTGTTGCTTGCGAAAAGTGTCCGCCAGGTTTTTTAATATTAGCTGTTGAAATTTCTTGCTTTGCCATAGATTCTCCTAAAAAAGTAGAGTGATATTAGTTGGGCTGAATATTCAGTCGATCAATGATCGTCGTCCAACGAGGAATCTCTTTATTCATCTGATTGGTTAGATCTTGGGGAGTACCACCTACTAATTCTCCGCCCCCAGCATTTACCTTTTGAATGAGTTCAGGATTTTTTATTGCCTCGTTCAGTGCTTGATTTAATTTATTAATGATTTCAGGAGAAGTTCCTTTGGGTGCTAATAGGGCCATCCATGACCCCATATCAAGACCACTGTATCCAAGTTCTCCTAAGGTCGGTACATCAGGCAATACATTTAAACGCTTACTTGAGGTAATCGCTAAGGCTCGCAATTGACCTGATTTAACAAAAGGTGCTGCAGATGGAACTAATTCTAGGGCTACATCAGTTCTACCACCAACCATATCGATTAATGCTGGGCTGCTACCTTTATAAGGAACATGAACCCATTTAATACCCATTCGCTCTTGAAAATATTCCCCCATTAAATGTAATACGCTTCCAGTACCAGCAGATGCCATATTAAGTTCTTTGGTTTTTGACAGCTTAACCAACTCGGCAATGTTATTGACTGGTAAATCTTTACGAATTACAACAATGCCAGGATTATTAACAAACCAAATAACAGGCTCTAAAGATTGGCGAGGATCAAAATTAGCTTTTTTAAAAATAGATGGGCTTACTGTTAGTGGGCCCGCAGAACCAACTGCAAGTGTGTAGCCATCTGGCGCTGCCCTAGCAACCTCTTCCATTGCCGACATCCCGCCTACACCAGGGCGGTTTTCGATGATAAAAGTTTGATTAAAAGCTTTTTGTAAAATTTGGGCCATCATTCGTCCGGCTCCATCGACAGCGCCACCCGCTGGAAATCCGACAATCATTTTAACGGGGCGATTCGGATAATCTGACTGAGCATAAAGATTCTTACTGCCGAATAAAATTAATGCAATGGGTACAAGAAAGAAAATCTGCTTTATATTTTTATTCATCATGAATCCCTTAGAAATATTTTTTTAAATACACTAAATCTCATCAACAAGATAGGAACGTAAAGTTGCTACGCGTTCAATTTAACACTTAACGGCGTCATCAGGATCGACGTTTAGTCTTAATGCTCAAAAAGGTCTAGCTTAGCACAACCACCTGTGCGTGATTTTTTGTCGGGTTAACCGACAAACTGTTGATTCACTAATTAATTTGTGCAACAGTTAGCGTATGACTTACTCACTACGCTTAATCTCTTGAGCGCTTTCATATACTGTTTGGCGCAGCCATTTATGCCCTACGTCATTTTGATTGCGTTCATGCCAATATGCAGAATAGTTAATTCGTGGCAATCGGATTGGTGGCTCCAGAATCTGCAATGGAATTCTCTTAGCGAGTGATATCGCTAAACTCTTAGGGATTGCAGCTATGATATCTGTATCTAAGAGTGATGATGGTACCGTCATGAAGTTTTGTACCTGAAATGTCATCACTAGCGCTTTGCCAATTTTGGCGATAGACTCATCAATTACATAGTTTGTAGTCCTGCTACCTTCACCATAAGTTCTTGCATGAGGTAAAGATAAAAAATTCTTCAAGGTTAAGTGCCCTTTGATGAATGGATGATCTTTATCAGCTATATATACCAGGCGATCTTGGAATAAACTCAATGATCGCAAAGATGCAGCTGGCTTAAGTAACCATGCAATACGTAAATCTATCTCGCCAGACTCCAATAATTCAGATGCACGCTCAGGATTAGGCGCTCGTATTTCAATGCGAATATTGGGAGCAATTGTTCGGATTTTGCGCAGAATAATTGGGACTAATATTTGCTCTGCATGTTCTGGCGCTGTAATAACAAAACTTCGACTAGAGGTGGTGGGATCAAATTTTGCTGGGTTACTAATGATGTCTTGATAGCTATAAAGCAGTCTTTCTACTTTAAGCTCTAATTCAAGGGCTCGCGGGGTTGGAATCATGCCATTTCTTGATCGGATCAGTAAAGGGTCACCAAAGAGTTCCCTGAGCTTATTGAGGCTATGGCTAGTATTGGGCTGGCTTATTTCAAGCTCTTCAGCTGCCCGCGACACGTTCTTGACCCGCATTAGGGTTAAGAACGTATGCAGTAATTTGATGTCTATATTATTCATAAATTGAATATATCTTATTCATTTTATCATATTGTTTAATCAAATTGCAACCAACACAATGAATCGTTATTCAAGGGGGCAATATGAGCGCTATATCAAAGACACTTTGTTTTTTATTAAAGACTTGCTTAGGTTTTTATATTGCAATATCTGGAGCATTTGCCGAATATCCAGATAAGCCTATCAAAATGATTGTGCCTTATCCAGCTGGAGGAGGAACAGATAACGTTGCCCGTGTTTTTGCAAAATATCTCAGCGATCGAATTAAACAACCTATTACAGTTGAGAATCGTGGCGGTGCAAGTGGAATGGTTGGGACTGAATTTGTGGCGCGTGCCGCACCGGATGGCTATACCATGCAATATACCGTCGGCGATACTCATTCTGTAATACCTCATCTATTCCCAAAAGTTCGCTATGACCCACTGAAAGATTTCGTCCCAGTGGTAGTTGTGGGGAGTATGCCAAATGCCCTGGTTGTTAATACCAGCAAAGTATCAGCAACAAATCTGAGTGAATTTATAAAATTGGCTAAAGCTAATCCCGGGAAGTATTCATATTCAACATGGGGTATAGGTAGCGGTGCACATATACGTACTGAAGCATTTAATGAAAAGACTGATCTTAAAATGCTACATGTCCCATACCAAGGATCAGGCCCTTCTTTTGCAGCAGTCTTGGGTGGTCAAGTTGACATCACAATGGTTCCGCTGAGTATGGCAACAGGTCATGAGAAAGGCGGAGCTGTAAGGATCTTGGGTGTTGATACAACATCGCGATTAGCTGATTCACCAGACCTACCAACTTTTACTGAGCAAGGAGTCCCAATAACACTGGCATTCTGGCAAGGTATATTGCTACCAGCCAAAACGCCTAAACCCATCATTGATTATCTGAACCGTGAAGCTAATGCAGTCTTAGCTGATCCTGAGGCTCGCGCATCGCTAATTAAAGCAGGCGTTATACCTAGGGCAAATGGCATGAGCCCTAAAGAACTTGAGACCTATATGCAAAACGAATTTACCCGTTGGGGCCAGGTAATTAAAACTACAAATATCAAAGTTGATCAATAGATATCAATTAGGAAAAAAATGAGTTCTTTAAATACAGTAACAAACCCAGAAGACTTGGGATTTGATGTAAACGCATTAAATAGAATCGAAGGTCGCATTAAAGCAGATATTGCTGCTGAGAAATACGATGGCGGACGTTTTTTGATGGCCCGCCGTGGAAAGTTGGTCTTAGATTTAACGCTGGGCTATCAAGAGCGTGATTCAAAGAGCCCTATGCGTGAGGATGCAATCTTTAGCATTATGTCAATTTCTAAGGCATTAACTGCCACAGGACTATTGAGATGTATTGAGCGCGGTGAAGTTAGCATGCTCACTCCTGTGCATCACATCATTCCTGAGTTTGCAAGGCGCGGGAAAGAGCGAGTTACTGTAGGGCATATTCTGACGCATACTGCTGGACTAGGTATGGCGCCTGCACCTATTCCTGTTCCAGATTTGATGGTCTTAGAAAAAAGTGTGGCGGCAATTTGTGAGATGCCATTAGAGACGCCCCCCGGTGAAATAGTGAGCTACAGTGCTATGACTGGTTACACCATACTAGCCGAGGTAATTCGTCGTTTGGATGCCAAGAAAAGATCATTCAGGGTCATCATGGCAGAAGATGTATTTGCGCCATTAAAAATGAACGATACCTCGTTTGGTATCAAAAAAGAACTTACGGATAGAAGAGTTCCTGTAGCGGTGAGGGACTTTGATTCTCCAGAATTAAATCACCAATACTTAATGACTCGAGATAAAGCGATTTCTGAAACTACAGAGTTAGCAGCGGGTGGCGGGGGGTTTGCTAGTGCCCAAGATATTTTGAGATTTGCTGAGGCACTACGTTTAGGTGGAGCATTAGATGGTAGTCGAGTCTTATCGCCGGCGATGGTTCAACTCATGACATCAAATCACACTGGACTTAGACCAAATAGCATGATGAATAATTCACGTGCTTTACATGGCTTAGCACCTTTTCCTGCCTACCTAGGCCTTGGACTTTTTCTTCGTGGTGAAGGTGTCTTTCCAAGCCATATTCCAACCTTAGCTTCTGCAGCGACCTTCGGCAGTTGGGGTTTAGGATCAATGGGATTTTGGGTTGACCCACAAAGAGAAATTACTTTTGTGTCCCTAACCTCCGGAATCATGGAACGTATTCGTAGCCATATGCGTTTTCAAATACTTGGCGATATGGCGCTTTCATCCTTAATTGATTAACTGAGATAAAACATGACTGAAGAATGCATAACCATCTTTAAGGGTGACACTAGTCGTTTAAAAAATACCATTCCAATGGTAGATCGATTGTCTATCGAGTTTTATGAAAAAGAAGTTAAAAATATCTTTGCAAAATCATGGCTCATTATTGGTAGTTCAAAAGAATTACTAAATAAGGGTGATTATTTTGTGACAGATGTTCCACCACTCAAAGCATCACTAATTGTTACAAGAGGAGAGGACGATAAAGTTAGGGTATTTCGTAATATATGCAGACACCGAGGTGATAAGTTAATTCATGATGCCTCTGGATGCACTAAGTTCTTTACTTGCAAGTTTCATGCGTGGAACTACTCCAATACTGGTAAATTGGTTGGGGTAACAGACCAGGGGCAATTCAAAGATTTGGCTAAAGAAAACTTAGGCTTAATCGAGATTCATTCTGAGGTTTGGGAAGACATAGTCTTCGTTAACTTTCAAGAGAAACCAGATCAAACACTCAAAGAATGGCTGGGTGATATTTATGATCAGTACACAGGCTTTTCCTCAAACCGCGTTAAGGTAGCTGATCATCGCGTGATTGTGAATACCAACTGGAACTTGGCTGTCAATGCATTTTGCGAAGGCTACCACAATTTATTTATCCATAAAAATACTGTTCCAGATTATCAAGGTAGCCCTAATAATCCGAATCGGCATAGGCCCTACTTAGAGGTTGGTGAGCATTTTGGCCGATATTCAGCGCATGGTAATCCCAATCACAAACCTACAGCAGCAGAGGGAATTTTTTATCAACACTCTCGTCCCATGTTTCCATCTTTTGCACACTTTGATATGGACACCTTACCAGTTGGGGTTAATCCTTCTCGCTTTAAACAGTGGGCATTTGATATTGTGCATTTTTTCCCCAATGTAGTCATTGGTCCTCAAGCCAATACTAATTCCATCATGATGTTTTGGCCAATCTCTCATAACCAAACAGATATTCGCGTGATGCGTTTTAGTTATAAAACAGATAAGCCATCTGATCGAATTGCTCAGGCCCATTCCTTAGTCAGAAATCGTGAAGTATTAAGAGAGGATCTAGCAACAATGGAGACCCAATTTCAGAGCATTATGAGTAATGGATTGCCATTTATGTATTTGTCAGAGCAAGAGCAGCTTATCCAAAACCATTATCGCGCTGCTAACGATATGCTTCAAAGTTGAGGAATACAGCTATGTCCAATAAACAATTACCGCCAGAGTTTTTAGATTTAGAAATCTGGGTTAGCGATTGGGCTTTGACTAATGAGGCATCACGCTATCAAAAGCTGCATGCAGTTACGCTTGAGCAATTGAAACCATTTTACGATGCAATGCTTGTCAGAATCGATAGTGTATTGACTTATTTGGATCAATACACAATTTCTAAGCTACCAGCAGATGCACGTGTTTTATATAATTTAGCAATGACTTTTGCTGAAACTGCACACCCATTAGATCTGAAGTGGAGCGATGTAGATTTTCCAGATGCCTATCCTTGGCAAGGTTTTGAATTTAGAACTGTTAGTGTTACTGGGTAATTATTTATTGTTGTTATTTATTATTTTTTGAAAGTTTAATATGAGTAAAAATATTTTTGTATTTGCTAGCTTTTATCCGAAATCCAACCAAGAGAGTCAGGTTGAAGAAATCTTGAAAGGAATGGTTGATCCTACGCGAAGTGAGCCAGGATGCCTACGTTATGACTTATATACCTCAACCAAAGATGGTGTTTCATTTCATCTGTTTGAGAACTATGCCGATGCTGCTGCATTAGATTTTCATCGTCAAACTACTCATTACAAGAGCTACAGATCGGTAATTGAAGCCCTTTTGGAAAAACCAATTGGGGTGGTTGTAATGGATCCAATTAACGCCCTTAGTTGAATACGCAATTGAATATTTATAACAAATAGTGAAGGCTTTCTTATTTAAAACTTTTAGTTGACGTTATAACCTTACTTCGCTTGGGAGCATGAAGATTGTCTTAAGTAGCTCATTACAACAAGGGTTAAAACCATACTACTAAAAATAAATTTAATGTAAATTGAAAGTTCAAAAAAGTTTTGTATTTGTTTACTTTGATCCAGGCTAATAATATTTATAAATGGAGATATGAAATGCGAATAATATTTTCCCTTCTTTTTTTCTTGGGATGTACGGGCTTAGTTACCGCACAAGAGGCTAAGTTCAATGAATATGGGTGGCCAACTAATCAAGATAAAAAAGTCTCAGAAAGTTCAGTAAAGTGGCTTCAAGACAAAGGTTGGTGGCCACTGCAAATTGCTTACCAAGCACCATGGTCTGGGCAAAATACACCAAATATCATCATGGACAAAAAAGGCCTTTTGCTTAAACGAGGTATTGAGGCTAAATTTCAATCATTTGGTTCTGGCCCGGCTATTAATGAAGTGATGATTTCAGGTCGTTTTCAATTTGGCAATGGCGGAAACTTTCCATTTACATCATTAATTGATAAAAATATTCCCGTTAAAACAATTGCAGTAATTAACACCAATGTTTTACATGCAACAGTTGTACCAATAGACTCAAAAATTAAATCAATGAAAGATTTTAAGGGCTCAAATCCGCCCGCTACTATTGGTCTTGTCACTGGGTCTGGGGCTGAATTTTATATTCAAGCTTCAGCCAAAACTAATGGCCTAGAGATTGGCAAAGATATTATTTTGAAAAATATGCCCATTAGCGAGCAAATGGCCATGCCAAAAGGGATAGATGCAGTAATTCCATGGGATCCTGCTGCAACAATAATGACTCAAGAGCGGAAAAACGGTCGATATATTGACGATATATACCCCTACAATATCTATGAGGGTACCTTTTATGTTCGACAGGAAGTAATTGATAATGCACCAGATGTCGTCCAAGCATTTACAGATGCAATAGCAGAAGCAACTTTGTGGATACGAAAAAATCCCGATGCTGCTGCCGAAGCATTGCAGGAGGATCCAAATTTAAAGAATTATTCCAAAGAAATCTTAAAGCAACAAATACTGGCTTATAACAATCTGTATAAACCAACTTATATATACCCAATCCCTCTTTTTTGGGGTCAAGCAAATGAGCCTATTTATAATTGGCTCTATGAAAATAAAAGGATTCAAAATAAGCTTACTGCAGTAGATTTTGCTAAGGCAGTGGATACACGGTTTATGGACAATACCTTTGCTAAATTAGGCTGGGCCATTCCCAAAAGACCACCATTTTTACCTGCTAGTTGGAATGCACCATTAGATAAAACCCCTTATCCCCCGTATATGACTCCGATAAGCACAACACAAGCACAAGCTTTTCCTGAAAAGGGAGATTTAGTGCGGGACTGGGAATTTGATGGAAAGAAATATAAAAAATAGTGATTTTGAAAGATATCTTTAATTTATCTGGCAAGAAAATACTTGTAACTGGCGGGGCCGGAGGAATTGGTTTTTCTTTGGCAAGCCAGCTTGCTGATAGAGGGGCAAGGATTATCATTGCTGACATATCAGGACCAAAGGCTGAAGATTCTTCAAAGAAGTTATCAGGACAGGGCCACAGCTGGTCTAAATTAGACATCACCTCTGAGATAGAAATTCAAAATTTTTTTGGAAATCTTGAGAATAAAGGCGAGGCAATAGATGTGGTTCTTAATTGTGCGGGTATCGCTATTTTTGCTCCAGCTCTAGACCTTGCGTATTCTGACTTTAATAGGACTATGGAGATCAATTTGAATGGAGCATTCTTGATCTCAAGAGAGTTTACAAAGATGAGAAAGAGCCAGCATCTTGCTGGAAGAATTATTCATTTAGCTTCGGTATCTAGTTATGTATCAAATTTAAATTATGCTGCCTATGCAAGTAGTAAAGCAGGGCTATACCAGTTAGTTAGAGTGCTTGGAAGAGAATGGGCGCCTCATAACATTACCGTTAATGCTATTGGCCCAGCGATTACGCCTACTGCTATGACGGAGGGGATTTTTAGTGACAACAATTGGCAGACTAAAAGTCTGGAGCAGATACCGATGGGCCGATTTGGTACTCCCGAG
>Ga0114974_10002481_pt1 | contig 14164 bp, 13 predicted proteins | sample S_130206_EF_Meta_FD_87318 | JGI IMG/M metagenome (GOLD analysis project Ga0114974, IMG submission 87318) | Freshwater microbial communities from Lake Simoncouche, Canada to study carbon cycling - S_130206_EF_MetaG | ecosystem: Environmental > Aquatic > Freshwater > Lake | place: Lake...
ATCAGCTCGACATGATCGCGTGGGACACCGCCGCGCGTGTAGAGCGTCCGCGTGAACTCGCACGAGGCGATCACCTTCGAGTCGAACGGCGCGGTGTCGAGGTCGATCTCGCGCAGTGTCGGTGCTTCGAGGTAGTACGGGCCGGGAATCATCGTGAAGCGCACCGGGACGTCGGCAATCCATGCGGCGAGGCGACCGACGAAGATCGTCGGATAGAGGTGAACGTGGACCACGTCGGGCCGCTCGCGTCGCAGCAGGCGCACGAGCGACAGAACGCGCGCAGCGGCGCTGCGCAGCCCGCGATGCGAGAACAGATCGAGGTCGAGCACCTGAAAGGGGATGTCGTCGCGCCGCAAGCGCGCCGCCAGCGTGCCGTCGCTGCCGCCGACGACTGCCGAGACGCGGTGTCCCTGCGCACGCAGCGCATACAGCATCTGGTGCATCCACGCGGCGCCGTTCGCGGTGCCGGCAATGTGCATCACATGGAGAGGCGTGTGGCGTGGTGCCGGGTCGGACACCGATGACTGGTTGTGCGGCACGGCGGGTTGCCTGCAGGCGTTCAGTCTACCGCAATCATCACGCGTCGCTGCCTGCTACAATCGACCCACCCGACTTCGTCCACACGGACGCATTGCCAACGCAGAAGCCCACCCCCTCGACAGGAACGCCTTCCCGCATGACATCGATCGAAGCCCGCATCGCCGAGGAACTCAACGTACGTGTGCCGCAGGTCACCGCCGCGGTCGCGCTGCTCGACGAGAAGTCGACCGTCCCCTTCATCGCGCGCTATCGCAAGGAGGCCACCGGCGGCCTCGACGATATCCAGTTACGTGCGCTCGAAGAGCGGCTGAACTACCTGCGGGAACTGGAAGAGCGCCGGGCCTCCATCCTGAAGAGCATCGAGGAGCAGGGCAAGCTGACGCCGCAACTGGCGGCGCAGATTGGCGACGCCGACACCAAGGCGCGCCTCGAAGACCTGTATCTCCCCTACAAGCAGAAGCGCCGCACGAAGGCGCAGATCGCGCGTGAAGCCGGGCTCGAGCCGTTGGCGCTCGCGCTGCACGGCGACCCGACGAAGACGCCGGAGACGGAAGCCGCGGCGTTCGTCGATGCCGAGAAGGGGGTCGCCGACGTCGCCGCGGCACTCGAAGGCGCGCGCTGGATCCTGGTGGAGAGCTTCTCGGAAGACGCCGAACTGCTCGGCGGGCTGCGTACGCTGCTGTGGGAACGCGGCGAGTGGGTGTCGAAGGTGATCGACGGCAAGGAAGAGGCCGGCAGCAAGTTCTCCGATTACTTCGGTGCCAGCGAACTGCTGAAGAACGTCCCGTCGCACCGTGCGCTTGCCCTGTTCCGCGGCCGCAAGGAAGAGTTCCTGCGCCTGTCGGTGGTGCTGCCTGAATCCGTAGGGGCGACCGGGCCGACCGAACCCGAGCGTCGCATTGCCGGGAAGTTCGGCATCGAGCCGAAGGGGCGTCCCGCCGATGCCTGGCTGCAGGAAACCGTGCGCTGGACCTGGAAGTTCAAGCTGGCGGTGCACCTCGAAGTGGAGATCGAGCAGCGGCTGCGCGAGCAGGCCGAGGCTGAGGCCATTCGCGTGTTCGGCATTAACCTGCACGACCTGCTGCTGGCGGCTCCCGCCGGACAGCGCGTCACGATGGGGCTCGACCCCGGCATTCGCACCGGCGTCAAGGTGGCGGTGGTGGACGGCACCGGGCGCCTGCTCGAGGCCGCGACGATCTATCCGCACGAGCCGCGCAAGGACTGGGAAGGCTCGCTGCGCACGCTCGGTGCCCTCTGCGTGAAGCACCAGGTGCAGCTCATCTCCATCGGCAACGGCACGGCGTCGCGCGAAACCGACAAGCTCGCCGCCGACCTCATCGGGCGTCACCCCGATCTACCGCTCACCAAGATCGTGGTCTCCGAAGCTGGCGCCTCGGTCTACTCGGCGTCAGAGCTGGCGTCGAAGGAATTCCCCGACCTCGATGTGTCGCTGCGCGGCGCGGTGTCGATCGCGCGCCGCCTCCAGGATCCGCTGGCGGAACTGGTGCGCATCGATCCGAAGGCGATCGGTGTGGGGCAGTATCAGCACGACGTCAGCCAGTTGCAGCTCGCGCGCAAGCTCGACGCCGTTGTGGAAGATTGTGTCAACGCGGTCGGCGCCGACGTCAACACGGCGTCGGTGCCGTTGCTGTCGCGCATTTCCGGCCTCACCGACTCCATCGCGAAGAACATCGTCGCCTTCCGCGACGAGAATGGTCCGTTCCGCGATCGGCGCGACATCCTGAAGGTGCCGCGTGTCGGCGACCGCACGTTCCAGCAGGCGGCCGGCTTCCTCCGCATCATGGACGGCACCAACCCGCTCGACTCGTCGGCCGTGCACCCCGAAGCCTACCCGGTCGTGGAGCGCATCGTGGCGAAGACGGGCGTCGGCGTGCACGAGCTCATCGGCAAGAGCCCCGTGCTGCGCACGCTGCGCCCCGAGGAATTCGCCGACGAGCAGTTCGGCGTGCCGACGGTGAAGGACATCCTCGCCGAGCTCGAGAAGCCGGGGCGCGACCCGCGCCCGGAGTTCAAGACGGCATCGTTCAAGGACGGCGTCGAACATCTCAGCGACCTGCAGCCGGGCATGCTGCTCGAAGGCGTGGTGACGAACGTCGCCAACTTCGGCGCGTTCGTCGACATCGGCGTGCACCAGGACGGCCTCGTGCACGTCTCGCAGTTGGCCGACCGTTTCGTGAAGGACCCGCGCGAGGTGGTGAAGGCCGGCGATATCGTGAAGGTGAAGGTGGTGGAGATCGACTTGAAGCGCAAGCGCGTCGGTCTGACCATGAAGCTGCAGGAGCCGCTCCCGGTGGGGCAGAAGCCGGCTGCCGGTGAATCGCGCGACCGCGGTCCACGCGGGCAGCAGCCGGGCCGTCCGCCGCAGGGCCGACCCGCTCCGCAGCCGCAGCCGGCGCCGGCGTCGACTGCGACCGCCATGTCGGCGGCCTTCGCCAAGCTCGGCGGCTCGCGGGACTAGCGCGGTGTCGAGATCGGTGTAGTGTCCGCCTTTCGGCGGAACCCAGAATGTCCGGCTGAAGCCGGACACTACGCACTACACCGACACTCGCACCCTTACTCGAAGCGTTCGCGGCGGAACTGGACCTTCTTGCCGCGGATGTTCGCCGACTTCATGGCCGTGATGATCTGATCGGCCATCGCTTCCGGCACCTCGACGAGCGAGAACCGGTCGCCGATTTCAATCGAGCCGAGCGAGCGCGAGTCGATCCCCGCCTCGCCGGTAATCGCCCCCACCAGATCGCCAGGGCGCACACCCGCGATGCGGCCGGCCCCCACGAAGAGTCGCACCACACGGCCATCCGCCGTGTCGGACTGGCGCTGCGGCGGCCTGTCGACGAGGCGGCCAGCGCCACCTTCACGCGGTGCTGCCGGGAACTCGCGGCGTGCGGCAGGGCGCCGTTCGAAGCCGCGTTCCGGGCGGCCGCGATCGGCCGACGGCTTCGAGACGTCGATGACCGGAATCTCGCGGTCGTCGCCGTTGCCCGCCGACGCCGCATGTGCCATGTGCACGGCGGCGCTGGCGATGTCGACGATGTCGAACTCGACGGCGAGCGATTCGATGATCACGCGGACGTGGTCGAAGGTGCCGGCCAGCAGGGTCTCGCGCAGCGCCGCACGGGTGACGTCGAGCTGACGCGAGCGCAGGTCGGCCACCGTCGGCACGGTCGCGACGTCGATCTTCGACTTCGTGAACTGCTCGATGACGCGCAGCAGGCGATGCTCGCGCGGTTCCGCCAGGGTGATGGCGACGCCGCCGCGACCGGCGCGGCCGGTGCGGCCGATGCGGTGCAGGTAGACCTCGGCTGAGGCCGGGACGTCGTAGTTCACCACGTGCGACAGGTGTTCGATGTCGAGGCCGCGTGCCGCGACGTCGGTGGCGATCAGCAGGTCGGCCTTCTGCGCGCGGAAGAGCCCCATCACCCGGTCGCGCTGCTTCTGCAGCATGCCGCCGTGCAGCGCCTCGGCCCGCTGGCCGTGCGCGGTCATCGTCTCGACAAGCTGCTCCACCTCGAGCCGCGTGCGGCAGAAGACGAGGGTGGCCACCGGATCTTCCATGTCGAGGATGCGCGCGAGCGCCGCCGACTTGTGCGCACGGCTCACGACGTAGGCGATCTGCTTCACGCGCGGCACAGCGCCGGCCACAGGCTTCTCGCGGGCAATGGTGATGCGCGCGGCGTTCTTCAGGTGGCGGTCGGCGATGGCCATGATGCGCGACGGCATCGTGGCGGAGAACAGCGCCGTCTGACGGGTGGGCGGCGTCACCTTGAGGATCTCATCGAGGTCCTCGGCGAAGCCCATGTCAAGCATCTCGTCCGCTTCGTCGAGCACGAGCATCCGGATGCCGTCGAGCTTCAGCGTGCCGCGGCGGATATGGTCAAGTGCGCGGCCGGGGGTGGCGACGACGATGTGCGCGCCACGCTCGAGTCCGCGGATCTGGGTGTGCATCGGCGCGCCGCCGTAGAGCGGCAGCACGGTCACGCCGCTGCCCTTGGCATACTTGTGCAGCGCCTCGGCCACCTGCATGGCCAGTTCGCGGGTCGGGACGAGCACCAGGCCGCAGGTCTTGCGCGCGGCCGGCTTCTCCTCCCCAATCAGGTGCAGCATCGGCAGGGCGAATGCTGCCGTCTTGCCCGTGCCCGTGGCGGCCTGCCCCAGCAGGTCCCGCCCCTCGAGCAGCAGCGGAATGGTCTCGCGCTGGACAGGGGTGGGTTCCTCGTAGCCGAGGGCGGCGACAGCATCAGCGAGTTCCTGGCGGAGGCCGATGCTGGCAAACGTAATGGGGGCTTGTTCCACGGGCGGTTGTTCAGAAGACATCGCTTGATCATGACACGCCGGAGGGGGTCGGCGATAGTGAACGGTTCCGGGGCGATGGCCACGGAGGCCGTGAGACCGCTAGAATCGGGGTTTCGAAAGGTGACCTGTATGCGACTGATGGTGGCCGTGTTGGCGGTGGTGGGCGGTGTCCTGACGGGCGGTTCGAGCCTGTCGGCGCAGGGAAGCTCAGCCGTACCGAAGCTGTTCGCGTCGGCGGGCGACGTGAAAGCGCTGATTGCCATGGCGAAGTCCGAGCGAAAGCCGGACCAGCCGAATTTCGTGCAGCCGATCGTCTCGCTCGCCCCGTACAACGCCAATCTCGAGTACCGCGTCGGCGGTCTCAACGCGCCGGCGTCCACGCACAACAAGGATGCCGAACTCTTCTACGTCATCGAAGGCCGCGGCACCGTCGTCACGGGCGGCACGCTGCAGAACGAACGGCGCACCAACCCGGACAATGCCACCGGCACCGGCATCGACGGCGGCGCGTCGCGCACGATTGCGGCGGGCGACTGGGTGCTGGTGCCCGAGAAGACGCCGCACTGGTTTACCCAGATCGACGGCACCCTGGTGATGATGTCGGTGCATCTGCCGAAGTGAGCCGCACGAGGGGGCGTTCGTGATGCCCACCGGTCCGGAGGCGGCGCGCGCAGGGCTGTGCGCGCGGTGCGTGTGGCTGCGCCGCGTCCCCTCGTCGCGCGACCAGATCTACTACCTCTGCGAGCGGTCCGCTTCGGACCCTCGCTTCCGGCGGTATCCGATTCTGCCCGTGGCGCGCTGTTCCGGATTCGAAGCGGTCGATCCCGGCGCTGGTACACTTGGCGGATGACCGCCGACTGGACCCAGGGCGCGACCAGCGCAGATGACGCGGTGGCGTGTGTGCGCAGCGGCATGCGTGTCTTCATTCACGGTGCGGCGGCGACGCCGACACCGCTCATCGAGGCGCTCGCGCGCCGCACCGATCTCGACAACATCACCCTCTATCACCTGCACACCTCCGGACCGGCGCCGTTCGCGACGCCCGAGCAGCAGGGGCGCTTCTTCTCGGTGTCGCTCTTCACCGGACCACCGCTTCGCGCGGCGATCGACGACGGCCGGGCCGACTTCATGCCGGTGTTCCTGTCGGACATTCCGTCGCTGTTCGACTCCGGACTGATTCCGATCGACGTCGCGCTGCTGCAGCTCTCGCCGCCCGACCGTCACGGCTACTGCACGCTCGGCACCTCCGTCGACGCGGCCCTCGCCGTCGCGCGCAATGCGCGGGTCATCGTCGCCGAGATCAACCAGCAGATGCCGCGCACGCACGGCAACACGCTCGTGCCGTTTGCCACGGTGTCGCACTTCATCGCGACCAACCGGCCGCTGCTCGCGCACGACCCGCCCGAACCGAGCGCCGTCGAGGCGCAGATTGGCGGGCACGTCGCGGCGCTGGTGCAGAACGGCGCGACACTGCAGATGGGGATTGGCGCGATTCCAGACGCGGTGCTGCGCCGGCTCGGTGACAAGGAGGACCTCGGCATCCACACCGAGATGTTCTCCGACGGTGTCATGGCGCTCATCAAGAACGGCGTGGTGACCAACCGCCTGAAGCACGTGCACCGCGGCCGGACGGTCACCAGCTTCGTCAACGGCTCACAGCAGCTGTTCGACTTCGTGAACGACAACCCGTTCGTCGAGTTCCATCCGTGCGACCGCACGAACGACACCGCAATCATTCGCCGCAACGATCGCGTCGTGGCGATCAACTCGGCGCTCGAAGTGGATCTGTCCGGACAGGTCTGCGCTGATTCGATCGGCTACCGCATCTATTCGGGCATCGGTGGCCAGATGGACTTCATCCGCGGCGCCGCGCTGTCGAAGGAGGGCGTGCCGGTCATCGCCCTGCCGTCGACGGCGGCCGGCGGCACGCTGTCGCGCCTCGTGCCGGCGTTGAAGCCTGGCGCGGGTGTGGTGACGACCCGCGGTCATGTGCATTGGGTGGCCACCGAGTACGGCGCCGTCAACCTCTTCGGCCGCAGCCTGCGTCAGCGCGCGGAGTTGCTCATCTCCATCGCGCACCCTGACATGCGAGGCGAGCTGTCGCGCGCCTACCTGGCTGTGCGGCACGTCGACCTCGGAGCGTCGCAACCATGAGCGGCCGCGACAACGCGCGCCTCGTCTACTCGACCGGCGGCGGCGAGGCGTGCCAGGTCTGCGGCTGGCCGAAGAGCAACTGCCAGTGCAGCAAGAAGTCGGCGCCGCAGGACGCCGTGCCGAACCGGCCGGTCGCGAAGCTGCGGGTGGAGAAGGCCGGCCGCGGCGGCAAGACCGTCACGGTGGTCTACGACCTGCCGCGCAACGACCTGTTCGTGAAGGAACTCTGCCTCGACCTGAAGAAGTCGTGCGGCACGGGCGGCGCCGTGAAGGACGGCACCATCGAGCTGCAGGGCGACCACCGCGAGCGGCTGCGCGAGTGCCTCACGAAGAAGTTCTTCCTCGTGAAGGGCTGAGGTCTTACGGGCCTGCGGGCTGCGACAGCAGGCCGAGTCGCCAGGACGACAGGACGTAGCTGCCGACCTTCAGGTTGGCCGTGGCCGGGAGAGCGGCGGGAGGAGCGTGCGCACCAGTTCGGCAGCGCGCGGGACGGCGCTCGCCACGAGCGGCGTGAGCGCGTGCCCAAGCTCGAACGACTCGGCACCGATCTCTACCAGCCATGCCTGCGGCGCGCGGTCGAAGGCGGCGAGGCCGAGGCCGACGAGTGCGGCAGGCGAGAGCCTGTGATCGAGACGTGGCGAGGACGAAGGTGCGACGATCTGGCAGCGCACGGCACCGGCGGGCAGATCGGTTGCCGCGTCGATGAAGACCACGACGTCGGCGGCGGCGATGTCTGGCGCCAGCTCCGGCAGCAGTTGATGCGGGGTGAGGACCGAGACGTCGGACCGTTCGATCTCGGCGGCGCGAGCCACCGACGGCCCGACCGCATCGTCGCCCCGCAGCGGGTTGCCGAAGCCGATCACGAGCGTCATGACAGCCGGCTCAGGGTCTGCAGCACGGAGCCGTCGGCCGCCACCAGATCGACGACGAGCGGCATCGTGCCGGCGGCGTGCGTGGAGCAACTGAGGCACGGGTCGAAGGCGCGAATGCCGGCCTCGACGCGGTTCAGCATGCCTTCGGTGAGATGGGCGTCATCGACGAACGCCTTGGCGATCTGCGTCACCGTGCGGTTCATCGCGAGGTTGTTCTGGCCTGTCGCAATCAGCAGGTCGAGCCTGGTGATCAGCCCGTTCTCGTCCACGGTGTAGTCGTGGAACAGCGTGCCGCGCGGCGCCTCGGACATGCCGATGCCGTGGGTGCGGTTGCGGCTGGCGCGCGCGAGGATGTCGGTGCCGAGTGCGTCGGCGTTATCGAGCAGTTGACCGATCCGTTCGAGCCCGTACAGGATCTCGATGAGGCGCGCGTAGTGATAGTGGAACGAGGCGAGCACCGGACCGCTGGCACGCGCGCGGAAGCGGTGCAGTTCCTCGTCGGCGAGCGGCGTGCCGCAGCGGTCGGCGACGTTCAGCCGGGCCAGCGGGCCGACACGGTAGGCGCCGTCCACCGGGCCGAGCGGTGCGTAGTAGGGCGACTTGAGGTAGCTCCACGGCTCGACCTGTTCGGCGAGCAGCGCCTTGGCGGCCTTCGCATCGAGCTGGTCGGCGATGATGGTGCCGGTGGCGTCCATCAGCCGCAGGCGGCCGCCATAGGTCTCGAGCGTGCCGTCCGGCGACACCATCCCGAGGAACAGCGTCGGGAAGTGACCGAAGGTATCGACCTCCATCGTGCGGTTGTCGAGCGCGCCGCGGAACCACTCGAGCGTCGACGTTGCCGTGGCGAGCGCCTCGGGTAGCCCCGCGAGGATGAGGTCGCGTCCTTCGGGCGACAGTGCGGCGATGACGCCGCCGGCCACCGCCCACGAGGGGTGAATGCGCTTGCCCGCGATGATGTCGATCACCGACTGGCCGAACTGGCGCAGACGGATGCCGCGCCGCGCGAGTTCAGGGTTCAGCCGCGCGACCCCGAGGACGTTGCGCGTCGCCGGGTCGGCGTCGTACCCGAGGAGCATGTCGGGCGACGACAGGTAGAAGAAGCTCAGCGCGTGCGACTGCACGATCTGCGCGAGGTTGACGACGCGGCGCAGCAGCAGCGCGGTGTCGGGGATCTCCACCGCCAGCAGGCGATCGCCGGCGTCGGCCGATGCCAGCATGTGGCTGACCGGGCAGATGCCGCAGATGCGCGACGTAATCGCCGGCATCTCCTGAAAGTGCCGCCCTTCGCAGAACGCTTCGAAGCCGCGGAATTCCAGCACGTGGAAGCGCGCGTCCAGCACGTGGCCCTGATCGTCAAGCTGGATGGTGATCTTGGCGTGCCCTTCGACGCGGGAGACCGGCTCGATGGTGATGGTCTTCGACATGACGTGTGCCTATCCGAGCGTCGCGCGGCTCTGCAGATCGAGGGGCCTGCCGGCGACCAGTTCGCTCAGCACGAAGAAAATCAGGTCTGCCGGCGGCGGGCAGCCCGGGAGGTAGTAGTCGACCGCGACGAGGCTGCGCAGCATCTGTACCTTCGGCAGCAGCGGCGGCACGGAACCGGCGTTCGCGCCGACGCCAGGGATGCGCGCCGTGTCGGTGCCGTAGGAGCGGGCCAGCACCGGCATCGGATCGCCGAGCGGGTTGCGCAGCGCCGTGACGTTGCCGGCGACGGCGCAGTCGCCGAAGGCCACGAGCACCGCGGTGCGCGAGCGCACGAGTCGCAGCAGCCGCGCGTTGTCCTCGTTGGCCACCGCGCCCTCGACGAGCGCGATGTCGACATGCTCGGGGAACTGCTTGATGTCCATGAACGGCGAGTAGACGAGGTCCATGCGCTCGGCGAGATCGAGCAGGCGTTCGTCCAGGTCGAGCAGCGACATGTGGCAGCCGGAGCAGCCTCCCAGCCACACCGTGGCGACGCGCGGTCGGGTCAGCGATTCCACAGCTTCTGCTCCCTCGCCATCTTGAGGTAGGTGACGAAATGCGGGTCCTTGTTCGTGGCGCTGGTGCCCTTCTCGAAGAGCGCCCCAGTCGGGCATACCCGCACGCACTTGCCGCAACTGGTGCACGATGCGGACTGCCCCCACGGCTCGTGCAGGTCGCTGATGACCAGCGTGTGCCGGCCGCGACCCATCAGGTCCCAGGTGTGCGCGCCTTCGATCTCGTCGCAGACGCGGACGCAGCGGGTGCAGAGGACGCAGCGGTTGTGGTCGAGGATCCACCGCGGGTGCGAGGCGTCCATCGACAGCTGCGGCGCCTGCGGTTCGTAGCGGACGTGGTGCACGCCCATCGACACCGCCAGGTCCTGCAGTTCGCACGTGTGGTTCGCGACACAGACTGCGCAGACATGGTTGCGCTCGGCGAGCAGCAGTTCGACGATCTGGCGACGGTAGCTACGCAACGTCTCGGAGTTGGTGGTGACCGTCATCCCCTCGACCGCCTTCGTCATGCAGGCGGCCTGCAGGCGGTTCGACCCCTCGACCTCCACCAGACACAGTCGGCAGGCGCCGACTTCCGACAGCCCCTCGAAGTGACACAGCGTCGGGATGGGAATGTGGTGTTCGCGCGCGACAGCGAGCAGTGTCGCCCCTTCGGCTGCCGAGACCAGCGTGCCGTTCATCGTGAGGGTGGTGACGCTCATCGCGGATCCTCGCCGTTCATCGAGCAGACGCCGGCCGGGCAGACGTGGTCGTGGATGTGCGCCATGTACTCGTCGTAGAAGTGACGCAGCGTGCTCCGCACCGGGTTGGCGGCGGTCTGTCCAAGGCCGCACAGGCTGGTGCGCGTGGTCAACTCCGCCAGTTGTTCGAGCAGCGCCAGATCGCGATCGGTCGCGGTGCCGTGGGTCATCTTGGTGAGCAGCCCGTGCATCTGCACCGTGCCGGCGCGGCACGGCACGCACTTGCCGCACGACTCGTCGCGGCAGAACTCCATGAAGTAGCGCGCGACGTCGACCATGCACGACGTCTCGTCCATCACGATGAGGCCGCCAGAGCCCATGATCGAGCCGATGCCGGCCAGCGCTTCGTAGTCGACCGGCAGGTCGAGGTGCGCTGCCGGGATGCAGCCGCCAGACGGGCCGCCCGTCTGCGCAGCCTTGAACTGCCGCCCGTCAGGAATGCCGCCGCCGATGTCGAAGATGATCTCGCCGAGCGGCATGCCCATTGGCACTTCCACCAGGCCGGTATTCACGATACGTCCGGCCAGCGCGAACACCTTCGTGCCCTTGCTGCGTTCGGTGCCGAGCGTCGCGTAGTGCGCACCGCCGTGCAGGATGATTGGCGCGATGTTGGCGTACGTCTCGACATTGTTGATGAGGGTGGGGCGCCCCCACAGCCCCGCCTCGGCCGGGAACGGCGGCCGCGGCCGCGGCATGCCGCGCTTCCCTTCGATGGAGGCGATGAGCGCGGTCTCCTCGCCGCAGACGAACGCGCCGGCGCCGATGCGCAGGTCGATGCGGAAGTTGAACTGCGAGTCGAGGATGCGGTGCCCGAGCAACTGCATGCGCTCGGCCTGCCGGATGGCCGTCTTGAGACGCGTGATAGCCAGCGGATACTCGCCGCGCACGTAGATGTAGCCCTGCTCGGCCCCGACCGCATACGCCGCGATGGCCATGCCTTCGAGGACCCGGTGCGGGTCGCCTTCGAGGACGCTGCGGTCCATGAAGGCGCCGGGGTCGCCCTCGTCGGCGTTACAGACGATGAACGTGCCGTGGCCCGCCGCCTTCGCCACGGTGCTCCACTTGAGTCCGGTGGGGTAGCCGGCACCGCCGCGTCCGCGCAGGCCGCTCAGACTCACTTCGCGCACGACATCCTCGGGATGCAGTTCGGCGAGCGTGCGTTCGAGTGCGGTGTAGCCGCCGGCGGCCAGGTAGTCCTCGATCCGTTCCGAGTCCACGATCCCGGCATCGGAGGTGACGATGCGGTGTTGACGGGTGAAGAAGGGCTGCTGCAGATCGCAGCGCTGTTCGAGCGGCAGCACGCCGGACGGCAGCCCGGCGATGACCTGTTCGGCAAACGCCGGCGTGGTCTTCGTGAAGAGCACCGGCTCGGCATCACCACGCGTCACCCGCATCAGCGGTCCAGCGTGGCACAGCCCGAGGCAGCCGGTGCCGAGCACACGCACGGCGCCGGACAGGTTGTGCGCGATCACGGCCGCGCCGAGCGCGTCCTTGACCGCGGCGCCACCGGTCGAGATGCAGCCGGCCGCCGAGCAGACGGCGATGCGCGCCGTCGAAAGGGAAATGGCGGTGCGTTCGCGTTCGCGCACGGCCGCGAGATCGTCGGCAATCATGGCTGTTCCATCCAGCTGCGCGTGCGGGCCAGTGCCGTCTCGGCGGTCACGCGGCCCGCGATCTCCTGGTCGAAGACCAGCACCGGTGCCAGCCCGCAGGCGCCGAGGCAACGCGCGCTCACGAGCGACAGCGTGCCGTCGGGCGTGGTGCCGCCAACCTCGAGGTGATGTTCACGTTCGAGTGCGGACAGGATTGTCGCCGTCCCCTTCACGTAGCAGGCGGTGCCGAGGCAGACGACGCAGGTGTGTTCACCACGCGGCTTCAGCGTGAAGACGTTGTAGAAGGTCGCCACGCCGTAGACGCGGCTGGGCGGCACCTTCAGGCAGCGGCCGACATACTTCAGGCAGTCGAGGTCGAGGTAGCCGTACAGCTCCTGGGCGGTGTGGAGGATCTCGATGAGTGCGTCGGGTTGATGCCGGTGACGTTTCATCGCCGCGTCGAGCATCGTGCGGCGATTGTCGGCTGGCGCCTTCGTGGGGAGTGCCGCTGCGGTAGCCATCTGCCGTGCGTACGTTGCGACAGTCATGCCTGCCGGAATTGCTGGTGTTTTTGCGTGCGTGATTTCGTCGCTGCCGGATTGCCGTCATCGACGCCGACGGCTCTGCCTGCCTTCTGCAGGCCGGGCGGGTCTGGCGGGTCTGGCGGGTGGTCCGGCTGAAGCCGGACACTACGTACTGTTCGCGTGCAGGTGTGGTGTCGGACTTCAGCCGGACCTTTGGCTCGGGGCCTGAAGCCCAGAGCCCGAAGCCTGAAGCCTGCCCGCCTTCAGCGGGCGCCGAACGCGCGCCGCGTCACGTCGTGGCGGAAGTCGAACAGGCGGCGGAGTTTCGGCTCGACGATGAGCCTGGCGGCGAGGTCGCCGAGCAGGCCAAAGGGGAGCGCGTATTCGATGCGGTCTTCCAGGAGGCAACTGTCGGGACCAGTGGCCACCATGCGGTGCACGTGGCGCCACGACCGGAAGGGGCCGCGCACCTGCTGGTCGGTGAACGACTCGCCGTAGTGATAGTTGCGATGTTCGAGATCCCACCGAAGAGAGAACGGCCAGGGGCCGACCCGCACCGACACCTGGGCGCCGTCCTTGATGCCGCCCACCTGTGTGAGCACGCGCACCGGCTCGCCCGGGGGCGTCAGTTGCTGGAACGCGCCGGGCGCCTCGTGCCAGTCGAAGAGCGCCTGCGCCGAGGTGTGGACTGGCGTGGTGCGAAGAAAGACGTGGAGGCTCATGGGTGGTCTCAGCCGCGGAGCAGGACGTAGACCGCGCCGGCCCCGCCGTCGTCGCGCGGCGCGTCGGTGAAGGCCAGCACGCTGTGCAGGGTGCGCAGCAGGGCGCGGACGGCGGTGCGGAGCACGGGAGCCCCGGTCGAATGCAGCCCGCGGCCGTGCACGATTGCCACGCAGCGATAGGCACCACGATGTTGCTCGATGAAGGTGCGCACCTCGACCAGCGCCTCCTTGCTGGTCAGCCCGTGCAGGTCGAGGTGACGGGCGGCCACGTACTGGCCGCGCCGCAGCTTCCGCAACGCGCGCCGATCGACGCCGGGCGCCACATAGGCGGTATCGGTGTCGGTGTCCTCCGGTTCGTCGTCGCGCGAGCGCTCGGGCGGCGGCCGATACGGCTGACGCGGCGCCGGTGGCGGCGGCAGGAAGGTCCGCAGGCGGACGCGGTGGTCCTTCGGCAGTGGCGTGACGTCGGCCATCGCCGCGTCCAGTTGCCGCTGTTCCTCCTCGGGGTCGTGTTCGAGTTGCCGCCGTGCCACACCTGATTATGGCGGGGCACGGCGCGCCTGGTCACGCGGCTATTGCAACAGGCACCACCACGGAGGACGCAGAGGACGCGGCGAGCTAGAGCGTTTTCCATTTTCGGTGTAGTGTCCGCCTTTAGGCGGACCCCAGAAAGTCCGGCTAAAGCCGGACACTACGTACTACACCGAAGCGGAAAACGCTCTAGAAG
>Ga0114974_10002484_pt1 | contig 14157 bp, 16 predicted proteins | sample S_130206_EF_Meta_FD_87318 | JGI IMG/M metagenome (GOLD analysis project Ga0114974, IMG submission 87318) | Freshwater microbial communities from Lake Simoncouche, Canada to study carbon cycling - S_130206_EF_MetaG | ecosystem: Environmental > Aquatic > Freshwater > Lake | place: Lake...
TCCGGCTTATAGGGCGACTCTTCTTTATATTTACTCTGCGTTGAGTAAATCTGCGCTCATTTGTTTATGCAAAAGTGTTTAGTTTTATGCAAGACCTTGGATATTTTTGCCAATTTCTATGGGCAATAAAATGGACATATGGGCAAAATCGTGGACAAGATTAGTTGCCTTTTATTTTCCCAAAAATGGCTGTGAGCATTCTTTCCTGCATTGCTTCTACGCATTTAGGACAATGTTTTATTGGACTAACCTGCTCATCTGATCCCTGAAAAGTATTATTACATTCGGCACATACCATTTCATTATTCATTTATTTTCTCCTTTGTTTGATTCAAGTGTTCAATTACTAGGCGAGCTGATTCAAGGGCTGGCTTGATCTCAAATTCATAACTCTCATCTACACCATAAGCGAAATAAAGAGCTTTCACCATAATTATTGCTATTTCTACAGGTGATTGTTTTGTTAGATCAATGAACTGTGAATAGTTGGGTGAGTAGCTAGCTGCATTAAATCTCCACCCCAGAAAAAGCATTATCTGCTGATTTGCCTCCGAAAGTGGTGGCTCTAGGTATTCATTTCCAATAGCTTCAATTAGCAAAATATTCCCATGCTCGTGAAGTGCTTGAACATAGGGTCCAAACTCATAATTACCCCCAGCAAATTGCATTGTAAAGTAATCAACTTTTTGTTCTATATACATCGCAAGCACTTTGATGACTGGATTTAAATAATCAGGTAAGTGTTTCATAATTTTACAATCTAATTATACACTTTTAATGTACTGCGGTGAAATGATAATACATCTTAAATAATTTAAATTTAATTTCCCTATTCATTGATAGCAAAAAGTAAAATAATCTTGAATTTTACTTTTTGACTCTACGCGCAAAGTCGTCTACCTCGATATACCTACTAATTACTCTTACACCCACCCCTTCCACGTTCCAATATGTTTCTGCCACTTCTTTTCTAGATCTTTACCACCGCCGTAACTTCTAAAGTTGATGATCTCAACCTCATAACCACACTTGCAGTGGGCCATACAGATCATCACGCCTTCAACTACTGGATACTCCAGTGAGAATTGATGCTTTCCATGTGATATTCCAGTCAGGATTATTGATCCCATTATTTTTCCTCTTCCTGCTCATCTGATGTTCTCTTTTATCATCAGCAGGTCTTCCTCTAGAACCACCGTGCGCGGAGGGCGCGGTTGGTACTAAGCAAGCTAAAGGGCTTAACGCTTAGTTCTTGACCTGTTCAAAGTATAGGCCTAGTAACTGTCAGTGGATAGGAGCAGACTCCAGGGATGAGTACAGAAGAAAAGCGTTATCGAGTAACTGCTCAACTAGTGAGCATCCATCAAATAGTTGTGCAGGGTAGAGATGAAGATGAGGCTCGTGATTTTGCAAATGCTATTGATTTTGAGAAGTGGAGCTATGTTGAAGGTGAATATGAAATAGTAGATATTGATAAGGATTTCTTTGAAAGAAAACTAAAGGTTGAACAAGATACAGAATTCTTACCTACTACAGATGGTCCTTACTTGAAGATAGTTAAGGGATAGGTATTAGTTATGGAAAACAACACAGCTCAGAAAATAATCGCCTTTGCCACAATTCTTCCCTTGCCATTTGCGCCCGGCTGAACACTTTATTTTCTGAGTAAGTAACCTAGTATTTATTATTTAGCGAAGTAAAATAATATTTTACATAGTATTGGTTTTACGTGATGCCCAAAAATAGATAGCACCCCAAAAAATTGGACTTAGTATCGCGATAGCGATGCTGCCCTGAACAAGCCCTCCCAGAAATCCAAGTGGAATAAATGCTAAAGATATTGTTTTTAAAGTGTCCATACCGCTCCTTTGTGTAGTAGTTCATTAGGTGCTCAGACCTGGATTAAGACCTAATTCTTGACCCAGCTCCTACAGGTTACGCTTGAATAGCCATGAATTAGGGAACTAGGCATTGTCACCTACTGCGTTTACGATGGTGGCATGCACAAGAGCAGACTAATCATCATAAGTTGTATTTTACCTTTGCTGATTACTGGCTGTGGCTCTACTCCTGATGCTATGCCACCGAAAGTTGTTGACATCTTTATCCTTGATCTTTCAACATCCAATGACAAGAACAGTCAATTATTAAGGTTGGATGAAGATCTAAAACGGTCATTAACGGACAATGGGCTTGGTGTACCAAAACCAGTCTCTGACGAAAAAGTCTTTGGCCCAGTGACCACTATATTCACATTTATAGAGGATTCTGCTTTAAAAGCGGAATCATTTAAACTACAAGATGCATTAACTGCAGAGAAGTTATGGCAAGAAGAATTTGCTACCGACCGCGATAGGAATGCAAAAGCATGGTCAGAGTTATCAAGTGCTTATAACGCATATCTCAAAAGTTCTCTAAGTAATTTTTCAATGCCTAATTGCTCAAGTGACTTAAATAAAAGTCTTTCTTCAAAGTTTGTTGCTGAGCGAAAGCGTACAAGAATTGTTAGAGTTCTTTGCGATAAAATCAATATATTATCGGTTAACTATTTAGAGATGAAAAAATACGTATCAACTGTTAATGCTCCGCTCACTGATATTTTTGGGACTCTGAGTAAAGTTGACCGATTAGTGAATCAAATCGCAGCGGGTGATCCAGATGCAGTAATAACTGTCAATATTGGTTCAGATATGCAACATGAAACAGGTGATTCGCGGGATACTCCAGCAAAGATTAAAGCAATTAATTATGAGCGAGGTCAAGCCTGCGAATTCGGTACTAACGACAGGAAGAAAGAAGGACTAACTTTCGATAAAAAATCGATTGTTAAAATCAATGGAATCGGAAATGCCAATATTAGCGCCGAATATGGAAATGCCTTAGTTAGATACTGGGAATGCTTTTTCCAGCCCACCGCAGAAATACGATAGAGAGGATATAAAATGAAAATACCATTTCTTCAGGAGAGATTGGTAACAATGAGCAATATGAAACGAATGGCGAGAGGGCGAGGTAGGAGAGATGGCCGAGCTGAGAAACCGTCATCAACTTCTGGGAAAAACTCTGTTCCATTTATAAGCCAGGCTAATGCTCACTTTATTGCTGAGGGCGAGAGAGCTATTGCTAATACAAGAAAACTTTTAAACGAAAGAATCTATGAATCCCTTGAACGGAAAGAACAAATAGCACTTTTAGAATCTCGAATGGGGAAAGTTTCACAATCAATTATAGAAGCAGATGCCCGTGTTAAATATTTCAAGAGCGAGCTAGATGGCTATAAAGAAGAAAATACTATGGGTAGATTTGGTAGAACTCGTTTAATTCCAGACAAATTGTATTGGTTTGTGTTAACAATACTTGTTTCTGGTGAAATCTTGGTTACAGCTCCTGCACTCGTTCAGCTGTTTGGTGAAGGTAAGTGGCAATCATGGGTTATTGCAGTTGCAGTTGGATTCTTACCAGTTGCAGGGGCACATTTGATTGGAACATTTTTGAAATCTAGATTAGACCGACAACGCCCACAAGAGGGCTGGGTTAAATCAATATATACAGCAGTGTTTATCATACTTTTATTTGCTATTTTTGCACTAGGTGTTTTGCGGGCAGGTATCACTGAGGGGAATTTGCTTGATTTTGCGATTGTCCCAATAGATAAAACTAAACAATTTTTAGTCCTATTTTTTATATCTATACAGTTAGGTTTTTTTACTGTTGCAATTGGTCTTGGATTCTTGCATCATTCCCCAGCCGCAGAATCACTCGCTGATGCGAAGAAAGAATTAAAATTAGTTAAAGCGGAGGAGAAAGAAATACAGATTCCACTTTCAAAATATAAATCTAGGAGTGGTCTTACAAATGACGAGGTGGATGCAAAAATACGATCACTAAAATCAGAGATTGAAATATTAAGTAAAGAGTTTGAGATAGCTGTTTCTATTTATCGCGAGGCAAATATTCATGCTAGGCGGGATGAGATGGATGGAGCCCACCCTGCACTGCAGGCTCCAGAGATTTCTATTGATATAGACAGATTTCAAGATGTGTACTCCGCTATTAAAAGTTAAGTAGAAAGGCGTAAATCTGATATTAGATCAAGAGATTAAGTATTTTGTTTACGGCCATGTTGATGAAAGCAGCTGTAGTCATAAGTGAAGGAATCGAGTAATTTAAAGCAATGAGACCAAATTTGCCTTTGGATAAGTCTTCACTTGTGAATCATAAGTTACACATAATTCTAAGCGTTATATCTTTTGGAGGTTGGCTACCAATATATGCTGCTTATTACTTTTTTCGAAAATTTTCAGGCTCGAAAATTAATGTAAAAATTTTTATAGAACAATTAGTAAGAAATCTATCTTCTAAAACAAAAAAATTAACGACTAGACAAAAGATTTTATTAGTATTTGCTATTTTAGTTATCGGTGTTGTTGGTACATTTGCCGATGATAATTCAGTGACCTCTACAGAAATTTCTGCCCCAACCCCAACACCAACTCCAACCCCAACTCCAACCCCAACTCCAACACTAGATAATGAAACTAGTGCAGGTACTGCAGTAATTATTTCAGATATTAGAAACGATAGCGCTTTAGATGGTGATGGCACTTGGTTTTGGGCCGCAAGTTTTAAAACAAATACTGCAAATCTTACAAAAACGGATTGTGTGGTGAAAGCCCTAAACGAAAGTGGAAAGGTTATTGGTGAAACTTCTTATAGGGGTACCACCAACAAGGATGGAAGAGTATTTGGTAAAGATTATGTCGAAGCAACTAAAGAAAAAGTTCTTGCAATTAAATCATTTGACATTCGGTGCACCATCGCTGCTATTCCAAAAGGGGAGGCTACCTTTTCAATTTCTATTAGTGGATGGCAAGTAGTAAATCCTGCCTCTGGTTATGCAATTTTCACTATCCGTAACGTTGGCGAAATTGCCGGTGAACCAATCTGCAGGATAATTGTTGAAGATGAGTCTGGCACTTTTAAAGGTACGGGCTTCATTATCGGAGTCGGTGGAATTGAGCCAGGCGCTAAATATCAGGGCAAGAAACTGTTAACCATCAAGAAACAAGGCGCATCTTTTGTTTCGCAATCGAGTGGATATTGCAATTAGTGTTGGTGGGTTATGTCTTATTAAGTTCCTGCCTGCTTTGAAACCATTAAGTGGACACTGATTACTAGATCAGTAGTCCTTACAAAACTTACAAAAAAGGGCTAACCTCACGTGTGAGCTTTTATAGAGCAAAGATTATTTTAATCACTGCATTTTTGGTAGTGGGTTTCTTAGGTATTCCTGCAAAGGCAGAGTCACTTGAATTAGTAATAGCTGAGGACCGTACAACTGGCTATAACAGAGCCTTATTTAAACACTGGATAGATGCTGATAAAAATGGCTGTGATACTAGGGCAGAGGTATTAATAGAAGAAGCAGTTACTAAACCCAAGGTTGGCGCTAAGTGCAAACTAACTGGTGGTAAATGGGTTAGTGCTTACGACGGAAAAACAGTTACTAATGCATCATCACTAGATGTTGACCATTTGGTTCCACTTGCTGAGGCTTGGCGAAGCGGGGCTTGGAAGTGGAGCAGTTCTCAACGTCAGGCCTACGCAAATGATTTAGAAGATTCTCGCGCATTAATTGCAGTAACTCTTTCAACTAATCGTTCTAAGGGAGATAAAGACCCAGCGCTTTGGATGCCCTCAAAAGAACAATGCACTTATACAGAGAATTGGATTGCAGTAAAAAATAAGTACTCACTGACATTTGATAGAAAAGAAGCAGCGAAATTAACCTCACTTCTTAGCGGTTGTGGCTTAAATACTTCAAGCGATAACCCTTTATCTATTCCTGAAGTATCCACTCCTATTGTTACGTACTCAAATGTGACTTATTATGGAGAACCATTTGTTCTAGCAAAAATTCAGGCTCCGACTATATTTGAAATTAGTAATCCTCGTAAATATCAATCAGGAATCTCAGTCGTTTCTAATTCAAGCTTAATTATTCCAGGAAGAATAATTATAAAGTGTTTTACAGGTCCATACGATGAAAAAATTATAAACAGCAAATTTGCTGACGGGATATATCTTCCATCTGGACAGAATACAGAACTATATTTGACTATTTTCCAAAGCCAAGATTTAATCTCCTGTTTACTGACTCCAACTTTAACCTTCAACATTTCAACCACATTTAGGTCTAATGGAAATTCAGATCATGAGTTTTTAAAGCAATCACCTAAATTTGAAATTTTAGCAACAGCGCCCGCTCCCACTCCAACACCAACACCTTCTCCTACGCCGGTCACAATTGTTACCCCTGGAGCGTTTTGTGCACCAGCAGGGGCTATAGGTAAAGCAACTTCAGGAGTAACCTACACATGTACGAGTTCTTCAACGGACTCTAGGAATAGATGGAGGCAATAATGAAGAAGAACCTGGGAATCTTTTGGACCGCTGCCTTGGCATTAACTTTCTTTCTTTCTGCTTGCTCGAGCTCGTCCAATGAAGTAACAAGTAGTGCTCCTATCGATACTTGCCAAACTGCCTCTGAAGAAGATTTGAATAATATAAATGAGGGAATGATAAGTTCTAAGTTCCAAGTTGAATCAGGATTTACTGCAGATTTTAGCGCAGAGGATATTGAAGCAATAACACAGGTCTTCCCTAGCTACGTGAGCCCAAAAGTATTTGCTGCCAATATACCTGGCAAAGAAGGGGAGTCAGTCATCGGCCTTTGGGGAATTCAGAAATTCGATTACGGATGGAGAATTACTGCGCTAGACAGGCAGACGAAGGAGTATTCCAATTTAGGTGCAGACATAACTGAAGGTAGCGCTACCGGAAGAGTGAATGCCGTAATGTTGGATTTAAGCGCCAACACAAATGTAATCTCTTGTCTTAAGAATTGAGGGTAAAAAATAATGTTACTAGCGTCAATCCGACATAGGCTTAGTCAACTTTTCATGGAGAATGGTTTATTTATAGTGACGCTTGGAATAGGTAACAATGTCTAAAGGAGTTTACACAGTTGAAAAAATAGTAGGCGATAAGGGTGTATCTGTTAACTTGACGATTCACGACAAAGGGTTCAATACAAAGCAAGGGTGGACGACCTCACCGGATAACTACTTATGGAAAGATGTAACAGAATTATCAGTTGAAGGTCCCGATGCATTACAAAAAAGAATTACAGCAACTAGAATATTAGCGACTGGCATTTTTGCATTAGCATTTAAAAAGAAAACTGGTGAGACTTTTACATTTATTTCTTTTAGTAATGGGAGAGAGCCACTAATTCTGAAATTCTTAAAAAAGTCTGAACCCGAGGTCAAAGCAATATTTGCTCCATTTAAGAATCAAATTAGCCAACAAGCAATATCGGAAATTTCCACAGTTGAAAAAACAGAGGATGTAACTGAACAAATCAGCAAACTTGGTGGGCTGTTTGAAAAAGGTCTTATAACGGAACAAGAGTTCAAGGCATCAAAAGCAAAAATACTGGGTATATAGAATCAATTAGATGATGCACGTGCACTAATAGTTATACCTGGCGCCTTTTGTTCACTAGCAGGGCTATCCGTAACTCAGCTTCAGGCGTAACATACACGTGCAAGACATCGCCAACCGATACAAGAAATAGGTGGAGGCAATAATGAAAAAAGTTATCGTGGCAAGTATTTGCTTAGGACTAGTTATCGCTTTTCCATCACACTCTAATGCTGCAGCTAAAAAGTTTAAGAACTGCACAGAATTAAACAAAGTTTATCTAGGCGGAGTCGCACTTCCTGGCGCAGTTAACGCTGGAGGAGCCACTAAAAAAACTCCTAAATATGACAAGGATTTATATACAGCCAATAAGAAATCAGACCGTGACGGTGATGGAATAGCTTGTGAGAAGTAAACTGAAGGATTAAATTATTATTTACTAGATTTATAGCCGGTAGGGCACTTTGGCTTAGTGCCTGTAATATTCTTAACTAATTTTCCTTTAGTACATTTAATTGTTTTTTCTTCGGTATTTGCTTCTATATCTGCATTCTCTCCAGGAACTAATACAACTGCACAATTCAAATCATATGAGTCACAAATACCTGAACTCTCTTTAACTACTTTAGGGTAAAAAATCGCCTCAATATTTTTACATCCCTTAGTGGTGAATTCAATTTTCTGATTTGTATCTACCCACTCTCCAAGTTTGGAGTGTTTTGGATCTGGAACCCAATTTTGGACATAAGCACTTAGTTTTGAAATGTCAGCATAAGCTCTAACTTTATGAGGTTTTGTTCTAGATAGCGCTGTGAAACTGACTAAATTATATCCAGCACTCGATCTAACCAGTGCTTTGCTCTTCCAATTATCTATCGAATACTCAACAATGTAATTGCCATTGTAAAAACTGCTATCAGAGGAAATTGCCTTATCGTGAACGAGCATAAGTGAAAACCTATTACTATTTTTTGAGTAGGCATTAATTTGATAATCTGATTTTACTGGTTGTCCTAACCCACTCAATCCCGAAAGAAAGAGCGATTCTGGTAGGCATACTTGTCTTTTATTATTTGCTCCTGCTGGTAAAACTATACTTATAATATTTGACCACCATCCACCACGGTAGGCAACTATTGCAACATCATGATTGATTGTAGAGTTAATCGAACCTACTGTTATGTATTGCGAAATAGCGTTTGTGCACTTCCAGGATGATTTACCGACTTCTCTTGTATAAACAAAATAGTAAGTAAGTGAACCAGTTAAAGATCCATCGTTTGGTTCCCACCTAGATGTTGTCACACTAATTGCATTTCCTAACATGGTTGCTGTTGCAGTAAGTAATTCTCCTTGAGCTGCTCCACTCGTAGGCCCACTTGTGGAACTTTCACAAGAAAGTATTGGATCGGCAGCATAGGCGCTTATTGCTGGCGGCGTAATCAAGGCAACGATAATTAAGAGCAGAAAACTCATACGCTTCATGAATTGATCCTAGACTTAACTCAACTGAATGTATACAGTCAGTTATTTTCTTCAAACTCTTCAGTTAATCGCATTAATTCCTTAATTGATTTAACGGGAAAATCATTTTCGCGCCAAGTCTCCGTATAACCAGAGTAAGTACCAGCAATTTTTGCGTCGCCTAATTTTATGCCTTTCTTTTTTATAAAATCTAGAATGCTCTTTTCCCAAGATTTTGCCATTAGTCCGTCCATTGACTCCGAAATCTCTACAACTTCCCAACCAAGTTTCTTGTGATCGTTTAGACGATTATTAAGATTATTTGTAATACCTATTTGTAGTAATCCCCATAGTTCATGTTTTAGAAAGTAAATCCAAGCTTCCTTATTGTTATCAAATCCAAATTTAGTACAGGAAGGACAACCATCTCCTCGATAAGTTCTATCTTTTACAACCGAAGGCCAAACATGTCCAAACTCGCAGATCCATGAGCGTTTAGAATGTGTACCAGCAAGAACAAGTGAGGGGTCCCAACCATTGGCTTGTAGTGCTACCTCGGGAAATAAAGTTTTTAAATCGTTAAATCCTTTCAAAACTTTTCTACCCTCACAAACAGGACAGCCAGATTCCATATTTGTGCGGCTATTTGGACTTGCAGGCCAAATATGACCAAGGGTACAAATCCAATTAAGTTTCTTGTTATGTCCACGAGTGAAAGCTGTTGTGTCCCAACCATATGCCTGTTCGGCTAAGACTGGATCCGTAGTTGCTAAGTCATTAACACCTTTCATTATTTGGTCACCACTGCATACGGAGCATCCACTGCTGCGACCTGTGCGTTGATGGGGAGGTGCATTGAATATATGACCTAATGAACATTTCCATTCGCAATCCAAGTTACTTCCTGCAGTCAAGGTATGAGGATCAAAATTAAATGCTTCACTTGCCAGTTCAGGGTGAGTAGTAGAAAGATCATTAAATCCCGCTAAAACTTGTCGACCCGCACATATTGGGCAGCCTTGCATTCTGACCGTTCTATTTTGAGGTTTTGAATCATAAAGGTGACCAAGTGTGCACTTCCATGTGCAATATCTTGAAGTACTGCCAGCAACAAAATCCGTTCCATCAGAACTTACTAATTCGTTTAACATGTGTGGATGTGTAGTTGCAAAATCATTGAAACCGACCCAAACTTTTTGATTAACGCAATATGGGCAGTCTGAGTCTCTTTCAACTCGATAATTTAATTTTGTACTCCAAGTGTGCCCAAGCCGACATTTCCAATCAACTTTTTTGCCTGATGACGAATCAAGTGTTTTAGGGTCCCATCCATCAGCCTGTTTTGCCAACTTAGGATGAGTCTTGGATAGGGGAAGTTTTATTTTATTCTTAGGCACAACTTAACTGTAGAACTATATGCTGACACTCGCAATTGCCTAAATAAACTTACGGAAGGAGGGCTAGCTTCGCAGGTCGATTGAAAACAGTTTTATTCTCGATTTTATGCACGCTTCTTGAAGAAACAACACTTTTTCAAAAATCAATGTCTTATAAATGGCCTACCCTTAATTTCAGGCAAGGTGGTTACATATGGACTCAATTCAATAACCGTAAAATTCTTGAGTCCATATCAAATCTTTAAATCATGGACTACTTTTTCCATTTTATAAATGGAATTTCTAGTCCAGACCACTATTACACTATATGTCTATGTATGTAAACTGAAGTATTAATTGGTAGACCTTCGCGCTAAGAATTTTTTAAGAATAAAGCTCCTATAGCGCGATTGGAAAAAATAGTTGAGTTTAGATATATAGTTAATTTAATTAATATAGTTAGTATAGTTAGTATAGTTAGTATAGTTAATATAGTTAATATAGTTAATATAGTTAATATAGTTAATATAGTTAATAGTACTCAGATTTATTATCTTTATCTCGATAGATTAAACTTTTTTGGTTATCTAGCCGTAATACTGTTCTGATTATGCTTTTTCGTTTTTTATCATATCTCTTCCAATTAAAATAATCTGATGTATATTTTTCTATTGTATATTCTTTGTCCCCCACATTGAAAAGAACCCCCTTAGCTCTAAGTCGTTGCGTAGACGGCATCCAGTAAGCGTCCTCATTTAGCAGGCATTCCCCATCATTAACAAGGAAACCTGGAGGGTAAGTAGATATTTGGTTCCAGCAGACCATATCTCTCATCTCTATACTGCATAACGGCATTTTTGAGGAGCAGCATAGATAATCTTTTGTAATCAATAACCCAGCCTTTAAATCGGCAAAAATATCGAATACTTTATATAAATCGTAACAACGCCCTGAGAAGGGACTACCATGTTCGCAAATCTGAGACACAGTTGAATATTTGAAGCGAAACTCCTCGAGATTTATTCCAAGATTATTGGCGAAGTCCTTAAAGCCACTATTGCTAATAAAAATGGGGCCTAAGTCATTATTCGTATGAGTTTCTAGATTTGCCTCAAGGTACGAACCTTCCTTGCTGATATAAAAATACTTAAGTGTCAGAGTTTTCGTTATCTCAGAAATTGGCTCTAGATCGCTCATGCTGTCCTATTTAAAGCGTTACTCTTACAATTGGTTTATTACTAACCAATTTAGGCAGTTTGCCTTGACTACAAGTAGACAACCAATCATCTAGCTGAGACTTTTCAAATCGAAGCGTTCCACCCACTGGAGTGCATGGGATTTGTAGGCGCTCACGGTTCTGATAAAGCCAGTGGGCTGATTTCCCAAGGTAGGTAGAAGCCTCCTTTACGGTCATCCACGAGTCAGTGCCCGCCATTAATAGATCGAACTTATACATGTTCCTCCTAGGTATTGCTCTTGCCTTGGATTCAGGGTAATGTATGTCCAAGGTTAATGCAAATCCTCGGATAGGAGTTGGTATGGCTGGTTATGTGTATTCAGGAGGCTCAAGCGAGCATCTAAGTGATGTACTCACGTGGCATGACCACGATGGTGCACGGATTTGGATTCACTCCAAAGCCACGGAGAAAGGTCGCGAAACTCTTTCCATCGAAGTTCAATCTATTGGATCATTCGCACTAAAACCATCGAAGGAAGAAGAAGCCATACGACTGAAATTATGTGCAAGGCGTCAAGCTCTTAAAACTTCAGAAAGTATAAATTCGAAAACTTTTCGGACACTACCAAGCGGGCAGTTACTCGATGAACACTCCGAAATAGTTTCACGGCTAATCAATGAAAAGAGTACTTCAAAGAAAAAAAATGTTCAGTTAATCGAAGAAGTTTCAAGTAAAACAGTGGACCTTGAGAGAATATATCGTTGGGATTCAAGTGATGAGATAGTTCAAGAAGGTAAGAAATCAAAAGATGCAATAGTAATTGCGAAAGTTTATGAAATGCTGCAATCCAGCGGTTCAAGAAAACTCTCTCTACGAACTGCAGAGCTACTTGGCCTTGAGCTATCTGTCGTGCACACAGCCGTACAAGTTGCAAGACGAAACGGTTGGCTAACAAGTAACGGTTCAGGAGTTTCTGGTGGTGTCTTAACTAAAGAAGGTCAGAAAATGTTTATATCTGTTAATGGGCCAATTCGATTGAAAAATATTATGAATTCTGGAGGCAAAAAGTAAATGGCAACCACCCGAAAGCGCGGTAAAACTTATTCTGCAAGATGGATAAAAGTCGATAATACTTATGGAGAAAAAGGCGGCTTTAAAACTAAATCTGAAGCAAGATTACATGCGAATCAAGAAGAACTAAGAGTTAAGAGCGGACAAGTAATTGCGCCAATGTACGAAAAACTTACCGTTGGAGATTACATAGTTAACTATTGGAAGAATACGCTTACTTGTTCAGCTCAGACCAAGATTGACTATCAGAACACGTTAAACAAACATGTAATTCCTGAATTTGGTCATATGAAAATGAGTGATGTTAAGTTAAACGATTTGAAGAAGTGGTATGCAACTCTTTTAAATGAGAGTACACATCTTTGTGAGAGGCGGTCCGAGTACACGGTTCAAAAGTATGCTCACCTATTTTCTTCAATACTTAAGTCAGCTGTTGACGCAGACATGCTCGAAAAATCTCCATTCAGTAAGTGGAAACGCCCTAAAGTTAAACCAGTAAGAAAGGCAACTCCGCTTGAGGTAAGTCGAGCAAAGTTATTGGCTCAAACACTGGCACCAAAATGGCGTTTACTAGTCTGGCTTCCTTTCTTCACAGGCTTGAGACCTTCAGAAGCATTGGGTCTCACAATTGATCGTATTGACTTCAAGAAGCGTGAAATCGAAGTAGACAGGCAATTGAGTCGTGATAAATCAATGGTTTTTACTGAAAAACTTAAAACAGAGGCTAGTTACAGAACCATTCCTATGGCAACTGAACTAGAACGAATCATAAAAGAGCATATAGCCACCTACGGTCTTGGACCCGATGGATTGCTGTTTCAGAATCGCCTTGGCCAAATACTCAGATACAAAGATGCGTCTGTGACTTTCAGGAAGGCAGCTCGCAAGATTGGAATGAAAGAGCGTGAAGGCATGCACGTGCTTCGTCATACCTTTGCTTCTACCCTAATCCGCTCTGGAGCCAACGTGAAGGCAATTCAGACGTTGATGGGGCACTCGAACATAAAAGAAACTCTCGATACGTATGGTCATCTGTTTCCCAATGATTTGCACGTCGCTGTGGGAAATCTTGATACTCTATTCGCGGAAGATGGCAAAGCTTCAACTCTTCTTGTTGTTTGAAGTATTTGAAGTTAGTTCGATTTATGTGGGCAAAGTTGCAAATAATCGTGGACAAAAAGCAAAATTCACGCTTGTTTAGTGGGTTGCTCGCTATCTCCGGCTTATAGGGCGACTCTTCTTTACCTAAAGGGAGTGGGGGGAAAAACCCGCTCCCTTTTCCTTTCTAAGCGTTACATCTTTTGTCAAGACCTAACGCTATTTTGTGCTCTTGTATGGACTAATCATGGGCAAGCATGGGCATTTTTATGGGCAACTTTTAACTACAAACAACTTCCTGAAGTTATTTGTATGTCAGCTAATTGTCGAGGCTTATAGGGCGACTCTTCTTGTTCTTTAACCTCTGTATTAAGATTCAGCTATGACCGACTATACAAATACAAACATTTCCGACCCAGCCATTAAGAAGATGCTGGATAATTATTTTGAGGTAATGCATAAACAAGATATGAATTTATTTGACA
>Ga0114974_10002485_pt1 | contig 14156 bp, 10 predicted proteins | sample S_130206_EF_Meta_FD_87318 | JGI IMG/M metagenome (GOLD analysis project Ga0114974, IMG submission 87318) | Freshwater microbial communities from Lake Simoncouche, Canada to study carbon cycling - S_130206_EF_MetaG | ecosystem: Environmental > Aquatic > Freshwater > Lake | place: Lake...
TCAACCAACCAATCAACCTAGTTGTGGTTCGGTTTTCAAGAATCCACCGGGTGATTTTGCTGCAAGATTAATAGAGGCGACAGGCCTTAAAGGTTATCGTATTGGTGGTGCTCAAGTGTCAGAGAAACACGCAAATTTTATCATTAATACAGGGAATGCAAGCGCTGCTGACATCGAATCGTTAATGGGATATGTACAAAAACAGGTCAAGCTAAAGCAGGGTGTTAATTTGCAAACGGAGGTTTGTATGGTAGGTGAACAATTAAAAACGACGCACATCATGCGTCCTGAAGATTTTGGTTGTGTTGGTGTTTTAATGGGTGGTAATAGCGCAGAGCGTGCAATTTCACTGAAAAGTGGAGTAGCGGTTTATGAGGCACTTATCGCGCTGGGCGTAAGTGTGCAAGCTATTGATGTAGGTGATGATATTATTGAAAGTATAAAAACTTATTCAATTGATAGGGTTTTTAATATCATGCATGGACGTGGTGGTGAAGACGGAATTTTGCAAGGCGTTTTGAATGTGTTAGGCTTACCCTATACAGGAAGTGGAGTTCTTGCTTCTGCACTTGCTATGGATAAGTTGCGAACAAAACTTTGCTGGCGTGGTGCAAATTTACCCACACCAAATTGGTATGTTTTAGAGAATGAAATGGATCTTGATGCTTGTGCTGATGCTTTAGGTTTTCCTATGATTGTCAAGCCAGCGCTCGAAGGATCTAGCGTAGGTATTAGTAAGGTAACATCACGTGATGAGTTGACAAAAGCTTTTCAAGTGGCAATGGAATGTGATTGTGAAGTTTACGCTGAGGCATGGATTCATGGAAAAGAATATACAGTAGGAATATTGCAAGGGGTTGCACTCCCAGTGATTCATGTGACAACACCGAGTGGGTTTTATGATTACGAAGCAAAGTATTTATCCAATACCACCGAGTACCATTGTCCATGTGGGTTAAGTGAGGACGAAGAAAATACACTGCAAACATTAGCTTTAAAATCAAGTCATGTTTTAAATGTAGAGGGTTGGTCTCGCGTTGATGTATTTATCGATAATCAAGGTCAGGCGCAATTGATTGAAATTAACACAGTGCCAGGCATGACGGATCATAGTTTGGTGCCTATGGCGGCAAAACAAGCAGGAATAGATTTCCCGACATTAGTATGGAAAATTTTAGAAACGAGTTGTCGGAAATAATTGGATGCGTTTGGTGAAATTTATCATCCTTATGGCGTTATTTGCGAGCATGGTTTATGCTGTAAAAAATTTCGTGCCAATTAAACATGTTCGAGTCCAGGGAACATTCACGCAAATTAGCAAAGATGAAATTAAAACACTTCTTGAACCTTTGGTGAAAGTCAGTTTTTTTGATGCCAATGTGCAGGGTATAAAAGAAGTTTTATCCGCCTTGAGTTGGGTTGATAGTGCAAGTGTTAATCGAGTCTGGCCGGATACGTTAACGGTTAAAATTAATGAAAAAACCCCTTATGTACGCTGGGGGAAAACGGGTCTAATTAGTACGCATGGTTTAATAATTACGCCAGAAGATATAACGCCATTTATGCATTTGCCGATTTTATATGGCCCAGAAGGTCAAGAGATAAAATCCCTTGAAATTATGAAAGGCGTGAGTACGGCATTAGTTGATCAATCAATGCAAATTGCAGAGTTTAGTATTAATGATCGTTGGGCATGGAAAATTAAATTAAGTTCAGGATTAGAAATATTGTTAGGCAGAAGCGAGCAATTAAAAAAATTACAGCGATTTATAAAGACAATAGATGTATTGGGCGCCGAGCAAGTAAATGCGATATCTATAGTTGATCTGCGTTATCCTAATGGCTACGCCGTTTCATGGAAATCGGATGCTCAGCCAATTGATTGGAAAATACTTCCCGCCGCGCAAACGGCAAACAAATAAAAGTGCTTTAAAACAGAGTGAAATATGGCAAAAAGAACAGAACGTAATTTAATTGTTGGACTGGATATAGGCACATCTAAAGTCGCTGCCATTGTTGGTGAGTTGACTGCAGAGGGGCATCTTGAAGTCATTGGTTATGGATCGACCCCATCAAAAGGTCTAAAAAAAGGAATTGTTGTCAATTTGGAAACGACCGTGCAATCCATACAGCGAGCTATTGAAGAAGCAGAATTGATGGCGGGGTGTCAAATTAAATCCGTTTTTGCAGGGATTGCTGGAAGCCATATTCGTAGTCGTAACTCACTGGGTGTTGTGGCAATCAAAGATAAAGAAGTAACGCAATACGATATTGATCGAGTCATTGATTCGGCTCGCGCTATTGCTATTTCAGCGGATCAAAAAGTACTGCACATTTTGCCGCAAGAATTTATTATTGATACCCAAGAAGGTATTAAAGAGCCGATTGGAATGTCAGGCATTCGTTTAGAGGCGAAAGTTCACATTGTGACAAGTAGCGTGAGTGCATCACAAAATATTATTAAATGTATTCGTCGCTGTGGACTTGAAGTTGATGATATTGTTTTAGAGCAATTAGCTTCTTGTCATGCGGTATTAACTGAAGATGAAAAAGAATTAGGTGTGTGCTTAATTGATATTGGTGGAGGGACCACTGATATTGCCGTTTATGTTGAAGGTGCAATCAAACATACAGCCGTTATCCCCATTGCTGGTGATCAAGTTACAAATGACATCGCTGTTGCGATGCGCACGCCAACCCTCAATGCAGAGGACATTAAGCAGCGTTATGCGTGTGCAATGACAAAATTGCTTGGCGATGATGAAGAAGAAATTGAAGTTCCGAGCATTAGCGATAATAAACCGTTTCGTAAAATTTCACGTCAAACGCTATCAGATATTATTGAGCCTCGATATGAAGAATTAATGTTGCTTGTTCAATCAGAACTCCGTCGCGTAGGGTATGAGGAGCAAATTGCAGCAGGGGTTGTTTTAACGGGTGGAAGTTCACAAGTTTTTGGCTTAATTGAGCTGGCAGAAGAAATTTTTCACATGCCCGTGCGAATGGGCAGTCCACAGAATGTGAGTGGTTTAACGGAAGTAGTTAAAAATCCAATTCATTCTACAGGCGTGGGATTGTTGATGTATGGACGAGATCATCAACAGCAGCAAGGTTTACATCGCGTTTTAGATCATGATAGTGGGTCGTCATGGTTGTCAAAAATTGCGAGTTGGTTTCAAGGTAATTTTTAATCACAGTTTTTTACAGAATATTTAAGAGGCGATAAACATGAAAGATACATTTGAATTAATTGATACCTATAGCGAAAGCGCGGTTATTAAAGTCATCGGTATTGGTGGAGGCGGTAACAACGCGGTTAGCCACATGGCGGGCAACAACATCGAAGGTGTAGAATTCATTTGTGCAAATACGGATGCGCAAGCGTTACGCAAATTAAATTTTGGCACTATTATTCAATTGGGCGTGGAGTTAACGAAAGGTCTTGGTGCTGGCACTAATCCCGAAGTTGGCAAACTTGCTGCAGAAGAAAATAAAAATCGTATTCGTGAAGTCCTTGAAGGCGCAGACATGGTCTTCTTAACTGCGGGCATGGGCGGTGGTACAGGAACTGGCGCTATTCCAGTTATTGCTGAAATTGCTCGTGGTATGGGTATTCTAACTGTTGCTGTTGTAACGAAACCTTTTGCATTTGAAGGCAAGAAAAAATTAGATGTTGCAGAAAAAGGTATTGCAGAATTAGAGCGTTATGTTGATTCTTTAATTACGATTCCAAACCAAAAATTATTACCCGTACTGGGGAATAAAGTGTCGCTAATGGATGCATTTAAAGCGGCTAATGACGTATTACTTGATGCTGTACAAGGGATTACGGAATTAATTGTTCACCCAGGGATGATTAACGTTGACTTTGCTGACGTGCGAACTGTGATGTCAGGCATGGGCGCAGCTATTATGGGTACAGGATCTGCAACTGGTGAGCATCGTGCGCGTGAAGCGGCAGAAAAAGCGATTGCATGTCCATTGCTTGAAGATATTAATTTGAAAGGTGCTCGTGGTATTTTGGTGAATATTTCAGCAACCGACATGGGTATGGCTGAATTTACCGAAGTTGGTGACATTGTGGCAGCATTTGCTTCAGAAGATGCAACAATCAAAATTGGTATGTCAATTAATCCTGATTTGGATGATGAAATCAAAGTGACTGTCGTTGCAACAGGTATGGGAATACCAGAAGTAGCTGTAAAAGCATCACACAAGAATGTGAATACATTGCGTCATCCCGCTAGCGGTCAAATGAATTATGATGGTTTAGATAAGCCGACGGTTATTCGTCAGCATTCAGCACAAAATCGTCCTGAAAGTGGCAGAGAAACCCGTTTTGGTGCGCAACCTAAACAAGGTGGCGATATTGAGTATTTAGATATTCCTGCATTTTTAAGACGTCAAGCAGATTAAAATCAGCCGCGTTTTTGACCATTCTTTATTGCAGGCTTCGCGCCTGATTAAGTGTCTATACTTCACAATTTAAGATAACGCGTTATAATTTAACGCGTAATACTTAATGTGCCAACCCAAAAATTTATGATTAAACAGCGAACTCTCAAAAATACTATTCGCGCTACAGGCGTAGGACTCCATACAGGTAGTCAAGTGTATTTAACGCTGCATCCTGCAGACATCAATACTGGCATTTGTTTTCGACGTGTTGATTTAGATCCTCCTGTTGTGATTCGAGCGACTCCAGAAAATGTGGGAGAAACAACGCTTTCAACAACATTAATTGCAGATGATGTCAAAATCTCTACGGTTGAACATTTATTGTCAGCGTTTGCGGGGTTAGGTGTTGATAATGCAATTATTGATGTAAGCGCAGCTGAAATACCTATTATGGATGGGAGCGCTGGGCCTTTTGTTTTTTTATTGCAGTCTGCAGGTGTTCAAGAGCAAGATTGCCCAAAACAATATCTGCGCATTAAACGCGCTGTGCGCGTAGAGGACGGTGATAAGTGGGCTTCTTTTGAGCCATTCAATGGTTTTAAAGTCACGTTTACTATTGATTTTGAGCATCCTGCTTTTGAAAATCATGTGAAAACAGCCACGATGGATTTCTCCTCAACAACATTTGTTCGTGAAGTCAGTCGTGCGAGAACATTTGGCTTTATGAAAGACATTGAAACTTTGCGTGAAAATAATTTGGCGTTAGGTGGAAGTTTAGATAATGCAATTGTTGTCGATGATGATAAAGTCATCAATGAAGATGGTTTGCGATACGCGGATGAATTTGTAAAACACAAAATCTTAGACGCGATTGGTGATTTATATTTGCTTGGGCATACGTTAATTGGCAATTTTACAGGTTATAAATCAGGGCATGGACTCAATAATCGATTGCTTCGTGCGTTAATTGACGATAAAGACGCGTGGGAAATGGTCAGTTTTGATAATGAATCAGATGCTCCAATTTCATTTATGCGATCGGCTGAAACGCCACGTCATAATGATTAACATACAATTTCTCTAGTATTTCAGTCCTGACATGGCAAATTCAATCATTACACATGAATATGATGTCATTGTTGTTGGTGCAGGAGGTGCCGGACTTCGCGCAACACTTGGTTGTGTTGAAAAAGGTCTTAAAACTGCTTGTATATCAAAAGTTTTTCCAACACGTAGTCATACAGTGGCGGCTCAGGGCGGTATTAGTGCCGCACTGGGTAACATGGGTGAAGATGATTGGCGGTTTCATTTCTATGATACGGTTAAAGGTTCTGATTGGCTTGGAGATCAAGATGCAATCGAGTACCTTTGTCGCGAAGCTATTCCTGCTGTATTAGAGCTGGAGCGTTATGGTGTGCCTTTTTCACGGACTGCTGACGGTAAAATTTATCAGCGTGCTTTTGGGGGGATGACCACGCACTACGGTAAAGGGCAGGCACAGCGAACCTGCGCTGCAGCAGATAAAACCGGTCACGCTATTCTGCATACACTCTATCAACAGTCTTTAAAACATCACGCAGAGTTTTTCATTGAATATATCGTACTCGATTTAATTATGGAGAATGGTGCTTGTCGGGGTGTTTTAGCGTGGTGTCTAGATGATGGTTCAATGCATATCTTCAAGGCACATAGCACTATTTTGGCAACAGGTGGTTACGGACGTGCGTATTTTTCATGTACATCAGCACATACAGTAACGGGTGATGGTAATGCGATGGTTTTGCGTGCTGGATTACCTCTGCAAGATATGGAATTTATTCAATTTCACCCGACAGGTATTTATGGTGCTGGGTGCTTAATTACTGAGGGTGCACGCGGTGAAGGTGGTTATTTAACTAATTCACAGGGTGAGCGCTTTATGGAGCGTTATGCGCCTAACGCTAAAGATTTAGCCTCTCGAGATGTAGTCAGTCGGGCAATGACGATGGAAATCAATGCAGGACGTGGTGTTGGTAAATTAAAAGATCATCTTTATTTGCATTTAGAGCATTTACCTGCAGCATTGATTCATGAGCGTTTGCCGGGAATATCAGATACAGCACTTGTTTTTGCTGGTGTGGATGTGACAAAGCAACCTATTCCTGTCTTGCCAACAGTGCACTATAACATGGGCGGTATTCCCACTAATTATCACGCAGAAGTGGTTACATCAGAAAACGGAAATCCGGATAAAATTGTAGATGGATTAATGGCAATAGGTGAGGCAGCCTGTGTGTCTGTGCATGGTGCAAATAGATTAGGTTCAAATTCGCTGCTTGATTTGGTTGTGTTTGGGCGCGCTGCAGCGCATCGTTGTGCAGAGAAAATTACGCCAAATCTAGGGCATGTTGAAATTTCTGCGAAGTGGTATGCTCACTCAATCGAGCGATTTGAGCGAATACGTCAGGCGCGTGGAAGTGAAAAAGTGTCTGATATTCGCATTGCAATGCAAAAAAACATGCAAAGCAAGGCGGCTGTTTTTAGAACGCAATCTTCGCTTGATGAGGGGATTTTAGATATGAAAAAGGTTAGTGATTCATTCACTAATATTGGATTATCAGATCGATCACTTATTTGGAACACGGATTTAGTTGAAGCGTTAGAGCTCGATAATTTACTAGCACAAGCTACTGTTGCAATTCATGCTGCTGCCAATCGTCATGAGAGTCGAGGTGGTCATGCGAGAGAAGATTATGTTTTGCGTGATGATGAAAATTGGTTAAAACATACGTTGACGTGGTTACAAAATGACAATGTAAAAATAGATTATCGTCCGGTTCATTTATATACACTCACAAATGATGTTGAAATGATTGCACCTAAAGCGCGAGTGTATTGATTAATTAACATATAAAAAAAATTAATGAATTTGAGCTTTATTTCTGCAAAATCAATGTAGTTATTGAATGTAGACTTTATTTATTTAGTTGATGTAATAGTCACAAAATGGTCATTAGTATTTTAAGTGTCGCTTTTAAAACGAATACTCACTATAATAAATCAAATTAGCCCTTGTTGCTATGTCCTTAATGCGGCTATAATAACCGCTCAATTTTTAGAATGCGAATGTGGCGGAATTGGTAGACGCGCTGGATTTAGGTTCCTGTAGGTAACCCTGTGAGAGTTCGAGTCTCTCCATTCGTACCAAAAAATATATATATACAATCAAAGTTAATCTTAACTTTAGTCACCAGTTTGCCGAGTGGGCAAACCATATTATTCAAATTTCAAAAAACGTGTGGGGAAAAGATAAATGGAAATTTCTGTTGAACAAACTTCAGAATTAGGCCGGAAAATGACCGTGACTTTGGCTGAGTCCGTTGTTGTAGAAAAAATGGCTCCACGCTTACAAGAGTTAACCCGTACTGCTCGTGTTGATGGTTTTCGTCGCGGCAAAGTGCCATTAACCGTTATAAAAAAAATGTTTGGATCAAAAGTGCGTGATGAGGTTATATCAGACTTGATTCAATCAAGCTATTTTGATGCGTTAAAAGAAAAAGAATTAAATCCAGCAGGTTATCCGCATATCGATGTTACTGATAATACGGCAAACTTTAGCTATACAGCAGATTTCGAAGTGTATCCTATTGTTTTACTTGAGAATGTAGATCATTTTGCTATTTCAAAACAAGAAGCCAGCGTTCAAGAAAGTGATGTTGACGCGATGCTTGTTAAATTGCAAACGCAACGTAAAACATGGAAGCCCGTTAAACGTGCAGCGAAAAAACATGATCGCGTGACAATTAATTTCTCAGGTATCAGTGAAGGCGAAAACTTTACCAATGGAACATCGGAAGGTCATGATGTGGAAATTGGCGAAGGTCAAATGATTCCAGGATTTGAGGATCATTTAAAAGGTGTTAAGCCTGGTGATTCAAAGACATTTACCATTGATTTTCCTGCTGATTATCCTCACGAAATATTAGCTGGTAAACCTGCTGAATTTTCGATTGAAGTCACTGAAGTTCAAGGCTCAGTGCTTCCGGATATTGATGAAGAATTTATCAAAGCTTATGGCACAGAAGACGGTACAATTGAAAGCTTCCGTCATGACATTAAAGAAAATATGACGCGCGAATTAAAAGCAAAATTAGCTGCGAATGTTAGACAATCTTTGTTGAGTGCTTTATACGATAAAGTGACAGTTACGTTGCCAAAAAGTCTTATAGATGCTGAAATTGAAGAATTAGTTAAACCTTATAAAGATATGGCAAAGAAAAATAATATTGATATCAATATGTTAAATTTGTCACGTGAGCAGTTTGAAGAACAAGCGCAAAAAAGAGTCACGTTGAATCTTGTTGTAGGTGAAATTATTCATCAAAACAACATGGTAGCTGATGAAGCTCAAGTTCGGACGCGTGTTGAAGAAATGGCGCAAAGCTATGATAGTCCTGCTCAAGTTATCGAATGGTATTATAAAGACGATAATAGATTGACAGATGTAAAGCAGGCAGTAATGGATGAACAAGTTGTTAACTGGTTGCTTGCAAAAGCGACTGTGACAACAGAGAATGTTGATTTTGACGCTGTGATGAATAACGCTTAATTTTTCGGAACCATAATGTACTCACAACAACTTGCGCAAATGATGGCAGCACAGTCTGCTGGTGGCCTAGTCCCTATGGTCGTGGAGCAAACAGCTCGCGGTGAGCGGGCGTTTGATATTTATTCTCGTCTACTTAAAGAGCGTGTTATCTTTTTGGTTGGGCAAGTTGAGGATTACATGGCAAATCTTGTCGTGGCGCAGTTGCTGTTTTTAGAATCAGAAAATCCTGATAAAGATATTCATCTCTATATCAATTCCCCTGGTGGTTCTGTGACAGCGGGTATGTCAATTTATGACACGATGCAATTCATTAAGCCTGATGTGAGTACGATGTGTATTGGTCAGGCAGCGAGTATGGGTGCAGTGTTGTTGACGGGTGGCGCAAAAGGGAAGCGCTATTGCTTGCCGCATTCACGTATGATGATTCATCAGCCTTTAGGGGGTTTCTCAGGGCAGGCATCCGACTTTGATATTCACGCGAAAGAAATCTTATTAATTAGAGAAAAGTTAAATCGTGTGCTATCACATCATACCGGTCAAACATTAAAAAAAGTACAGAGCGATACAGATCGTGATAATTTTTTAAGTGCAACCGATGCCGTAACGTATGGTTTGATCGACCAAGTTTTGACAAATCGTTCAACGGTAGTTGATAAAAAGTAATATTTTCACGCGATTGTAAATTATAAGGAAGGGCGATTATGAGCAGTAAAGATTATGATGACGACAAAATTATCTATTGTTCTTTTTGTAGTAAAAGTCAGAGTGAAGTAAGAAAAATGATCGCAGGCCCTTCGGTTTATGTTTGCGATGAATGTGTTGAGCTTTGTAATGACATTTTGCGTGAAGAATTAAGTGAACTCACAACGCTTAATGAAGGTAGTTTGCCTAAGCCAAAAGAAATCAAGGATGAATTAGATGGCTATGTTATCGGTCAAGATCGCGCTAAGAAAACCTTAGCGGTTGCGGTTTATAATCACTATAAACGTCTGCGCAACAAAAATAATAAATCTAAAAAGAATAAAATTGAATTAGCAAAAAGTAATATTTTGCTAATTGGACCGACGGGTTCAGGTAAAACATTGCTAGCTGAAACACTGGCTCGTTTATTGAACGTGCCGTTTACCATTGCCGATGCAACAACACTCACAGAAGCGGGTTATGTTGGCGAGGATGTTGAGAATATTGTTCAGAAAATTCTGCAAAAATGTGACTATGATGTCGAAAAAGCTGAATCAGCTATTGTGTACATTGATGAAATCGATAAAATATCAAAAAAATCTGAGAATACCTCAATCACTCGTGACGTATCTGGTGAAGGTGTTCAGCAAGCATTATTGAAGCTTATTGAAGGAACAATTGCGTCAATTGCACCACAAGGCGGTCGTAAGCATCCAAATCAAGAGTTTATTCAAGTCAATACGGCTAATATGTTGTTTATTGTTGGCGGCGCGTTTTCGGGTTTAGATAAAGTGATTCAAGCCCGTTCTGAAAAGGGGGGTATTGGTTTCTCAGCTGAAGTGAAAACAAAAGATGAGAGCAAAAATATTGGACAACTATTTGCGGAAGTTGAAGCGGAAGATTTAATAAAATACGGGTTAATTCCTGAATTTATTGGGCGTTTACCTGTTATTGCGACACTTGAAGAACTTGATGAAGCGGCGTTAATTCAGATTTTAACGCAACCTAAAAATGCATTGATTAAACAGTACAAGCATTTGTTTGAAATGGAAGGGGCTGAACTCGAGTTTAGTAATGATTCACTTTCAGCGATTGCGCAAAAATCAATGGAGCGCAAAACAGGCGCTCGTGGTCTGCGTACTATTGTTGAAAATGTATTGCTCAACACCATGTATGAATTACCATCGGCTGATAATGTAGAGAAAGTCATTGTTGATAAGGACGTGATTTTGGGCAAAAATGAGCCTTTACTGATTTATAAAACGGAAAGAAAAACGAAAAAAGCGGCTTCTGAAAATTAAAAGAAGTTTCGGCTTAACTCAAAAAAGGACGCTTTTAAGCTAAGCGTCCTTTTTTTATGCTTAAAAAAAACAAAAACGACTTGTTTTTCGGATTAATTGCCCTATAGTTTATTTCAACACTTAATAATTTTAAAATGGCTTAGAAAAGTATGACTAAATTAACGTCCAATCAAACGCTTATTCCAGTATTACCGCTACGAGATGTAGTGGTTTATCCTAACATGGTTATCCCATTGTTTGTTGGGCGTGATAAGTCAATTGACGCACTTAATAATGCGATTAAAGAAAATGGTCAGGTGCTGCTTGTTGCACAAAAAGAAGCAGATATTGATTCACCTGAAATTGCCGATTTATATGAAATGGGTACGTTAGCTAATGTACTTCAAATGCTCAAACTTCCTGATGGTACGGTTAAAGTATTAATGGAGGGTGAGGAGCGCTCTAGGGTGGTTGAATTTCAAAAAAATGATGGTTTTCTTTGTGCTCAAGTTGATGAGGTGGAGGAAACTTATAATCTTGAAGAACATGAAAAAGACGTTTTAGAGCGTACGGCGTTAAGTTCATTTGAAAATTACGTGAAGCTCAATAATAAAATTCCTGCTGAAGTACTCAGTGCCTTGTCTGAAATTGATGATCCAAGTCGCCTTGCCGATACGATGGCGGCTCACATGACGTTGAAGGTTTCAGATAAACAGATGATTTTAGAAATGATGGATGTTGGGCAACGTCTTGAAATGTTGATGGCTTTCATGGGATCCGAAGTGGATTTGCTCGAAACTGAAAAACGTATTCGTGTGCGCGTTAAGCAACAGATGGATAAAAATCAACGCGAATATTATCTCAATGAGCAAATTAAAGCCATTCATAAAGAATTAGGTGAAATGGATGAGGCTGCAACGGAAGTTGATGACTTAACGAAAAAAATTAATGATGCTCAAATGCCCGAAGAAGCGAAAAATAAAGCCTTTTCTGAGCTCAATAAATTAAAAATGATGTCGCCCATGTCGGCTGAAGCAACGGTGGTTCGTAATTATATCGAGTGGATGGTGAGCGTGCCTTGGGTCAATAAAACGGATGTTCAAAGTGAACTTGCCGCCGCTGAAGCTATTTTGAATGAAGAACATTATGGGCTTGAGAAGGTTAAAGAGCGCATTTTAGAGTATCTCGCCGTGCAACAGCGCGTAGATAAGCTCAAAGGTCCTATTCTCTGCTTAGTTGGCCCTCCAGGAGTGGGTAAAACCTCACTGGGTGAATCTATTGCACGTGCAACGAATCGGACGTATGTGCGTATGGCGCTAGGCGGTGTTCGAGATGAAGCTGAAATTCGTGGACATCGTCGTACCTATATTGGTTCTATGCCAGGTAAGATTTTGCAAAGTCTTTCAAAAGTGAAAGTGCGTAATCCGCTATTTTTGCTAGATGAAATTGACAAAATGGCAACGGATTTCCGAGGTGATCCAGCATCAGCATTACTTGAAGTGTTAGATCCAGAGCAAAACAATGCTTTTTCAGATCATTATTTAGAAGTTGATTTCGATTTATCTGATGTCATGTTTGTGGCGACGGCCAATACTATGGATATTCCACCTGCATTACTGGACAGAATGGAGGTTATTCGTCTAGGTGGATATACGGAAGAGGAAAAAATTAATATCGCGATGCGCTATTTAATGCCAAAACAAATTAAGCAAAATGGACTTAAAAACGCTGAAATTGATATTTCGGAAGACGCTGTGCGCGATATGATTCGTTATTATTCACGCGAAGCAGGTGTCCGTAATTTAGAGCGTGATATTTCTAAAGTATGCCGAAAAGTGGTGAAAGATGTTCTTCTCAAACCACGTAAATCAAAAGTGAAAGTGACGCCAAAAAATCTTAATGATTATCTGGGAGTTAAACGCTATAGCTACGGTAGTGCAGAAGAGAAAGATCAAATTGGTTGCGTTACTGGACTTGCATGGACATCGGTTGGCGGTGAGTTGCTCACCATTGAAACTGCTGTGATTAATGGTAAAGGAAAATATTCGACAACGGGTAAGCTTGGCGATGTAATGAAGGAATCTATTGCCGCAGCGGTGACCGTTGTGCGAAGTCGCGCGGATGTTTTAGGTATTAATGATGAGGCATTTCAAAATAGTGATATTCACGTTCACGTGCCTGAAGGTGCAACACCAAAAGATGGTCCAAGTGCAGGGATTGGAATGTGTACGGCGATTGTGTCTGCACTAACGAAAATTCCAGTTCGAGCAAATGTGGCGATGACAGGTGAAATCACTTTGCGTGGTGAAGTATTAGCCATTGGAGGACTCAAAGAAAAGCTGCTCGCAGCGCATCGTGGCGGCATTACAACGGTTATTATTCCAAAAGATAATGAAAAAGATTTAGTGGAAATCCCTGAAAATATTAAACAAAACTTAATGATTAAACCTGTGCGATGGATTGATGAAGTTCTAGAAATTGCGTTGCAATATCAACCTGTTCCTCGTGAGCCGATTTTTGTAGAATCGATTGATAAATTGAAAACAGAGACAACCAAAAAAAGTCGTTCGCAAGTACGCGCACACTAAAAAACGGTGTAAGCCACAGAAATCAAAGTCTGTAACGGTTTTATTGCTTGACACTCAAAGGGTGCGTTGATATAAATATAACCGTTTCTGTGGCTTACACGCGCTGCGTGGAAACGAGTAATGACGGCATTTTGCTATCCTAGAATTTTAAAAATCACTTCCTTAGGGGGAAATAATGAACAAATCAGAATTGATCAGTGCAATTGCAGAATCTTCAGGTTTAACCAAAGCGGATTCTGGTCGCGCATTGGATGGCTTTATTGCAGCAGTCACACACGCATTAAGTGCAGGCGATACCGTTGCATTAGTGGGTTTTGGTACATATTCAGTTAAAGAAAGAGCAGAGCGCAAAGGACGTAATCCGCAGTCTGGCGAAGAAATTACAATTAAAGCAGCTAAAACACCAACTTTTAAAGCTGGAAAATCTTTAAAAGATGCTGTAAACTAAGGATTCTTAAGTCGGGTGCTTAGCTCAGCTGGGAGAGCATCGCCCTTACAAGGCGAGGGTCGGGGGTTCGATCCCCTCAGCACCCACCAGACTTTGGAGCGGTAGTTCAGTTGGTTAGAATACCGGCCTGTCACGCCGGTGGTCGCGGGTTCGAGTCCCGTCCGCTCCGCCAA
>Ga0114974_10002488_pt1 | contig 14152 bp, 13 predicted proteins | sample S_130206_EF_Meta_FD_87318 | JGI IMG/M metagenome (GOLD analysis project Ga0114974, IMG submission 87318) | Freshwater microbial communities from Lake Simoncouche, Canada to study carbon cycling - S_130206_EF_MetaG | ecosystem: Environmental > Aquatic > Freshwater > Lake | place: Lake...
ATAATCCAAAAATGGCTGCAGCAGTAGATGACCTTGAAAGAAAAATAGGAGAAAGAGCAATAACTATTGCAAAAGGAACTGCAGAGCAAAAAGTAAACGATCCAATTTTAATTAAAGCAACTCAACAGGTTATAGCAGAGTCTAAAAAATTAGGTGGAGCACATGCAGAGGCTGCAGCAGCTCTTCATGCAGCGTCGCAACAAGTTGGCGTAATAAGAACAAAAGTTTCAGCCGCCGCAGTTAGAAAAGGTTTAGCAGATGGATCCCTTACTAGAGAATTAACTGAAAGTGGAAATGCCTATAACATTATCAGTAATGGTAAGACAGTTGCAAGAACAGATTTAGAAGGAAAAAAACTTAGAACTCAATCATTTTATGAGTCTAGCGGGTATGGGGGAACAAAAAATAGAGGATGGCTCTCTAAAATGGTGGGTAAAGCAACAGGTAAAGAAATTGATGATGCCGCAGAACCAATGTCAAATGACATAATGGCAGTACAGCAAAAAGCAGAAGAAAAAGCACAGAAAAAAGCAGCAAGAAGAAGATCTTTAAAGTTTGGCGCAGGTATGGGTCTTGTTATGGGTGGACAAATGCTTGCTTCAGCCCTGCCACAAGGCTCAGCAGCATCGTCTATTGCTGGCTCAGCTTCAATGGGAGCGGGAATGGGAATGATGTTTGGCCCACAAGGTGCAGCAATAGGTGCAGCACTTGGTGTTGCATATGGCGGAATAACATCATTGATGAAAGCAGAAAGAGAACACGAGCAAACAGTAAGATCAACATTTAAAGCAAGTGCTGATGCAATAGATATGTTTGGCGGTACTTTAAAAAATCAAGAACCCAAAATACATAGCTTTGCAAAAAGTGTAACAGAGACTACAAAATCAATAACTGATTTACAGGCAAATGTTGATAGAATAGCAGCCCTTGATAGTTCTTCAAGCTTAAAGCAAGTTTCTGATTTAATTAAAAAATCTGATACAGCCAGCAGTGTTATAGGTACTGCTAGACAATTTGCAGCATCACAAGTTGCTAATGGAATGGATCCAACAAAAGTAAAAGACATGGTTACTGCAATGTTAACATATGCAGGAAAAACACAGTATTTATCACAAGCATTAAAAACAATTACAGCCGATACAAAAGATGTTGCTACAGCAACAGAGACTTGGCTAGAAAAAACAAAACAGCAAAGTGGATATATTTCACCTTTTGTTCGTTCTTATGATAGTCTTAATTCAAGACAAAAGACTTATGCTGATAGCACTTTAAATGTTGTTAATACAATTCTTGATCTCAATACAAGTTGGTCTAGCGCTATTGCTCAAGCAAAAATTTTACAAGATGTAGTTGGAAATACAGCAGAAGCATTTAATCTGTTAGCAATAGCTGCTAAAAATGCAGGTGATGTTGAGTTATCAAACCTAATTACTCAGGCTCAAGCAGCTGGACTTTCTGTACAGCAAGCAATAATACTTGCAAGAGCATCGCAAATAGCGTCAAAAAAAGATGGCCAATCTGATTATGATTATTATAACGTAACAGTAAGAGGGGCATTACAAAAAGAAGCCCAAGCAGTTGCATTAAGAAATGCAGCAAAAATGGCTGAATATGAAAAAGCTAAATCAAGAGCTGCTGCTGCAGTTTTGGTTGATTCAAAAAGTTTACTAGAAATTGCAAAAAAACAACTTCAGGTAGCTGAAGATAAAGTAAAAGCAGAGAAAAAACAAACAGATGAATTAAAAAAACAGCAAGACTATATGGCTTCTAAAACCGATATAGAAAACAAGATTAGACAAGCGGTTGCTACAGGTAACTACCTAGAAGCAAATCAGTTAAGACAACAACTTGCCAATACTACAAGTCAATATAAGGCTGAAAAAACAGTAACTCCAAATGAAAAAGAAGTAGAAAGATTACAACTTGTTGTCAAAAACCTAACAGATAAAAAGGACGCAGCAGATAAAAAAATAAATGCAGTAAGTTCTGTTCCAAAGCCTGTTCTTGAGACAATAACAAATACTAATGAAGTAATAGGCCAATTGCTAGAGTGGCTTAAGAAAAATGGTGCTGGCGGAAGTACTGGCGGCGGAGCATCACGTCCTACACCCAAAAAAACAAACCTAGACCTAAGTGATGGATCAATATCAATGGGGCAATTAAAATACAGTGGAATAGAAAAAAGAAATAATGGAGGAACCACAAAAACTTGGGAAGGCCAAACTTTTCTTGATAAAGATGGTGTTGAGTGGAAAATAGATAGGGTTGCTGGGTCAAATGTAAAAGTTTCAAAAGTACCAATTCCTCCAAAAGCACAAGCAGGAACTACTCCACCAGGAAGATATCTTGTTGGAGAACAAGGTCCAGAAATATTAGACATACCATCATTTGGCCATATGATAGGTGCTTCAGGAACATCTAATATTTTATCTAGAATGTCATTCCCTTCACCAAATGGCTCAATAAAAATTGGAGATGCTTATTCAAATATGGGAGCATCTGCATCTACAGTTGTAAATAACTATGAACTCGGCGGAATACATATTGCTAATGTTGATTCCAGTGTAGATATAGAGAATGCTATCAATGATGCATTTAGAAAAATTGCTACAACTCAAAAGATGAGTGGTACAATTACTAAGGTTGGAGGACGATAATGGCATATCAAATATCAGCGGGAATTGAAGTTTCCTTTGAGGGAACCACCTGGTATAAGTTAACTGATCACAATAGACAACCTATCAAAATAGTTTTTGAGGTAATTGAAAAAACAAACCGTATGGCAGATGGAACTCTTCGTCGTTATGTTATTGCTCGTAAACACAAAATTTCAACATCCTGGCAGATGCTTCCAAGTAAAACAGCAGAAACAGTTGATGGTAATAAAGCAGGAGCATGGATGCAGTCATTTTATGAGGCAAACGTTTTTGTTCCTATATACGTCAAGATTATTAATGCTCAAATAGTTACTCCTTCAGCAGAAAAAGAACAACCTCAAGAAGACACATATTATGGCTCATCATTTGATATGACTAGAACTAAGACTCCAGATACCTATATAACCTATATTACAAACTTTGATTATGAAGTTGTTAAAAGAAATAACAAATACGACCTAGTTAATATTAATATAGAATTTACGGAGGTATAATGCTAGGTACAAATGCTATTAAACAGTATTTTTCATCTCGTGTTACTCATTACGTAACCCCGCTTGTTTCTGCAGAATGGAATTATAATTTATTTTATCAACCATATACCACATTTGCTGGGGATGGAGTTAACAAATCAACCTATACTTCTTGGACATGGACAAACGCTCCAACTCAAGATACCACTAATACTAAAAATGGCGGGACTGCATTAAGGTTTGGCTTAGTAAATGGTGTTGGCTATGGAACATCTACATCAACAGTTAGTCTAGGTACAGCAGCTCAAAAGACATATAAGGTTGTATTCTATGCAAAGGTTCTACAAAATGTAGAAGTTAATTTAACTGCACTAGCATATATTGATTATCACAGATCTGGCTCTATGTCAAAGGTTATTGATAATACCCAATGGGTTAAGTTTGAGATTTTTGTAAGCTCAAGACCTTCAGATACAGCATATTCATCATTTGACTTTACTCTTGATTATACTGCAACGGACAACACAACAACTTCTTATAATGTGCTTATTGATATGGTGCAGATTTATGAGACTACAGAATTTGATTATCAATATGGTCAACTATGGCAGACAAGAGCACCATTTGGATTTTTTAGACCAGGTGAGAGTTATGTGCCTTCAGGCAATTCATTAACCCCGCTTCCTGCAAACTTTAGAGCAATTTCTACAACTTTAACTACAGAAGGACACAGCACATGGACAAAACAAATGCCATGCAGTCCCGTTGTATATCATCCAAGATTATTAATGCTACCAGCATCAAACCCTCTTTATAAAAATGGATTATTGTCTGATTATTCAGAGTACAGATATTTTGTTTCTGATCCAACAAATAAATACCTTGGTGCAATTTACGAAAAACAATTATATACAAATAAAATTGTATTAAAATTTAGCATGCCTTTTTCAACACCAACCGTTAATGTAAGATTATATAATACCGTCACCTCTTACGATTCTGGAAATATATCTGTTACTCCTTCAGCAACTGGCGTAGTTATTCTTTACAGACAATCTAATGGAACATGGTCTACAACCCCATGGTCTGTTATGCCAACTTTTAATTTAAATGGTGCAATAACTAACTCGCAACCAATAAATAAAATTATTGTTAATCAGACTGCATCTACTACAAACACAAACTATGCTGTTTCAATAGCGCAGTCTGGAACAGGCTGGGACTCTACAAGAAGAGATGCTTTAGCAAATGACATGAAGAGAATGCAGGTTATAGAGATATCTCCAAGATTAGAGCTAGATCTAACATACTTTACTATGAATGTTGATTCTAACTCAGAGCTTGACAATAAACAGAATCCACTGCCTATCTCAGCAATTTCTTCTAATAGCGCAACAATTCAGCTTTCAAATGTTCCATTAAAAGTAAGCGGTGGACTATTGTCTATATTTTCAAATAACTCTACAGGATCTCCTTTAAAAGGGTTGTTTAAAAAGAACGTGAAGTTTTACGTTAACTATGTGGTAAGAGATCAGGTCTCTGGTAGCACACCTTCAGATTTAGTTATTCCTGGAGGAATTTATTATGCAGATACCTGGGAGGGACAGGATATAGAAAGAACAAGGGTGTCCTGTTATGATATATCACATCAATTACAATTAAGATCCCCAACAGACTATGTATCACAATCTCAAGATATATTTACAATAATTACAAACATATTAGATTTTGCGGGATTTACAGATTATGACTATGATGGCCTTAAGGCTATTACTACTTCTAATAAACAGCCTATAAGCTCAACATATTTCTTTGCAAATGGAAAGCAACAAAAAGTATTTGATGTGCTAAGAGAACTATTTGAGGTTTATCAGATAGGTGCCTATATAGATTCATATGGCGTTATGAAGTTTTTAAGCCTAAGTAATATTCTTGACAATAAAACCCCTAACCTTTTAGTGCATGATAACTCTACACCTCAAAGTATAGTTGATCCAAAAGATGGACAAACTTTAACTGTTAGCCCAAACATTGTTACTGATACATATACAGAAACTGTTAAAGTAAAGCTTGGGAAAGCAATATTAAAATACAAAACTCCAAGCATGGTTAAAACTCTTTCTGCAGATAGCTCTACAGATCAGTTAGCAGAACTTACCACAAAGATTATTCAAAAAAATGATGCCCTGTGGACCCTAGAAAAAGATGAAATGACAACATTTAACTATCTTGATGAGTCTATTAATACAGTATCTCAAAACTATTTTAAAATAAATGTTAACGACCTACTTGGCACATTTACTTCTTTTGATATTGATCATGATGGATATGCAATAATTGAAGACGAAATTGTTAGCTTTAGAGATAAACAGTTTAAGTTTCAAGTAAAGACACAATCTAAAGCAGATGGAACGCCATTAATACCAAAAAGCATCCCTGGAGATTTTGTTAGAACGGTATCTAGCCAAAATGATTTGCAATCAGCAATAACAGAGTTTTCTGAATTTGCGGGATACGGTGGAGAAGTTACATTTTTACCAACAGGAAAAATTATGAACATTGAAAGAGGGCTATTTAATACCCCAGTAAGAATACATAAGGTGGTAAAAACACCAGCAGATCTCACTGGAAAAATGGTAGGAACTCTTGGTGCTTCAGCCTACATCCCACAAGTAAATGATGGAAAGGTATATCTTGAGAATTCTTTATCTGATTTTGCTACAACAACATTAAAGCCAGTTGGCCAATCAAATACTTCAACCACAAACTATAATACTTTTTCTACAAAAATGTCAATAGGAATTAATTCTAAAGATATAAGTTATGATAATGTTTTTGCAGGAATGTCCCTAGCAAACAATAATGTTCGTGTAGTTATTAATATAGTTACAAGCCCAACAAAAAAGTATTTTTTAAAAGTATTAGATAATAATGGTCAATCATTAATTGCAAATACTGAAACAATAGATATTACTTCAATCTTAAAAGAAGATGCAAAGAATTATCCGCTTGGGAGCCCGTTTGAAGAAAATGGAAAGTTGGTAAATTTAAAATTTGTAAAAACATCAACATCGACATTTGAGGTATATATTAATAAAACAAAAGTTGACCTTATACCAAAAAGCGGTCTGTCTTTAAGTTTGCTTGGAGATTTTGGTATAGTTGCTGCCTCTGGGAGTGGTTCATCAAAAATAGGATTTACTGAATTATATGCAACTCAAAGCATATTAAATAATAAAGATATACATTATCACTATGAATTGCCAAGCTTTGTAAATGCAATAGTAGCAAATCATAAAATTTTTGAAATGAGCTATACGTTTCAGGTTAGGCCAAAAATAATTGGTATAACAAAATATGATGTGCAGTATAGTTCCGCACCAGCGCTTTCTGCCTACCCACTTAAAGTGCAATATAATTGGTATTATTTTGAAAATCCAAAATCTAATTCGCCAACAATAAAGTATATTTCTGTTTTTGAAAAAGATCTAAATTATTCACTTGTGTATAGTTCTGGATTTAGAGGAAGGGTTTTTATAGTTAATAGCTCAAACTCTTCAGTGTGGCTAAAAAAATCTCCAGATTCAAAAAACACTGTGGATGTAATTTTTTCTATAAATACTGACAACCTTATATCCCTTAGCGAAGAGCAAACAATAGAAAAGATTTTTGATGAAACTAATGAATCTGAAAGTGTTGAGATCTCAAGTAACTGGGTTCAATCAAAACAAGCAGCAAATGGTATTTTAAATACTATTTTTAGGGCGGTAGACGGATTTAGTCGTGACACACAAATTTCAGTATATGGAAATCCATTATTTGAAATTGGAGATGTTGTAAAAGTTAATTACTCATTAAAGAATATATCTGATCAAATATACTTTGTTCAAGGAATTAAACAGACATTTGATTCGGGCCTTAAAACAGTACTTATTTTAAACCAGATTGCATGATCCATCGCTTCAATGATATAATAAGAAAGGAGAAAAAATGACAGACTCAATCTATAGTAAATCTAGCAATCTAGCAACTTCTGTCCAGAAGAGAAGAACGCTGTATTTGGCAAAATCTGACCCTAGAGCCAACAAAGATTTTATAAGCAAGTATATGAATGACTACTATGCTGAAGTGGTTGTTATGGACGATTCAGATTATATGGCTATGTTAGCAAGTGATCTTGGAATGACTGGTCGTGTAGAAGAAATCAAATATCTTGAAGTTGCTCCAAATACTTCATTAAATGCTCCAACAGGATTATATTGGGATTACAATGATTCTTCTGCAACAAAATATGTAACAGTAAATGGATCAAACTATGTTGATATCACAGTTTCATTTAATCCAGGAGATGACCTATCTGATAGCCTGCAATATGAATATGCTGTAGACACGACAGCAACTGGGGCAAATGCAGGCAGCACATCTATATCAAATAAACCAATTAATAAAACTACAATTAATTTTACAAGTAATTCAGCTAGTAATATACAAGCTACGTGGGATGGGATTTCTGATGCAACAGGATATACAGTATCCGTAACGGGAGCAAATACTCCACCAGCAGAATTTTACATGAAGACTTTTGTTGGGCCGTACGCTCCCACTTTACAAAAATCTTATTTTTTAAACTATGACCCATCAATTGCATCAACAAATTATAATTATCCAGGATACGTTTCGCTTTTAAGCGGAAAGGCACGTTTTAAAATAGTGCCTGTGAGCGGAGTATTTTCTGGAAACTATGTTGTTACTTTTGTAGCACACTACACAACTGGCACATCATCGGCAGTAACAGCAACATTTGCTATAGGTGGGGGTGTAACAATTGTTTAAAGGAACATACGTATTTAAAGAAAATGGAATTGAAATAGGACGTTCAGAAAACCTTATTACAACAAATGGTCGTAAGGTAATTTTGCAATATCTTGCTGGTGCAAAAAATACTTGGGCAGCTGATCTTGCAATTGGAGCTATTCAATCATCTCCAACAATAAACGATGTAGAGTTAACTTTTGAAACTGGTAGATATCCAATAACAATGAAAACATATCAGGCTGCCACAATCACAACGCCTGATTTAGTAGTTGTTCGTGCTACGCTTCCTTCAAGTTTATATGCAAATATTTATGAAGTTGCAATATATCCAACAAATGCTGCAACAGATGCAGCAAAAAACGATAATAAAATAATTGTAGATTTTGCAGACATTTCTAGTTGGGCACAAATTGCGGGGACAGCAAACATTATTGGTTTTATACCCCAAGGTGCACAATCTCCAAGAATAGGAAATTATTCAATAGAGCTTTTACCAAGCACAACGCTATCTAATAGCATGTCTGAAATAGACATTTCTGGATATAGCAGTTTAGATCATCTTCAGGTTCTTGCATATAATACAGTTGCTGGCAATTTTACAGTAACAATGATTGACTCTGCAGGATATAAAGCTATATTTACATACGCCTTATCTTCAAGTGCAGACTATCAAGTTTTATCTGTTCCTTTTCCACAAACAATCAAAGATCCTTCTGGAAATACTGTAAATACATCATCTCAATTTTTAGGTCCAATAAAGACTGTACAGATTGATACAGATTCAACTGCATGCATAACTCTTGATTGCTTAAAAGTTTCTACAACAGAACAGCTTTCTGTGTCTGATTACATTATTAGTAAATCATCTTTGTCAACACCAATAGCAAAAACATACGGAGTTGCCTTAGATATTGAATACTATATAGAGTTAAATTAGGAGTAAATAAATGGCTGTAGGCACAATTGCTTCGTTAAACGTTTCAAAATTAACATCAACATCTTTTGATGTTACTTTTATAAAGCCTGCAAATGTTACTAAAATAAAATGGGAAATATTTCCTACTAATGGAAGCACAGCTGGAAGACGCACTTTAACAAGAGCATGCACAGGAACAACAGGAGATACAAAAGTAGAAAGTTTTTCTACTCTAGACCCAGGTCAAAAATATTATTTATATGCAACCCCCTATAATGTAAATGAAGTGGGAACAAAGAAAACATATTCAAACTCAGGCGCAACTCCAATTAATTCTATTAAGATGAATACTGTAACAGCTACAAGCGGTTCTACAGTATTTGATATTTTCAGTCAAAAAAATCTTCCATTGGCGGATTCATTAAAAGTACTTAATGATTCAACAGCTAATCCAGGCGCTGGTTCTCCACCAGGTGTTTCTAAGCCAGGTACTACAGATCCCGTTCCAAATGATTTAGATAGCAATTCAAGAGTCACCTTAGATATAAAAAAGCTTGAAACAAACCATACCTATTCTATTTTTGTAAGATCAAAAGCAACTACTACTGATGGAAAAACAATAACATCTCCGTGGTCTTTACCAATTCATGTTAATACTCCCCCGCTTTCTGCAAGCGGAAATAATTTTGCAAGCAAAAATTCAAATGGTGACATACAATTAGATGGCGGATCTTTGTATGCTGGAACATTTCCAATTAATGCGGGATCAATTAATGTTGTAACCGATACCCCAAATGCAACAGGAGTAGTATTAAATAAAACAGGAATTGCTGGGTTTAATGCAGGGGTAAAACAATTTTATATAAGTGCTGCAACGGGGGATGCATATTTTGCAGGAACTATTACAGCAGGTGCATATATATCTGGAACACTTGCATCAACTGTTGTTGCTAATGCTGCAACTGGAGCAGGTCTATCTGGCACAGTTAGCACGATATCTACAAATTACTTAAGAGTTGTTAGCGATCAAATTCAAAATGCTACTGGGCAAATAAGTAAAGTTTCTACAAATGGAACTACATTTTATTCAGGAGCTAATGATACTGCGGGGGCAAGAGTTTTAATCAATCAATATGGAATTTTAGGATACAGCTCTAGCAGCATTAATAATTTAACTGGAATATCTTTTGCAATAAACTCAACATCATCTAGCATTGTTACTACTGATGCAGCGCCAGTTACTATTCCAGCGGGATCAGCTTATTTTTCAGGAATATTAATATCAGCAAGCGGTTCAATTGGTGGTTGGACAATAGGAGCAGATACATTATCTGCAACTGGGCTAAAGATTACATCAGCAACTAGCGCTTTTGGCAGCACAGCTTCAATTAAATATGGCGCAGCAGATCAATTTGCAACTTTATTTGAGCCAGTAACTGCTAATTTTTTAATTTATAATGTTTATAGATCTAGAAATAGTATTGCAATTAAAGATGATACTAATATAGTTACAGTCGGTACAATTCATTCTAGTGAAACTGGAGGATCAAAATCGGTAAGAAATATATCAGCTTCAATTTATGATCCTTCTGGTGGAAATGATGGCGACATGTGGGCAAAATATGTATAGGATTATAAATGACTTATCATGTTAAGATCAGCGATGCTTGGAAAACAGTAACAGCTAATTATGTAAAAATATCTGGGACATGGCGTACAATTTCAAATATGTGGGTTAAAATTTCTGGTGTTTGGAAATTATTTTTTACGATTTCAGGACCTTCCCAAAGCACAAGACCTGCAAATACTGGTGGCTCTTCAGCAGCGCAAGCCCAAGTTACAATTGGATCTGCTGGAACATATACAAATAGAATCTCTGTAACAACACAGTTGATTAAAATAACAGATGGAACCATACCTAGCGAAGCATCAACAACTGCAGAAGGAACCGTAGTATCTTCTCCCTATACAGTAACTCAGGCAGATGCCACAACGCCACAACAAATTTTTTATACAAGAGATAAAGTTTTATCGTTAGATGGATCAACATACTATTACTATTATTCAGCATCTGGAGCAACAGCATTTATACCAAACTTTACAGACACTTTTGACAGAACTAATAATAGTCAAGAAATTGGAACAAGTAGTGCAGGATTTGTTTACTCTTCATATAAAAATCCTGCAACAAATTCAGCAGACTCTTGGGGTATAAGTTCAAACGCCGCTAGCAATTCATACATCCCAGGATTTTCTGATGCAGCAAATACATATCCAATGAGAACAATTGAAGTTCATAAAAACAATGTCTCTTTATCTGCATCTATACCAAGCGGTGGTGGTGGCCCAGGATTAGCTTTTTGGGTTACAGCAAGAGGATCATATTGGGCAGCATCAACATATTATAATCAATCAACTACTACAAGTTATGCCTGCAATGGGCCTCCAATATCAACAAATGCTGGAGGAAGTGGGTGTAGCTGTTCAGTAGAATCTTATACCTGTAATTCAAATTATGGATTTACTTGTAATATTGGAGATTGTTATGGAATTGCAATCACACAGCCAAATGCTTGTACAGGAAGCACTTATTTTTGTGGAGGAACAGTATATGAAGTTGGTATCTTTGATCCAGGTCCAACTTATGTTTGTGGTCCCACAACAGTAGGAGAGCTGTGTTCTAAGGGATTTAATTTAAATACCTATCAATATGAGGTACAATATTGTCAAAGTGGTACAAACTATGTTGATGGATATAATTGCTATAGATCTCAAACCACTTGCTATCAATGCAATACAGTAACCTCTTCAACCACTACAACATATTATTCTTTATTAAAGATATGGTCCGCAAGCGGTAGCTCAATAGTTTCAGCGGCAGAAAAAGAATTGGCAAGCAGTAATTCTGCATATTCAAAAATATATAGCCTATCAGTTGCTACAAGTGGAGACAATATTACTGCAAAGGGGTATTCAGATACTAATTTGACTACTCAAATGAGTACAGATCTAACCCACGTAGCAACTGGTTCTACAAAAGCTTTTGCAAACGGGGAGACCAGCGTAGGAATAATTAAATTAAATACAGCAAATAATTTAGGATCAACCCTTGACAACTTCACATACACTAGGGTATAATATAAATAAGGAGAAATAAAAATGACAGAAGAACAAGAATCACAGCCAATGCCACCAAAAAAACTAGCTTTTATTATAGACGGAGAAGTAGCAGATGTACTTCATACCGATGAAAGGCTTTCTGCTATATTTTTAAGTGAGCCTTTAATTATAGATATTACAGAAGAAATGTCTAAAGAATCAGACTATGTTATTCCTGGAGCAACATATAATTATGAAACAAAAGAATTTACAAATCCTGAAAGGCTGCTTCCTCCATCACAAATTATCGGAGAAGCGTAGTGTCAGATAAAACACCTTGGCATTTATGGAAAGAAAAACAGGCGGGAGATCCAGTCAGACCTTGGGACTTACTTAATCCTAAAATTGCAAGAGTAAGTGAAGAAGACTATAAATACCGCTATGAACAACATTGCTTAAGCTGCCCCTTTTTAATTAGCGCTACAAAAACATGTAAAAAATGTGGTTGTTTTATGACTGAAAAGGCCAAACTACCTCACGCAAGTTGTCCTGTTGGCAAATGGGGGTCTATTCAGAATAGTGGTGATGTGATATAATGAATATTATGGAAACAGAATTAACAACTCAGGAAAAACTTGGCATAATTAATCAACATATAAAAAGCATTATAACAAATATTTATAATATAAATGTTGCGATTATTTCTGAAAGTTCGTTGACTCAGCCTAATCAAGAAAATTTAGATAATCTAAATGGTGAATTACAAAAAGAGAATACTAAAAAACAGGCATTATTACAAGAGTATGCCACTATTAGCGAAGGATAAATAAAAAATGGAAAAAGCAGAGTTAGTAATTACTGCACTACAACAACGTATTGGCGAATTGGTTTCAAATTATGAAACTCAGGTTGCCATCCTTAGAGCAGAGATTACACAGATGATGGACAAAGAGAAAGCAGCAGATGAATATTCTCAAAGCCTTTCGCAAAAAATCAACACAGATAACTAAAGATGCTCCTTTTGTGCCCAGCGGCCTGGTAGGATTAAACGCTGGTTCTTTTTACTATGTAAAAGGAAATAAAAGGTTTAAGTTTGTTTCTGAAAGAGCCATGAAATCTTGGTGCCTTCCTGTCTTAAAAATTGATGCCACGTTTTTAAACAAACTAACATCTGGCGGGACGCTAGGATTTAGAGATGGATCTTTGGTCAAGGACATATCTGATGGTAAAATATATCTTATAAGCGATTCAAAACGTAGGCATGTAGTAAGTCCAGATGTATTACAATGGATTAATACAGAAATTATAGATGCGGGACAAAAAGAAGTCCTAGTGCATCAAGAGGGAGAACCAATAGATGGCTAAGGTAATTCAATCTGATAATGCAGTTGTTGATTATACAACAATTAAAGCATTAATTGAAACTGTTAATAATTTAAGTGATACAGTTGATAAAATAAATTTAGGATCTAAAACTACAGACCCTGCTACTGGTAAAGTAGTGACACAACTTGTTGATGCATCACTCCAAACATTTAATGCTGGTGTATCGCAGGTTGATGTATATTTTAAGAAAAAATTTACTGACAAGCCCAACGTTGTAGCAACTTTAATGGGTGGTTCAAAAGCTACGTTTGCTTACATAGGTACCGCCACAGATTTAACTAAATCTTCTGTAAGATTTACACTTAGTCAAGCATCCACTGGCAGTATGACTATTTTTTGGGTTGCGGTAGGGCAAGGGTCAGAATAGTGTATCAACCTATCAATGCTTGGAATAAGCGTGATAGGAAAATTAGTCGTGAAGGCTATATGTTAGTAAAGGTAGCAGAACACCCTAAATCATTTAAGGGTTGGTATTATGAACATAGGCTTATAATAGAAAAACAAATAAATAGAGTTCTTGATGACTGGGAAACAGTACATCATATTAATGAAAACAAAATAGATAATAGATTAATTAATCTTTTTCTTTGCTCAAGAATAGAGCATAATAAAGCGCATTGCGCTTGACATAAAACAGTAACATGCGATACAATTAACTAAACCCTCAGAAAGGGATTACATGAGTAATGATTTAAAATGGATGCTATCGTCTGATCAGCAATTTCCATATCAAGATGATAAGGCCATTGAATTATGGTTTAAGGTTATGAAGTGGTTTAAGCCAGATGTAGTAGATTACTTGGGCG
>Ga0114974_10002490_pt1 | contig 14145 bp, 7 predicted proteins | sample S_130206_EF_Meta_FD_87318 | JGI IMG/M metagenome (GOLD analysis project Ga0114974, IMG submission 87318) | Freshwater microbial communities from Lake Simoncouche, Canada to study carbon cycling - S_130206_EF_MetaG | ecosystem: Environmental > Aquatic > Freshwater > Lake | place: Lake...
CGCGCACGGGCAGTAGATACGTCCTCGGACCTCGCCCGGAACCCGCGCGAGACGAGATGGAGATCGCTCCGGGCCGTCGCGCGTCGGCGCCGCTTCTCGTCTCGGCGTCGCATTACCCGCTCTCGTCGTCGCCTTGCTGGAGGCGCGTTCTCGAAACGTTCTCGACGAACATAACGCCATTCAGTTCCGAGGTGCAACCTCCGCCGTCAGTTCGAGCTTCGAGGTGCGATCTCCGCCCGGAGTCCCGCCATTCTCCCAGGTCCCAGCCGCCACGCGAGCATGCTCGCGAGAGATCAACACGACAGCCCCGCCCGCACGCCGCCCGCTCCCGGGCCTGTGTGCCGCACGCATAACACCCTAACCCCCCGGCGAAACTTTTCCGCAATTTCCTCAAAACCGAAATAGAAAATCAGAAAAGGGGGTCGTGCGACTTCGAACGATAATCGCGCATTGTCTCGCGACAAGGGCGTCGTGCGTCTTGGTACGTGTGTGTCGTGTATTGAAGGCGCACAGCGTCCACAAGCTAGGAGCGTGACAGCGGCAACGATGCGGAAGCAACGCAGTACGACATCCGCCTTCAATTTCGTCACCGATCAAAGTCTACAAGCTGCAGGACCATCAACCCCATCGCTAGAGCAACAGGATGGGGGTCGAGCATTACCGCTTGGAAGGCGTCGCGCGTGCACGCCGGCATTCACGCCGATGCCATCCAATATCATTGACCAGGCCGATCAACAACGTGCGGCCATTGAGCACCTTCAGCGAATCCCTGTACGTACACCAGCATTCACTCCGATGCTCGGAGCGAGGAGCCAAGCACGCTCCGTGGTGATGCTTGAAGATCCAGTGAAGATGGACGCTGTCCGTCGGGCGAAGATGCTCACTCCGGATTTCGCCGCTCTTCGCACTAGTGACGACGCTCGCGACGTCGAATCCATTCTCCACGCTGAGGCACTGGCGGCTGAGTTGGATGAGGATAGCTCGGATGAATCAGACGCATTCGAAGGCGACTTTGACGACGAGGATGATACCTACTATGGCTATCCTTACGAGCGGCCCACATCAGACGGAGATGAAGATGATGTCAGCGATGAACAGAACGGTGAACCCCAACCATCAGGAAGTTCCAAAGCAGGAGCTCAAGATGAAAGCAAGAGGTTTGCAGCGGGTCGCAAGAAGAAGCCCGAGGGGCAGCGTGCTGAAGAGCACGCGAAGCTTGTGGAGACTGGTTTTTCTGGTTTCAAATGTGGATGCAAGCGTGCAGATAACAAAGGGAACAATTCATGCCTCGACGGTATCAACAAGGAAGATCTGCGTGCCATTCATCGGGACACTTATGGCAATGGCAAGACAGTTCAATTGGCTGATGTCTTGACGAATATCCATCGGCTTTACTGGGAACAAGCTGTACCTATATCGAAGTCTAGAGGGGGCAGAAGTCTCGGGCCCGACGGCGAGGGAAGTACACGCAAGCTTCCCTCGCCGTTGATGTTATTAACGCGACATCCTGTGTGTAGCCGCGCTTTCGAGATGGCTGTTGGCGGCTCTCGCTTTGCACATCGATCGAAGGTTAGTCTTGTCAAGCGTGGCTTGGGCCCTACGAGTTTGTCAGGCGAAATCCTAGCAAAGGTGGAGCTTCGCGCCTTCACCGCGCGTGCGGGGATCAAGACTCGAAGGGCAGCCTGGGCTAGAACTTGGTGGGCAGATGAGCTGATACTTCATGATTGGCTTCCAAACGAAACTGCCATCCAATTCAAGGGAGTTCACTGGGACTTCCTGCACAAGCAGCATTATTGGAAGGCCGCCGCCGCAAATTCGGGTTACAAGCCCCTGCATTATAAAGCCTGGAAGGCGCAGATGATTCCTGGCGCACAGCTCCTCGCAGAGAAACTCGACCCCCCTCTGGAGGACAGCACCCAAATCAGAGTCCGAAGGAGCGCTCGGCACAGCAACTTTCCAGAATGCAACGAGTGCAAGCGACTCCGGGCCGCATACTTGGACGTGATGACCACTGCAGGATCGAGCCAAACGAGGAGGGACTCGGCACTCGACGCCCTCAAGGCGCACATGAATGAATGGCAGACGGATAGGGCAGTCGCACTGAAGTTCAAGGATCATGCTTCAGGAATGGGACGGGACACGTGCTACGAGTGTGACGACAAGTGCGGATCCCAATGGCTGATGCTGCCCGTGGCGTCGGAGGGCCGCGACACGAAGGATCTCGCGAAGTTTAAGTTCGACTTCGCGATCCAGTGCAATAATGTGGTCGGAAACGGGGGTTGCAATCGTTTCATGATCGTGCCCGCCCATGTTCGGACAGGCAGCAATTTTGGGCTGACGTGCTTCGTGATGACCTTGTATAGCGCGTACAAGAACGGGCGATTTGCCGGCGACGGCGGCAGGATAATGTTTCGGCACACGGACGGGGGGTCCGACAACCTTTCGGTGGTGACTCACGTCGTGCATTGGCTCCTTGTGTGGCTTGGCATCTTTGACGAGTTCTGGTGGTTCCGCTTCGACGCTGGCCATTCTCACACCGAGATGGCCGACCGCTTCTTCTCGATGATGAAGAAATTTTTCAAGATTGACGGGGCAGCGCGTTGCCAACGGCTCGATGGCTTCGAGGAGCTCGAGACTCACCTCCGCGCGCTATTTTCGACCTCGGATAGCGGCAGCACAGTCGAACTCGAGTACTTGCTTGCTAACTGGGACTTTGACAGTTGGCTCAAGGACTGTGGTGTCAAAAGGCATCTAGCAGGCATTTCGTACGACAACGTGTTCAGGTACAAGTACGACCCGAGCTCCTGGGCCCATGGATGCGTCAAGGTGACCTACAAAGACCGTCTATCTCGTCAGAGATCGAAGGATGGCTTGGACTGCGAGTGGGGACCACTACGCCAGGTCAAGGGGAGTGACGGAGTGACCCGGAATGTGACGGATGATGTTGGTGTGACATTCATCGAGTGCCCCCCTTGCATCATGATGCGAGAGCCACAGCGGGAGAACTTTAGAGACATGGATAAGGACGCCGACGGCGACGAAGTGGACAAGCCTGAGCACGCAAACGGTGAACGAGGCACAAAATCTGCTGCCTCTGCTGCCTCCACAAAATCTGTTTACTCCACAAGCAAGAGCATCCAAGACCTGGTCTCAAAGCGTTCCAAGGGGCCAGAGAGATTAACTGAAAAGGCAGTGGCGCATTGGAACGCCTTGAAGACTGCGTATGACGCTGGGCAGCGGGCAGGCGCGTTGCCTGACATGCCTGTGACGCACAGCGGCATTACACTTAAAGGCTGCCCGGTCCAGCTCCTACCTATTCTCAAAGCCATGCGGCGGTTTGATCGGCCTCTGACATACTGGGACCCATTCGAGGACGAGCCACCCGCCTCCTGGCCTGATCCCGTCGCAGCGGCAGCCGCTCGTGTGGAAAGAGGGCTGCCGCATCGTGCTTCAGAAGTGACGGAAGACTCGGCACGTGCAGGAGGCGGCCCGCGCGACCCGCGACAAGCTAACAATGTCACAGGGCTGCACCTATCGCACACGGAGAGGGCTCGTCACCTGAAAGACGTTTCGGATGAGCAATGGGTCCAGGATTTTGCAGAGCTTGCTGGGAAGAACCGCAGCAAACCAATCCAGAAGGACTCACTATATCTCATGCAGCTCGCCATCCCGGAAGGTGGCTTCAAGCTCGGATTCGCTGAAGCTGGAAAGCCACATAATGGTAACGGAGACGGAACTGAAGAGTCCCAGCATGAAGCCCGCTGGTTTGCCAAGACTGGCGACGGCAACACGTGGAGTGACAACCCTACTTTCGTCCACTACATGCTTGGATCGCAGCGTTCGGTGGAATACGTCCCGTCTGAAAGCTTCTTGATGGAGGTGGATGATCAGTGGCTCACGGAGAGCTCCGTTGCGACCAAGCACACCACCTTGCGCCTCAAAGGGGACTTCATGAGGAGGCTGCGGCTACTGAAGGAGGAGTACCCTGTGGAGTTTGGCGACGGTCTCGATCGGAGACATCAACAGACAGGAGCTCAACAGGCTGCTCCACGTGCACCTCACCGAGCCACGGATCACGTGCACCGAGCCACAGATCCCGAGGGCGAGCCCATGCGTGCGGAGGGAGGCGGCAAGAGGCCTGCAGATGGCGCGGCAGCAGACCATGCCGCGGCAAAACGGCCTGCTGCCACTAAACCCCCTGCCACAACACCCTTGCCCTCGCCCGCGCTCAACGCTGTGAACCTCGCGGTCATGGAGCTGCAACGTTACGTCCTGATGCACCTCCCGGGAGCTCTCGTTACAAAGGAACTGGGGAGCGCTGTGAGCGACAAAGAACTAAAAGGCGACGTCCAATTGCTCGTCGATCAGGGATTGCAGGAGTGTGGGGTCATGATCGGCCCGACCCACATGCGCCTTAAGCTGAGTGGTCTGAAGACAAAGACGTGGATGGTGGTCCGTGGTCCACCTTCGGCTGCACAAGGACAGTCGTCTGTGCTAGGCTTCATCGCCTATGGCAAAGCATCGTACGCAGGAAGCCCTGCCGGCTACATTCACGAGCTGCACGTTCATGCGTCTCTCCGAGGCAAAGGGGTCGGGACAGCACTAATGGTTGCTGCCGAGGACGACTTGAGGACCATGGGCCTCAGCCTCTGCTACCTCACCGTGCATACGAATAATACGCGTGCTCGATCACTGTACCATCGTCGTGGTTACCAATCGGAGCAGACACCGACGGAGACCAAGGAAAGCTGCGGCTACCCATGTCTGGAGCTCAGCAAGACTCTGGGAGCGAGGTGAGGGTATGTCGCCTGGTTTGAAATGCGACCATGCATATATACTCATGTACTTACAGAATGTGGCTCATGTACTATCATAACATTCTCTGTTCCTACCACACATACTGCATTGGAGCGCCCTTGGCGCCTGAAGCAGCGTACATCCGCCGCACGCCCACTCAATTAGCGATACAGAGCGATCCTCTTCGCGTCGCAGAGTTTCACACATGGTGCAACGGTCGGCACCGTCAGCATTATCATTCGTGCATGCGCCGCACGCCCACCCAATCCCGAGTGGAAGAGACAATGGTTCACCAAGGGTCCTCAGAAGCACGTCAATATCGATCGCGCCAGTCATGTGGCCTGTCACCATGTCGCTACTGAAGCACTTCAGCCTTTCGAAGAACCTTCGATGTAACCTTGACTGGCTGAGTCCTGTGCCTAATTCCATCGCCGTGCAGTCGTGATTTCGGGCCGCCTCGAGGAGAAACTGCCCGAGCAGGACTTCGCTCGGGGGTCGGGGCCCAAAGGGCATGTTGCCGAATTTGCTTTTCCGCCAGCTCCGCTCAATGAAGAAGCGCTGCAGCGTCGCAACCTTCCTAGTCCGGCCAGTACGAATTGTGGCGCCAGCGAACCCGATGCGATACGCAGCGGACGTAGCGCGCAACCATACGAGGACTTGAGGGTTCGAGTCGTCGTCTAGCGCCTTGGAACCACCGCAGTCCGGCACGTAATCCTTTCGAAGGTCGGCGACGCCTAGATCCTTCTCATGCTCCCTCCACTCTGCAAGGAGTTCCTTCGCTTCAGCATGGCTTGTGGCAAGCGAGTATGAGAATCTCGAGGCCAACGCATCTTCGAGACATGCCCCTGTGAAAGTAACGCCTAAGAGTGGCAGCGGCGGGTCGGGCTGAGGCGCCGGCGGAGGCGCAGGTCGCGGTGATGGAAGGGCGGGCACCGTTCGAGGGCGTTTCATGCGCCCAAGTCCATCATCTGGAGCCGCACGTACCCTTAGCACCAGTTGATCACCATCTCGAGGACCTTGAGCACACGATGATGCTAGAACGTCGGTCTCGTATCCCAAGCGCGCCAGCCACGCGCCCGCATGCAGCCTGCACGCTTTCATTGGGCAACACAAGGAAAGCAAGGTCGGATGCGCATCCAGCATCTGCTGTCGAAACGCCTCGTGCAGCGCAGTCCCAGAGCCCTTTGGCAAGCCGCTCCGTACTAGATAGCAGTAAACGTTCACAACATGTGTTCCAGGATGCCAGGAGTGCCACACCACCCCTGTCAGAACGGAGGACTCTCGACGGAAATAGTACTCAATCTGGCCGTAGTCGCCTCCCATCGCCTTTCCCTCCAGAGCACACACTGCTGAGTGCATCAGGGACTTCAGTGGTGACTCGCGAAGGAACGAGTGCGTTGCATGTTCGACTGACATGCCGATCACTGAGTGCTCATGATGATTCCGATCTTGTATCAAGTCTTCGAGGTCTGAGAACCAGAGGTTAAAGTTGGCGGACACGGGGTTCCAAAGCACAAACTCCACCAAAGGCTGCTGAGATGGCGGCGGCGGCGCTGGTGATGACAAAAGTGGTGACCGACTCTTGGTCTTACATGGTTCCAGGAAGAAAACGGCCTTCACCACTGGCTCGGATAAGGCCGATAAGGCCGCCTCGCTCAAGGGGAGGGTTTGATGAATGCAATGGCCGAGAAACACCGACGTGTGACCCACGCCCTCGTACAAAAAGGGAGTGAAGCCGTACACGCGCATTCCCGTGATAGCATTGGAGCACTGCACCACGGCGGTACGACATTCGCAAGTGAGCCCGGTGGTCTCTTTGATATCTTCGTGCCATGCGAATTCCACCTGACGATCTTTCCAATAGATCAGACCGTGGAATGCCGCCAAGTACTTCTCCCAATCCTTCGGATCCGTTCCCAGACAAAGGAGCACGTCAGTCAGCAAGCGTTGCAAGCACGGCAAGTTCCTGATGAGGTCTTTCGCCTTCTCTTTGGTGCTTGTGGTGACGGTGTGGATGGATTGCATCGTCGCGTTGTGAGCCACAGAGAGCGTTTTGTAGTCGAAGTAGCCACTCACACTCCCTTCACCGAATCCGGGCACTTTCAGGAAGCCGGAAACGTCGCGATGCTCTTTGTTCAGCATGTACTGGGCGAATGCCTTGGCGTTTTCCGGTTGGCAGTTACACGACCATACTCCGACGTCCGAACGGAGTAAGCATGATGGAGTCAATGTAGGCTGAAGCGAGACGTGAAGCGGTTCCGAGCGCATCTTCAGGGTCAACGCCAAAGCTGAGGGTGTTGACCTTTTGAGGACTGCCAAAGCGTTGAGGTTTGCGTCATTGCTGGCAGCATCAAAGTCAAAGTGTTCCTCCAAGAACTCAGCTTGGGAGTCGGAGACGGCTCGTGAGGAAGCCATGAGGAAGCCACGGAAAAAAAGTAAGGGATTTTGCGGACTTCTCGTTATTTTCTCGTTATTTTGCGGACTTTTCGTTATTTTGCGATGAAACTACAATTTTATGTGTTCCTGTTATTCAGCAACTAGTGAAAGCGCTGAATCACCTTACAATCGCGTGGCGCGTGTTACGCGCGAGTTGCATACGAGTTGCTTGTGTCATTAAAAGTCGTATCGTAACGTCGCGTGGCGCGTCGCGTGCCACGCGACAATGCCGAGGGTGAAGCGCGGCTCGCGTTGGTGGGCGCCACTCGGTTGCCCGGCGTGGATGACCAAGAGTGAGGTGGACGTACTATGGAAACCCGAGGACGATCTCGAGGGGGAGTTCGATAGGGCGGTAGCAGAGCAGGGTGAGTCTGCTACCGCCCGTCGCAAGCTCATGAACTACTTCATCTTTAACTCGACCGAGATTGCAGACTGGCAAGAAGAAACGGACCGCGCGTCTTGGTACCTTCGTACAACAGGCTCGCTCACGCTGCTGCTCTTGAGATGCAAGGTTGAAACATACAAGTCCGCCACCTATGAAGAGCGAGGCAGTGAAGACTGGATGGATCGGTTGTTTGCTGCATCCTGGACCAGTGCAGTTGCGCCTCAAGCAGCGCAGAGTGGAAGCGAACCAGATGACCACCTCTCAGGCATTGACGACGACAGCCCAAGTGTGGCCAACGGCGATGACAGCTCAGTACAGATGGAGACCATTGCAGTTGCGCGTCAAGCAGCGCAGAGTGGCAGCGAAGCAGATGACAACCTCTCAGGCATTGACGACGACAGCCCAAGTGTGGCCAACGGCGATGACAGCCTAGTACAGATGGAGACCAATGCAGTCGCGCCTCAAGCAGCGCAGAGTCAAAGCGAAGCAGATGACAACCTCGCAGGCAACGACGACGACGAAATGGACGAAGCGATGGGTGCTGCAGAGCACGAGCAGGGGACCAACGTACTTCCCGTCTCGAAAGGTGGTGCCTCAGCTAGCTCATCGGCTGCTACGTGGAGCTCCTTTGCTCACGCCTCGGCTAATACCCCCTCGGCTGTCGCCTCGAATGGTAAAGCGCCTGCCGTGACTACCGCTACTTTCGATATGCAGGGGTACAGCATCGATTTAGGAAAAACGGCCTCGAAGATGCCAGCCTTTCAGGTGGGTCACTGTACCGATCTTGAGGAGCTTTTAGCGTCATCTCATAAGAAGGCAAGATTGACGGAAGCATTAGGCCAAGAGATAGAAGTCAAGCTGAAGCCGCTGATGGACACGGGCATTATTATCAATGAAAGTCTCCGGCAAGCATGGCTAGGTGACAAGAACGGAGGCAATGCGGGAAAATGCGACAGCGACAATAGCAACGGCGTCTCGAACCCGGAAGAGGCAACGACAGAGGCTGTGGCAGCGTCAGTTGTAGCGGCAGTGATAGCGGCAGCGGTTGCAAATGTCGAGGCAGGAAACGGGGGACAGGAAGGAAAGACTGCCGACCCGTCTGCTGCTGCCGCCATCGCATCCGCCTCTACCTCGTCTGCCGCCGTCGCATCCGCCTCTGCCTCGCCCGCCGCCTCGACGGCGGCCGTTGCCTTGAAGATGGCCACTGCCGAATCGGCCAGCAAGGGGAAGCAGAAGATGACTCCCGAAGACAAGGCGGTCGACTCACACGTGGACCCGTACCCCAAGCCAGATGACTCTGATGAGGAAGATGGCGCAAGGCGGAGGCGAAGCGCGGGAGCCGAAGCACGTGCTGGACATAAACGCACTTCTGACGCTCTTGAACAAGTCGCGGAAACGAATGTTATTGCAATGGCGATCTTGGCCAAAGACTGTTCGATGCCAGATCTTCGAGTCATGCCCTCTGATCCAGAGGGTGACCGGAGCGTGGTGTGGTTGCAGAATCACCACCTCGTGGTCAACATCGCTTCGCAATCAGCATGGCGACTGTTCCTCATGGAACACGGTGAACCGACGTTCTGCACGAAGGAGATCTTTGCAGGCGTGGGATTGCTCCGACCAGGTGTCAGCCCGTTGTTGCTCGCCTCCGCCCCCATTTGTGTCCGGAGGGAGGCCCTTGCCCGAAATGGTAAGGCGGGCATCCCAGGTGACGAAATCGATCTCATATTGTGTGATGGCCAGGCACAGAAGAGGGGCCACGCTATGTTGGCGAGCGTGATTCGCGGCATGCACGAAATGGTGACATTGAAGCCAGTAGGCCACCATGGCTACGTGGTGCTCACCTTCCTCCAGTGCTTCACTCACGAGGCCACATTCCAAAAGGACGAGTCCTGGCTATGTGACAACTACCCTCATCTCGTACCTCTACTTTACAAGCCAGCAGCGATCGTGATGGCAAACAATGAAAATTCACTCGCTGATGCACTCCTTTTAGCGAGCGTGGAAGACATGTCTCCTGGAAGCAAAGAGGCAATCTTCCAGAAGGGGAGAAACAGTCTTCTCCAGAAGGCCAGACATCTAATCATCGATATGCAAGAGAAGCGATGCGAGGACGGGACCAGGCTTCTCTTTAATCACGACAGATCTGGACAACCAATAGTGAACGTCCAACAGCTTAAAACGATGAGATGGGCGACTGACGTTTTCAAGGCGGAGAGTGCTTTCACTGCTGGCGACAGTGGTCACCAAGGTTCAGAGTCGGTTTCTCAGCTTCCGGCCGTGACGGCCACTCAGGGAGGCAGGAAGACGACAAAGGGCTCAGGGCCCGCCTCTGTGGCGGCTGGGGCGTTGTCTTCCGCCCCGAAGAGTGCAGCCCGCCCCGCCGCAGCCCGCCCCGCCGCCGCGCTCGCCGCATCATCGCCAGCAGTGGCTTCATCTTGCTCGAAGTCCTCCGCTGGCTCAAAGTCGACGCAGCTCGCGAAACCAAAGCAAGGCCCGTCATCACTGAATCCAAAGCAAGGCCAATCATCTGGAAGGTACCCAAAGATGGCTGTTCAAGAGGACGTGCTTGATGTGGACACCGCTTCAGTTGTGGAGTCGTTGTCTGAAGCTTTAGGCCTCGGAAGATCTCCGACGTTCGACGTGCTTGACGTTGCTGGCGTCCTGAAGCATATTGATGTGCAAGCTGCTCGAGCAAATGCTCAGAGAGGTGCGAAAGCGGCATTCGATTATATCAAAGGAAGAACAAGCACGCTGGTCAACACTACATGGAAAAATAACCTACAAAGGATGGAGACCAAGGCCTTTCAGGCAACGACGCTACACGAGTTACGAAATGTCGAGCGAATGGCACTGTCGTACTACGAAGACCTTGTCAGCGCTATGAATGTGTTGTACTCAATGGCCCTGAAGTACAGCGCTTCCTATGCCCCGCAAGTGAAACAGTCGAACCTGTTGAAGACGCATTATGACAATGTTGGGCGTGCAGTGTCGAGTGTTATGGCTAGACTGGAAGAGACAGCGAATGAGAGGAAGCGCAGTCGAGGGGGAACCCCGCCGGTGCATGCACTATCGCTGATGCCTCCGTCGCAGCCGTCGCTCCCAAGCGAGATGGTCGACGTGCTCAAGCAGATCGCAGAGGTGGGTCAGACGATACAAGCAGAAGCAAAGAGGCCACGGCCTGAAGCCAAGGAGACGGACGCAAAGATACGCGACCTTCAGAAGGAGTTAGATATTACAAAGGCGACGTATGAAGCGGAAGCAAAACATGGCTCGAAATTGGCTGCGCAGGCGAGCTCGTTTCAAGCAGAGCAGGACAAGTTGAAGGAGAAACTTCATCAGGTAGAGATGGAGAATGCAAAACTGCAGGCGAGCAATACTGCTAAGGCCGAGATGCAGGTTGAACTTACAAAGTTAAATCAGGCCCATTTGGAGTCTTCGAATACAGCATCTTGCTTCAGAGGCGCTATGATGATGCAATCGTGTACGAGCTTTGGAGCCGGTGGGTCGTCGCAGCAGGTCATGGGGGCGCACCAGGGCTGGGCGGCGCTCCTCGGGTGCTCGCAGTCCGCTTCAGGAGGTTTTGGTTCGTCGCTGCCGATGATGGCCCCTCGGAACCGCCCCTTGCCAGAACTCAGGGGGCCAGCTGACGAGACTTCACCCATGCCTCCTCGCGTCGCCCAAGAAGTGCAGGAGCTCATAACGGAAGTTGAGCGAGCTATGAAGGTGTGCTCCGCTAACCAAAATTTTGATGGCGCTTTGGCGCTCCAGAGCCAAGGACGCGCAATCAAGCAGACGGTTGAGGAAATCGCCGTGCTCAACGCAAATCTAACCGAGTTCAAGCGCGTAAACGCATTTGAGGAAGCTGCGACAACTTTCCGCCAGCTCGACGAGGCTGTGACGAAGCTGAACCAACAAAAGGACGCTGTGCGCAACACGCTGTCGCAGCTGTTCTGAGCATGTGTGGGGGGGTGTTCCCAGCTGTGACCCAGCTGCTCGACTGAGGGGCGACCCTGAGAACATATGAACATCGCATGGGGGAGGGGAGATCGCCTCCAGCTTCAGGCGGACGGTGGCGAGCTGTACCGAAGCGTCGAGCAGGCGCTCAAGAGCCAAGACCGAGCGCCTCGACGGCGACAACGGGGGTACGAGTGTGATGTTTGCTAGCGTATCTTCCGAGTGACCAAGGATGTCTGCATCCACTCGCTGTGCCCAAAGTGCTCCTAAGGGAGGTATAGTGAACTCGTGTGGTGAGTCGGTGTGGTGTGCTGGGTGTGCGCTAGTGTTAAGGGTTAGGGCGGCGAGGGGTGTTTGTGGCGCGCCGGCGCCGCGCCCTTGGGGTGCTATTGGGGTGCTTCTGGGGGGCGGATGTGGGGCGGCCTCTCGGGGAGGCCACCGATCCGATCGCCCTCGCCGCGCATCGTGTGGCGCAGTTGGCGCGGGGTAGGCGCGGGGTGTAGCACATGCACTTTAAGACTGATAACCTTTTTCAAAATTTGGAATTTCCCCTTCAATACATGTCCGTCAGTTCAAGGTCCGGCACACTGTGCTAGATCACGTATGACCTAGTACTTCAGACCGTTTGGGTTTCATCTTGCCAGTGTCCACCCTAAATGTGCGCTCCGCACTGAGCCAGCGGAACACAAATGCCATGCGGTGATCTTGACTTTGTCCTTCTTTTGAGAAGTAGGCCTCGTGGCAAAAGAAGAGGTCGTCCTCCGGCGTGAAGACCAGCAACGTTCCTGCACCTAGCCGTGTTGAAAATACTGGATGAGTAACGTACTTATCGCGACCTGCCTCGAAGTTCGTGCTGCCCCACGCAGTCGTTGGCGGAAACGACAGGGAGAACGTCATGTCAGCGTCTCCCTCGGTCCAAATGAGGACACATGTATTCGGCGACTGCGAGTTGGCTTCACGACCCATCGGCGTTCCTTCCACCAAGGAAGCGCGCGACCGCTTGCCGCCCACGACATCCCGCATCTGTTGCGTATTGTAATTGTCCCGGTGCCGACCCATGCGCCCACCAAAGATCCGGTAATAGAGCAGGAGTTGGCAGGCAGTTGGCGGATGCACCTGCGACTCCGTCGTCAGGAATCGGAATGCGATGCGCCAGAGTACAACTCCAAGGTCAAACACTGGCCGTGGCATGAGGTGTGCCTCCCAATCTTCCGCAACCCGACCGAAAGCCGTGTAACTCATCAACGTCGACACCACGTCTCCATCGTCATCCGTGTACTGCTCGCCGACCTGCACCGACCACGATCGCCGTCGCGGCTGCGCGTACGAAGTCGCGTTGAGCCGCACACGTTTCTTCAGACATCCAGACTTCTGCACGTGGCTGTCCTCCAGAAACGACGATGACGAGAGACGAGCGACAAATGAGGCGACTGTATCATCACCTGACGGGATCACATCCAGAGGCACCTCCGCCAGCACCCGCGCCCGCAGGTCCGGAGCTACGGAGCTACAAGGTCTCAGGAGGATACTGCTCGACGCGAATGGCGCACCCGCTGCCCTTGCATCAGCCGGAGAGATGGGGCCCCAGAGCACCTCTTCCACCGTTATGCTGTGGTCGTGCCAATCAGGTGGCAAGATTGATCGCACCTCTTCAATCGTAGGAGGCATCCTATTACGGGACGACGTCGATCTCGTCGTCCTGGTGGTATCGGCTGAACAGCTCAAGACGTCTTGACCTCTCAAGAATCCATGCATCAGGCAACTCCAAATTGGACCTTGACTTGAAAAAACGGACCTTGACTTCGCGCCCGATGCCGCTGCCGCGGATATCGATGATGCAGGCTAGACCGAGGAACTGGGGAGCGGGAATCAAGACATACACCAGAGAACCTGTCGGGTACTTTTCAAGAACCATGCACTCATCAGCAACCATCGGCTCCATGTCGCACCAAATCGCACCAAGACACTCGAACGCGGCGTTTTTTCTCGCGACTCCTAAAATGCGGAAAAATGAAACCAACTGCGGAAAAGTTTCGCCGGGGGGTTCACGGCTCGTCCCCGGGGAACATGTCCTTCCATCGAACCTTCAAGACGAGCCTCACGCCCGAGCAGTTCCAAACTTGCTATTCGTTCGGGCCACATCCATGGAGCGCCGTCAAGCCAGATGTTGACAACGATCGGCCGACCCCGTGGGATCGGAGAGACGATCAGCTTACGAGCACTGTCGAGCAGCGCATCCTGAGCCACAACCCGTTACCGCACAAGCCCTACGTCCCCTCGCACGCCATGCAGCCAGCGCCCGCCGATCCGCTGCACGATACTTTCCTCTCGAGCCGCAAGATGATGCGCATCGAGCAGCACGAGCGCGAGCAGTGCAAGCAGCGCCTTGAGCAGGAGCAGCCCGAGGGCCAACGTTACAACCCGGAACGACGTGCGCGCTGGATAGTGAAGGGCGACGGCGGCAGCTGGTGCGTGGCGTGAAGAGCTGTACAATGAGTGAACGTGCGCAAGGCCCATGCGCGCCGGGGGATGTGGAGCGCCTGATAGTGCGCCTGATGTGATCGTTACGGAAG
>Ga0114974_10002492_pt1 | contig 14136 bp, 10 predicted proteins | sample S_130206_EF_Meta_FD_87318 | JGI IMG/M metagenome (GOLD analysis project Ga0114974, IMG submission 87318) | Freshwater microbial communities from Lake Simoncouche, Canada to study carbon cycling - S_130206_EF_MetaG | ecosystem: Environmental > Aquatic > Freshwater > Lake | place: Lake...
GATTTCCTGGGGCGTGGGCACGCCCTCCTTGGACTTCATGAAGGAGGTCTTGTTCTCCTCCCGGATGATTTCCATGCAGAGTTCGACGCATTCATCGCAGATGAACACGGTCGGGCCCGCAATGAGCTTGCGCACCTCATGCTGGCTCTTGCCGCAGAAAGAGCAGTAGAGGGTGTTCTTCGACTCGCCGCCGCTGGCCTTGCTCATCTCTATCCACCGGGCCCTTTCGACCCTTTTGCCCCCTTCGCGGGGCGGGGCAGCTTCCACCCGGAGGCGTTTGCTGCTTTGCACAATGGGCGGAAGCCGAAGCACCCCGCCGTCCCAACATTCGACCATGCTAAGGCTGGCCGGATCAAGATTTGTTTAAAACCTGTCAAGCCCTTAAAAACGCGGAGCAAAAGGGAACTTTTGCCAGGTCCGGAAGACCACTGCGCCAGCGGGGTCAGCCCGGAAATGACGGATTTCAGCCCTGATCCGCCGCTTCACCGGCATCTGCCCGGCGTTCCATGACGTTGTCGATCAGGCCAAAGCCCTTGGCTTCCTCGCCCGTCATGTAGGTATCGCGGTCCAGAAGCTTTTCAATGGCTTCGACCGACTGGCCGGTATGCTTGGCGTAGATCTCGTTCAGGCGCCGCTTCAGCTTGACGATCTCCTGGGCGTGGCGGGCGATGTCGGCAGCCTGGCCGTAGAAGGAGGCCGAGGGCTGGTGCACCATCACCCGGGCATTGGGCAGGGCATAGCGATGGCCCTGCTCGCCGGCGCAAAGCAGCAGCGAGCCCATCGAGGCCGCCTGGCCAATGCAGTAGGTGTGAATCTTGGGCCGCACATACTGCATGGTGTCGTAGATCGCCATGCCCGCCGTCACCAGCCCGCCCGGCGAGTTGATGTACATGTGCACTTCCTTCTTGGGGTTTTCGGCCTCCAGGAAGAGAAGCTGGGCGGTCAGCAGGCTGGCGCCGTAATCCTCGATCGGCCCGGTGATGAAGATCAGCCGTTCCTTGAGCAGGCGGGAATAGATGTCGAAGGCGCGCTCGCCGCGGGCGGTCTGCTCCACCACCATGGGAACCAGGGTGTTGTTGTAGAATTCGAGCGGCTTGTTGTCGTAGGCCATTGGACGGGCGCCTTTTGATTCGTGAGCAGACAGTAACCGGAAAACTGGCCGGTTCCGCTTAATATAGCGTTGCTGCCGCCAAATACGAGGCGTGGGCCGAAGCCTTAGGCGACTTCATCTTCCGGATCGGCGAAGAGAACGTCCTTGGCGACCTTCTTCTCCGAGACCTGGGCCAGCTCGGCAATGAAATCCACCACCTTGTCCTCGAACAGGGGGGCGCGGATCTCGGCCTGGGCCTGCTGGTTCTGCGCGTAATACTGGAACACCTGCTGCTCCTGGCCCGGATACTGGCGGGCACGCTCGGTGATGGCGCGGTTCACTTCCTCACCGGTGATGGTGATGCCGTTCTGCTCGCCCAGCTTGCCCAGCACCAGGCCCAGGCGCACGCGGCGCTCGGCGATCTTGCGGTACTCGGCCTTGAGTTCGTCCTCGCTCTTGCCCTCGTCGGCGGCGGTCTTGCCTTCGCGCGCCAGCTCGGCCTCGACCTGGGCCCAGATGGCGCCGAACTCGGCTTCCACCATCGCGGGCGGCAGCGCGAAATCATGCACCTTGTCCAGCGCATCCAGGATGCGGCGCTTCAGGTGCATGCGGGTGGCCTGGCCATAATCATTCTTGATCTGGTCGCGGACGCGGTCACGCAGCGTCGCCACGGTGTCCAGGCCCAGCTTCTGCGCCAGCGCGTCGTCGATCTTGGCTTCTTCGGGGGCCTGCACTTCCTTGACGGTCACGACGAACAGCGCGTCCTTACCGGCCAGGTTGGCGGCATGATATTCGGTGGGGAACGTAACCTTCACATCGACCTTGTCGCCGGCCTTGGCGCCGATGAGCTGGTCCTCGAAGCCGGGGATGAACTGGCCAGAGCCAAGCGTGAGGTTGAAATCGTTGCCGGTGCCGCCTTCGAACTCGACGGCATCAACGCTGCCGACGAAATCGATCACGACCATGTCGTCCTTCTGGGCGGGCTCGCCGTCGGCGCGCTTGGCATGGCCGCGCACATTCTTGGCGATGCGCTCGACCGCCTCATCGATCTCGGCGTCGCTGACATCGCTGACCAGCTTCTCGACCTTCAGGGTCGAGACGTCGGTCGGGGTGAAGTCCGGCATCAGGTCCACGGTGACGGTGAAGCTGAGATCGGCATTGCCATCGACGACGGCATTGATGTCACCCACCGGCTCGACGCGCGGCTGGATCGCGGGCTTCAGGGCGTTGTCGGTGATCGCCTTCTGGCTGCCTTCGCTGACGGCCTCCTCGACCACCTCGCCCAGCACGGACTTGCCGAACTGCTTCTTGAGGTGGGAGAGCGGCGCCTTGCCGGGACGGAAGCCCTTGAGGTTGATCTTGCCCTTCATGTCCTCAAGACGCTTGGTGACGCGGTTGTCCAGCTCGCTGGCCGACACCGTGACGGTGAACTGGCGGCGAAGATCCTCGGAAAGCGTCTGGGTGATCTGCATCTCGAACGTCCTTACTCTATCTATCTGTCTTGAAACTGGTGCGGGCAGAGGGACTTGAACCCCCACGACTTTCGTCACTGGAACCTAAATCCAGCGCGTCTACCAGTTCCGCCATGTCCGCCCTTGGCGCAGGATTCCCGCGCCGAAGCGGGCCCCTATATCAAGTGTCATGGAGGGAGGCTAGAGCCGCCAGGCTTTCCGGCAAAAATTCCGGCAAATCCTCGGAAATCAGGCCGGGACCGGCACGAAAAGCGGCGTCCCCATGCAGCCAGGCCCCGGCGCAGGCGGCATCGAACCCCATCACGCTCTGTGCCAGCAGACCGGCAATGAAGCCGGCCAGCACATCCCCTGCCCCGGCGGTGGCCAGCCAGGCAGGCGCGTTGGCGTTGATGACGGCCCTGCCATTTGGCTGCGCGATCAAGGTGTCGCCGCCCTTGAGCAGCACGGTGCAGCCTGCCCGCGCGGCGGCGGCGCGAACCGCCGTGACCTTGCTGTCGCCATCTTCCCGCAGGCCGGGGAAGAGCCGCTCGAACTCGCCGTCATGCGGCGTCAGCACGCAACGGTCATGCAGGCGTGCGAAAAGCGCGCCGGGATCGTCGCGGAAGGCGGTGAGCGCATCCGCGTCCAGCACACAGGCTGCGCCGCTCGCCAGCGCCGCCATCACCATCTCTCTTGTTTCACCGCCCACACCCAAGGCCGGTCCGATCACGATGCTGTTGAGGCGCTTGTCCTGCAGCAGCTTTGCCAGTCCCTCGGTGCCGTCGAAGGGTTGCAGCATGATGGCGGTGAGATGCGCCGCGTTGACCATCACGGCGTTCGGCGGCGAGGCCACCGTCACCAGCCCGGCCCCGATGCGAAGGGCGCCACGCGCCGCCAGCCTGCCTGCGCCCGTCGCGGTCGGCCCGCCGCTGACCACGACGCAATGGCCGCGATCATATTTGTGTCCGTCGGCGCGCGGCCAGGGATAAGTCCATAGCGCGGGCGTGTTCTCGTGCAATTGGTTGGCGACGGCATCCGCCGGGATGCCGATATCGGCCAGCACGATCTCGCCGCACAGCGCGCGGCCCGGCAGCAGCAGATGGCCGGGCTTCTTGGCGTGGAAGGTGACGGTCAGCACGGCGGTCACATGCACCGCGCCCAGCGATTGACCGGTATCGCCGGAAACGCCGCTAGGCACATCGATCGCCACCACCGGCAGATCATGCAGTGCCTCGACCATTGCCGCCGCCGCGCCTTCCAGCGGCCGCGACAGGCCCGCGCCGAATAATCCATCCACCACCAGCCGCGCCCTGCGCAGCGCATCGGGCGTCAGGGCGATTGTTTCGCCGCTCCATTTCGCGGCCATCACATCGGCATCACCCTTGTGGCCACCGTCCGTCGCCACGCGCACGGTGAAGCCGCTTTCATCCAGCAGCCGCGCTACGACAAAGCCGTCGCCGCCATTGTTGCCGGGGCCGCACAGCACCACCACCGGACAGGGCCTGAAACGCGCCACGATGGCATCCGCCACGGCGCGGCCCGCATTCTCCATCAGCGTCAGCGACGGCACGCCCGCCTTCACCGCGAAGGCGTCGGCAGCGGCCATCTGCGCGCAGGAAAGCACCTTAGCGGCCATCCCTATCCAACACCTTCCGCAACCAACGTCTTGATATCCTTCACTGTCTGCTCCCACTCCGATTTGAACCGCAAAAATTCAAACGCATTTTTTTGCCGGCCTCATGTCTTCCATCCGGGAAGCGTGGCGCTATCCTAGCGCAGGCGCAGGGCCCGCGCCCGGTGGATATCCGGGGCGATTTTCGTTTGCGATCAACGCAGCCGGTGGGGACAGCCCACGCGGCCTATCCCAGATAGCGCGCCAGCCGGGCCAGCGCCTCTTCCAGCACGGGGCGTTCCTTGCAGAAAACGAAGCGCAAGCATGTGTCCACCTTGCCGTCATGGAAGAAGGCGGACAGCGGGATCGCCGCCACGCCCGCTTCGCGCACAAGCCGTTCGCAATAGGCCAGGTCTTTTTCCTGCGTCAGACCCGTGATGCCGGCGACAAGAAAATAGGTGCCCTCGCAGGGCAGCACATCGAAGCCCAGCCGCGACAGGCCGGCGGCGAGGAAATCGCGGTTGGCTTTCAGGCGGGTGCGCAACCCGTCCGGAAAAGCCATCTCGTGGCGAAGGCCATGCGCGATGCCCTGCTGCAGCGGCCCGGGAATGGCAAAGTGAGGAACTGGTGCGCCTTGGTCACCGCGTCCATCAGGCTGGCGGGCCCGGTCAGCCAGCCGATCTTCCAGCCGGTGAGCGAGAAGATCTTGCCCGCCGAACCGATGCGCAACGTGCGTTCGCGCAGGCCCGGCAAGGTCGCCAGCGGAACATGGGCCGCGTCATAGGCGAGATGCTCATAGGCCTCGTCGCAGATCACCACGGCGTCGGCAGCACCCGCCGCGCGTGCCACGCTTTCCAGTTCAGCGCGGGTCAGCACCCGGCCGATGGGATTCTGCGGCGAGTTGATCAGGATGGCAGCGGTGCGTTCGCTTATGGCGGCCTGCAGCGCCGCATCGGTCAGGCGCCAGTCCGGCGGCGACAGCACCACGCTTTTCACCGTCAGCCCCGCCGCCTCGGCGATGGGGCTATAGGAATCATAAGTCGGCTCCACCAGCACCACTTCGGCACCCGGCCGCGCCACCGCGAGCAAGGCCGCGACCATGGCTTCGGTGGCGCCGCAGGTGACGATCACTTCGCTGTCGGGATCATAGGCCAGTCCGTAATGGGCCTGGGCATGCGCGGCGATGGCGGCCCGCAATTCGGGCACGCCGCGCATCGGCGCATACTGGTTGGGGCCCTGCAGCAGCGCCCGCGCCGCCGTCTCGCGGATGCCCAGGGGACCATCGGTATCGGGAAAGCCCTGCCCCAGATTGACCGCATCATGCGCCGCCGCCAGGACGGACATGTGGGTGAAGATGGTGGTGGGAAGCCCGGCAAGAACCGGGTTGAGCGCGCGGGACATGGAACCGACCATAGCCAGCCCGCCCCACGGCTCACAAATCGGGCGCTTCGCCCAACTTCGCGTTGGTCAAAATATATGCAATGTGCTTGTTTATTAGGCCGCACGGCAATTGACCGGCAAACGCCACTTATCACCAAGTCATTGTTTTCATTATACTATAGTAGCTCGAAAAACCGGCACAAGTCCTGCTAAAGCGTTAACAGACGCCGTGGGCAGCCGCCCACGCGAAGGAGCAGGCATGAAAAAAATCGAAGCCATCATCAAGCCGTTCAAACTCGACGAAGTGAAGGAGGCGCTGCAGGAAGTCGGCGTCCAGGGCATTACCGTCACCGAAGCCAAGGGCTTTGGCCGCCAGAAGGGTCACACCGAGCTCTATCGGGGTGCCGAATATGTGGTGGATTTCCTTCCCAAGGTGAAGATCGAGATCGTGATCCCCGAAAGCCGCCTGGAAGCCTCGGTCGAGGCCATCCAGAAGGCTGCGCGGACGGGCCGCATCGGCGACGGCAAGATTTTCATCCTCAATGTCGAGGAAGCCATCCGCATCCGCACCGGGGAATCCGGCGCCGACGCCATCTAATCGCAAACCCGCCCGGTGGGGGCGGTCGCGCCGGCAAGCGCCGGAGCGACAATCAAACAAGCCAGATCAACGTTGAAGGGAAGACAGACAATGGCCGACAAGAAGACGACCGCAGCCGACATCCACAAGCTGATCAAGGAAAAGGAAATCAAGTACGTCGATATCCGTTTCACCGATCCCAAGGGCAAGTGGCACCATGTCACCTTCGACCTGATGATGGTCGATGACGACTTCCTGAACGAAGGCACCATGTTCGACGGTTCGTCGATTGCCGGCTGGAAGGCGATCAACGAGTCCGACATGCTGCTGAAGCCGGATCTGGACACTGCGGTGATCGATCCCTTCTTCGCCCAGACCACGCTGATCCTGATCTGCGACGTGCTGGAGCCGATGACCGGCCAGATGTATGGCCGCTGCCCGCGCTCCATCGCCAAGGCCGCCGAGAACTACGTCAACTCCTCGGGCGTCGGCGACACCACCTATTTCGGCCCGGAAGCCGAGTTCTTCATCTTCGACGATGTCCGCTTCGAAGTCTCGATGGGCAAGGCCTATTACTATGTCGACTCCAAGGAGAGTGCGAACAACACCGGCACCGAGTATCCGGAAGGCAATCTCGGCCATCGTCCCAAGGTGAAGGGCGGCTACTTCCCCGTCCCGCCGATCGACTCCGAGCAGGACATGCGCGGCGAGATGCTGGCGATCATGAAGGACATGGGCATCCAGCCGGAAAAGCACCATCACGAAGTCGCCAGCGCCCAGCATGAACTTGGCTTCAAGTTCAACACGCTGACCAAGTGCGGCGACTACATGCAGATCTACAAGTATGTCATCCACCAGGTCGCCCAGGCCTATGGCAAGACGGCGACGGTCATGGCCAAGCCGATCTATGGCGACAATGGTTCGGGCATGCATGTCCACCAGTCGATCTGGAAGGCCGGCAAGCCGCTCTTCGCCGGTTCGGGCTATGCCGACCTGTCGGACCTGTGCCTCTACTATATCGGCGGCATCATCAAGCACGCCAAGTCGCTGAACGCCTTCACCAACCCGCTGACCAACAGCTACAAGCGCCTGATCCCCGGCTTCGAAGCCCCGGTGCTGCTGGCCTATTCGGCCCGCAACCGTTCGGCCTCCTGCCGCATCCCGTTCTCGCCCTCGCCCAACGGCAAGCGCGTCGAGGTTCGCTTCCCCGATCCGGGCGCGAACCCGTATCTCGCCTATGCCGCCATGCTGATGGCCGGCCTGGACGGCATCGAGAACAAGATCCATCCGGGCGGTCCGATGGACAAGGACCTCTACCACCTGCCGCCGGAAGAGCTGGCGAAGGTGCCGCAGGTCTGTGGCTCGCTGCGCGAAGCGCTGGACAGCCTCAAGGCCGACCACGACTACCTCAAGAAGGGCGGCGTGTTCAGCCAGGACTTCATCGACAGCTATGTCGAACTCAAGATGGAAGAAGTGTATGCCTTCGAGCACACGCCGCACCCCATCGAGTTCCAGATGTACTATTCGGTCTGATTTCAGTCCGACGCGAATTGGGAAAGCCGGGCCTCGTGCCCGGCTTTTTCTTTTCAGGCGACCGCGCTGGACTGCCCGGGCGCGTACACCGGCAGGTTCACGAAAACGCTGCAGCCCTTGCCAAACTCGCTCTCGATCCAGGCGCGGCCGCCATGCAGCTCGGCCAGGCCGCGCACCAGCGCCAGGCCCAGGCCGGTGCCGCCCGCCTGGCGGTCATAGCGGTTATCGACCTGGCTGAAGGGCGTGAAGATCTTGTCGAGCTTGTCGCGCGGAATGCCGGGACCATTGTCCTTGACCAGGATCTGGAAGCCGCCATCGCGTGCCATCGAGGCCACGACATCGATGCGGCCGCCTTCCGGCGTGAATTTCACCGCGTTGGACACCAGGTTGATCAGGATCTGCTTGATGGCGCGTTCGTCGCCATGCAGCGCCGAGGCGGACGGATCGACGGCGATGGTCAGGGACTGGCCCTTCTCGCGCGCCTTGCTGGCGATCAGCTTGAGGGCGATGTCGAAGGTGCGGCGGGCATCGAGCGGATGCGGTGCGATCTCCATCCGGCCCGCCTCGATCTTGGCGATGTCGAGCAGGTCATTGATCAGCGACAGCAGGTGTGCGCCGGAGGAATGGATGTCGCCGGCATAGTCCTTGTAGCGGGCATTGCCCACCGGGCCGAAGCATTCCTGGCTGATGATCTCGGAGAATCCCAGGATGGCGTTGAGCGGCGTGCGCAGCTCATGGCTCATATTGGCGAGGAAGGCAGACTTGGCCGCGTTGGCGCTCTCGGCCTCGTAGCGCTTGCTCAGCGCCTCGTCGCGCGCCGTTTCCAGCGCGACGGCCATGTCCTGGACATGGAACCGCAGGCGGACATCGTCTTCAAACTGGGCGATGAAGCGCTTGCCGTCGACATACAGATGGATCGCGTAGGCCGGCGTGAGCACGGCGAAAACCAGATGCACCGCGTCACCCGCCCACACATAGCGGATGGTGGTGATGACGATAATGGGGACCATGCCGCCGATCAGCATGCGCAGGCTGCCCAGCCGGCTGACCAGCAGCGAGGCCAGCGTGGTGGACGTCGCCACCAGCAGGAAAAGATGGTTGGCGAGGTTGCCCTCTTCCCACAGCAGCCAGGGCAGCAGGCCCCAGGCGGCGCTGACCGCGATCTGGGCCAGCATGAAGCGGTGCCGCCAGACCTGCAGGCGGGCGAGCGCCCCGGGCGCTTCGGCGCGGTAGCGGTCATACAGGCTGTAAGTGGCGAAAGATGCCAGGCTGATCGCCAGGGGAAAGAACAGCGCCTGCGCCAGCGGCACGGCGCCCAGAGACGGGATCAGGGCATTGGAAGCGATCAGGCCCAGGATCAGCGCCCAGGCAGGCGTGACGATCCAGGCCGAACGGTCGATCGCAGCGATCACGTCCAGCTGGCTCTTCAGGATGCGCGGATCGGCGTTCCGGACAGCAGGCGACAGCATGGCCGCACATTATTCGCGCATGTGTTAAAAACGGCTTGCCGTGCGGAAAAAGCTGCGTTGGGACAACCGCTTGCGCTAGTTTCGGCAGGATTTCCGCGATTCGAAGCGTTAACGGCGATGGCCAAGGACAAGACTGACCTTTTCGACACCGGCGCCGCCGCGTCCAAGGCCTATACCGCCAAGGACATCGAGGTGCTGGAGGGGCTTGAGCCCGTGCGCCGCCGCCCCGGCATGTATATCGGCGGCACCGACGAGCGCGCCTTGCATCACCTGGCGGTGGAAATCCTGGACAATTCCATGGACGAAGCCGTAGCCGGCCATGCCAGCCGCATCGAGATGGAGCTGAAGCCGGGCAATGTGCTGGTGATCAGCGACAATGGCCGCGGCATCCCCATCGATCCGCATCCCAAGTACAAGAACAAGACGGCGCTGGAAGTCATCATGACCACGCTGCATGCCGGCGGAAAGTTCGACGGCAAGGCCTATGAGACCTCCGGCGGCCTGCATGGCGTCGGCGCCTCGGTGGTCAATGCCCTGTCCGAATGGATGGAGGTCGATGTCGCGCGCGAGAAGCATGCCTTCAAGCTGCGCTTCGAGCGCGGCCATGTCGTGGGCAAACTGAAGGATCTGGGCGCGGTCAACCGGCGCGGCACCATCACCAGCTTCAAGCCCGACGAGAAGATTTTCGGCCATCTCCAGTTCGAACCGGCGCGGCTGCATCGTGCCGCCAAGTCCAAGGCCTATCTGTTTCGCGGCGTGGAAATCCGCTGGAAGTGCGATCCATCGCTGCTCAGCGATGGCGGCGCGACCCCGGCCGAGGATGTGCTGAAGTTTCCCGGCGGCCTGGCGGATTACCTGGCGGGCGAAGTCGGCAAGGCGCAGACCGTCACCAACCGCACCTTCGCGGGCAAGCATGAGAACAAGGACACCACGCGCGGCGCGGTGGAATGGGCCGTCACCTGGACGCCCGCCCATGACGGCTTCACCCGCTCCTATTGCAACACCATCCCCACCCAGGCTGGCGGCACGCATGAGCAGGGCCTGCGCAACGCCCTGACCAAGGGCCTGCGGGCGCATGGCGAGCGCGTCAACAATCGCAAGACCGCCGTGATCACGGCGGACGACATCATGGACAGCGCCATGGCGATGCTGTCGGTCTTCATCCGCGAGCCGGAATTCCAGGGCCAGACCAAGGACAAGCTCTCCTCGCCCGACGCCCAGCGCCTGGTCGAGAATGTCGTGCGCGACCATTTCGATCACTGGCTGGCGGAAAGTCCGGCCGAAGCCGACCGGTTGCTGAACTTCGTGATCGATGCGGCGGAAGACCGGGTCAAGAAGCGCCAGGAAAAGGAAACCAAGCGCCAGTCCGCCACGCGCAAGCTGCGCCTACCCGGCAAGCTGGCTGATTGTTCCAAGAACGCTTCGGCGGATACCGAGATCTTCCTGGTCGAAGGCGACAGCGCCGGCGGCAGCGCCAAGCAGGCGCGCGACCGCGCCACCCAGGCGATCCTGCCCCTGCGCGGCAAGATCCTGAACGTGGCCGCTGCTGCGGCGGGCAAGCTGCAGCAGAACCAGGAATTGTCCGATCTGGTGCAGGCGCTGGGCTGCGGCACCGGCGCGAAATACAGCGAGACCGACCTGCGCTACGACCGCGTCATCATCATGACCGACGCCGATGTCGATGGCGCGCATATCGCCAGCTTGCTGCTGACCTTCTTCTACCGCGAGATGCCGGGGCTGATCGCCGACGGGAAACTGTTCCTCGCCATGCCGCCGCTCTATCGCATGAGCCAGGGCGGCAAGACCGTCTATGCCCGCGACGAGGCCGACCGCGACCGCCTGCTCAAGAGCGCCTTCCGCGCCGGATCGAAGGTGGAGATTTCCCGCTTCAAGGGCCTGGGCGAAATGATGCCAGCCCAGTTGAAGGAAACCACCATGCGGCCCGGCCATCGCACCCTGGTGCGGGTCGAGATCGCCGATGATGAAATCGCCGCCACCGAAAGCTTGTTCGAGCGGCTGATGGGCAAGAAGCCGGAACTGCGCTTCCAGTTCATCCAGGAAAACGCACAATTTGCAGCGGAAGCGATCGACGTCTAGACGGCGTTGAAGCCCGCGATCACGGCGAAAACCAGCGCCAGCAGCGCCGACAGCGATGCCGAGCCGCCCAGCCGCCGTCCCGCCATCAGCGGCAGTAGCGCCAACAGCCCGAAGGTTGCGCTGAGGGTGAAAAGCGGATGCAGGCGCAGACCCTGGATGTCTTCCGCGCCCGCCAGGAAGCCGATCCAGATCACCATCCCGGCCAGCGCCGCCACGAACAGCGCCAGGCCACGCCCGCCGCGCGATGTCAGCAGCAGCAGCGGCGCGGCGACCAGGGACGGAAACAGGAAATAGGGGCACAGGCCCGGCAGCCAGATGGCGCAGGCCACTGCCAGACCGGCGAACCACAGCCAGCAGGCGATGGGCCCCGCCCAGCGCGCCGACCACAGGGCCGCTGCCCAGACGCCAAAGCCCAGCGCCAACCGCAACCACACCGGATTGCCCGGCCACGGCCCGCCGGGGCCTGCCGCCACCAGCAAAGTTTGCAACAGGGGACTGGCCACGTTGAGCGTCGGCGTGCCCGCCAGCGCCATCGGCGCATACAGCACGAAGCCCGCCGCCACACAGAGCAGCAGCAATGTTATGGGCGCCAGCGCGGCCAGGAACGGCCGATGCGCGCCGCGCCGCTCGCGGGCGCTGCTCCAGCCCGCCAGCACGATGGCGAGGAAGGCCGCGACGGAGAGCGGCAGCGCAAGACTGGCCGGCAGGCGCGGCAGCCAGCGCCGCAGCACATCGACATAGATCGCCTTGCCGCCCTGCAGCGTGGCGAGGTCGGCATGAACCAGCGCCCCGGTCAGCGCCAGCACATTGTCGCCATGATGCTGCAGCGTCACCGGGCTGATATTGGCGCGGCGGTCATCGGCAGAATGGTATTGCCGCAGATTGCCAATGAAGGCGAAGTTCACCCCGGCGACGCCCGCTTCCAGAAACGGCGTCAGGTCGGTGTTGTTGGGCAACACGCGGTAGATTTCCGCATAGAGCGACGAAGCCGCCGGATGCGCCGCGACACCGGCATACAGATCGATCAGCTTCGCATCGCCCGCATGGGTCTGGAACAGCAGGCTGGGGCCCTGATTGCCCCGGGCCTCGACATTCACCACCATGCCGGTGCGGGCGATGTTGGCGGGATCGGCGGCATAGGCGAAGGCTCCGAACAGGCCGCGCTCCTCGCCATCGGTGAACAGCGCCGCCAGCGGGCGCGCACCCTCAAGCCCACGCGCCTTCAGGGCGCGAATTGTTTCCAGGATTACGGCGACGCCCGAGGCGTCATCGGCAGCGCCGGGACCGCGCGCCACCGAATCTGTGTGCGCCATCAGCAGCACTTCGGGCGCTTCGCCCGGCACCACCACGGCGCGGATATTGGTGACGGTGAGACAGCGGCGCTGGCCCCGGCGCTCATAACAGCTCTCCTGCGTGATCGCCTGGTGCGGCACGCCCAGCTTCGTCAATTCGTCCTGCAGCCGGGCGCGGAAGGCGGCGGCTTCGGGCGAGCCGGCGGGACGCGGCCGCTCCGGGCCCAGCAGGCGCGCCAGGGTGGCATCGGCGCGGGCGGCGGAGAATGCCGTCGGTGGTGCGCCCAGTGGGAGCGGCGCGGGCGCAACTGATCCGTACACGGACAAACACCAGATCGCTGCCGCCAGCAGGCCCAGACTCCAGATGCGTGCCGTCCCCATCCGGGCAAGCTAAACCCGGGCCGGGAACCGTCAACCCGCAGAATGCTTGATTTTTCAGGGAATCTTCCTTATGTCCCCCTGCATAGCCTCGGCCATATGGGCATGAGGATGACGCGGGCGCGAAAGCAGCGCCCCTTTTCAGGAGCGTGCTACGACCCAAGTTACGATCTCCGGCGCGGAAGCCGGAACCCTCGAAGTTATTGATAACGCGATCACTTCGTCTCCTCCCGTCGCCGAAATCCTGCCCGGTTTCGATGAACTGAACCTCTCTCCCGACATTCTCAAGGCGGTGACCGAGAGCGGTTACACCACCCCCACGCCGATCCAGGCCAAGACCATTCCTCTGGCCCTGCAGCGCCGCGATGTCATCGGCATCGCCCAGACCGGCACCGGCAAGACCGCCAGCTTCACCCTGCCGATGATCGAGATGCTGTCCCAGGGCCGCGCCAAGGCGCGTATGCCCCGCGCGCTCATTCTGGAGCCCACCCGCGAACTGGCCGACCAGGTCTCGGAAAGCTTCAACAAGTACGCGAAGTACACCAAGCTGACCCACGCGCTGCTGATCGGCGGCACGGCGATGGACGAACAGATCAAGAAGCTGGAGCGCGGCGTCGATGTGCTGATCGCCACGCCGGGCCGCCTGATGGATCATTTCGGACGCGGCCGCATCCTGCTTTCCCAGGTCAACATCCTGGTGATCGACGAAGCCGACCGCATGCTCGACATGGGCTTCATTCCCGACGTCGAGGAAATCTGCAAGAAGCTGCCCTTCACCCGCCAGACGCTGTTCTATTCCGCGACCATGCCGCCGGAAATCCAGCGCCTCACCGAACAGTTCCTGCACAATCCGGCCCGCATCGAAGTTTCGCGCCCCGCCACCACCGCGACCAACATCACCCAGGAAATGGTGATGATCCCAGCGAATGACTGGGCCAAGCGCGAGGCGCTGCGCCGCCTGATCCGCGAAGCCGAGCCGACGCTGAACAACGCCATCGTCTTCTGCAACCGCAAGCGCGATGTCGATATCGTGGCCAAGAGCCTGGCCAAGCACGGCTTCGACGCCTCGCCGATCCACGGCGACCTTGACCAGTCGCTGCGCACCCGGACGCTGGAACGCTTTCGCGCCGGCGAGCTGAAGATCCTCGTCGCCTCCGACGTGGCGGCGCGCGGCCTCGATGTGCCGTCGGTCAGCCATGTCTTCAATTTCGACGTGCCGATCCATGCCGACGATTATGTCCACCGCATCGGCCGCAC
>Ga0114974_10002493_pt1 | contig 14134 bp, 4 predicted proteins | sample S_130206_EF_Meta_FD_87318 | JGI IMG/M metagenome (GOLD analysis project Ga0114974, IMG submission 87318) | Freshwater microbial communities from Lake Simoncouche, Canada to study carbon cycling - S_130206_EF_MetaG | ecosystem: Environmental > Aquatic > Freshwater > Lake | place: Lake...
AGACCTGGATCAGATCCGCGCTGAGGGGATCACCGGCCCCTTGGACGACGAGGGTGTCGCCGGTGGCGGTGGTGCCGAAAAACGTGGCGAGGGTGTCACCGGGAACGATTTCAAACGTGGTGCCGGTGGTAGTGCCGACGGTGAGGCCCAGCGAGGTAAGATCGACACCGTCGTTGGCGAGCGTGAGTCGCGTGGCGGTGTTCTCAGGAGTGACGATGCGGAAGGAGCGCCCCGCATGGGCACCGCTCGTGAGACGCAGGAAATACGGCGCGGCGGCGGTGGAGAACGCACCGGGCGTCCACCCGGCGGCGGAGTTTTCAATGGTGGTCGCGCCGACGGCGGTGAGCCGGCCAACAGCCCCGGACTGGCTGGAGAGATCGGCGTCGAAGGGCACGGAGAACGAGCGCGTCTGGCCGGCGGGGATCGTCTGCACGAGATAGCCGACGGGGCGCGAGGTTGCGACTTGGGCGTAGGCGGGGACAGACAGGAGACCGAGGACAGGAGACAGGAGGCAGAGGAGGCGCATGGTGTGGGAAGGTCGAATTGTTCTCGTTAGCTTAATCGTTCTGGTTATCTCGGGTGCGAAGCTTGAGCGACAAATAGGACAGGCGGAAAGAGGGGCGATTACGAGAAGGATTACGAGGAACGATTACGAAGCGCGGTCAATTCCCGGCATGGGAGTAGGTGCGCAGGAAGAGCTCGATATCCTTCACACTCGCGACGAAACGGTTCAGGGCATCGGTTGAGCTGCTCAGGGTCTTGGCCGGGATCACAATTTTCCAGCCACTGTTCCAAACACTGCGGCCCACCAGGCGGTTGTTGGTGAACTCTGCCGGGACCGAACTGTAGAAGAAGGCCGCATCGTTGACGGGGCGAAATGCCTGGTGCTTCCGCAGCACCCACGGCTGCTCGCTCAGCGTGCCATTGGCATCGAAGTATTGCACCGAGGAGAAGGCCGTCGCGCCCAGATTGAAGGGCAGCGGCAAGGCCTGGTCGCTCACCTTGAACTCCCGCACCGTCCCGACATCGCCCAAGGGCGGGGCGAGCATGTAATCCGCGCCCGTGGGGATCAGGTAGACATAGGGAGTCGCGCTGAGCGCGTTGGCCGCGCTGTAGGAGGGGGAACCCGCGTTGACGACACCCACGCGATAGGGGTCCATGCCGACGTAGCCCGGGAAGACGATGCCGACGGAATAAATCTTGGTGGCAAAATTCGATGGACTGAAGGTGTGATCGCTGGCCGTGAGGGGGCGCCCGAAGAAGTTCAGTGTGTCCTGCACGACCGTACTAAAGGAGATGACGATGCCGGGGACGGCGCTGCCGTCGGCATTGCGCAGGTTACGGCAGGCGGCGGCGACGTCGGCGTCGGCCATGATGTTGCTCATGATGTTCTGCTCGAGGGTCTGCTGCCACGCGGGATCGCCGCCGGTGCCATCGACCAGCCGGTAGAGTTCGCGGCGGAGCGAGAAGAGCGTGCCGTTTTGATCGGGGCTGTTGATCCCGAGCCGGGGTTTGGCCACGGCCCAGTCTGCCTGCAGCCGGGCCATCGTACCGGCCAGACCGGAGTCGCCGAAGGTGCTCACGGTCGCCTGCGGAATTCCGCCGGTGAGATCACCGAGGGAGCGGGAGGCGACGATAGCGTTGATCACGCTCTTGCCGGCGGTCGAACCGAGGAGACCCGTCTCGTAGTCGTAGGCTTTGGCCGCCAGGTAGGTGTAGCGAGAGGCCAGATCGTACAGCGAGCGGTATTGCTCGAGGGCCTCATTGCGGAAGGTACGGAAGGTAATGTCGTTGGTGCGGTAGCCCTGAATCTTGGCCGCGGCCCGTTGCCGGAAGGTTTCCCGTTCCGCCTGGAGCGCCAGCCCCTCCGCCTGGAGATTGCGGGCGTTTTCGTTGGCCCGCTGCAAGGTATTCGCGTGCATCGCCACCTGATAAAAGCCCGTCGAAAGCTCCCGCATGGCCAACTCGTACTCGTAGACGACCTGGGCCTGTTCGTAGCTGAAAGCAAACTCGGCGATGGCATCCTGCATGGCGCCTTCCAAGTTCTCCTGCTCGATCTCGAGGAGCTTGGCGGGCACATCGAAGGCGAAGGCCGACAAGTTAGAGAGGGATTTGCCAATGGCAGCACCCATTATGATGGATCCTCGGATGACCGAGGTCGCATCGACAGCCACTCCCACGATGCTCGGGGGTATCTCCGCGAAGCTCGTGCCCAAGTCGAAAATGCTATCCCCCAAGAGGCGGAGTGCTTCGGCGCTGAGTTCCAAGGCCACCTGCGTCTGGCGCAATTTCCCGATTTTTTCGCCGCTGGCGTCCGACTCCGCCACGGAATCCGTGTGGGCCTGGACCATCGCCAAGGCCAACTCGCGCCGCCGCTTGAACGATTCGTAGCTGTTCTGCACTCGGTCGGCGGCCAACTGGAGAGCCATCCGCGCCTGATCGGCATCCGCCAGGGCCTGTTGCAGCCGCCCCGTGACCGAGCGCTGCCCCATCGCCGCCCCACCCGCCCACACGTCGGAATACTGAACCGACTTGGCCGGATCGATCGTGATCGAGCGCGTCGTGTACTTCTCCTCGTAGTGCTTCGTGATGTCCTCCAGCGCGAAGCCAGTGAAGGTCGCGACTTCGGTCGGCACTTTGAGCGACAACGTCAGGGTAGAGGCCGAATTGATCAGGCCGCCGGAACTATCGTGGGGTCGATCGATGATGAACCACTCCAGAAGATCGGGCCCGGCGTAATCTTGGGCGTAGACTTTTCCTGCGCCGATCTCGAAGGGGAAAGGCGTGCCATACACGTCGATCAGCCGCCGGGCGTAGGCGTTCTCCTGATCCACGATGGCTGAGGTGGTGTCGCTCACCTGGTTCTCCTGGTTGCGCAGGAGGCGAGTCATCCGGGCCGCCTGGTCAAACGCTCCCTTGGCGTTCGTCACCGCCTGCAGCGATCGCTCGTAGATTTGGTCGAAATGCGATTTTCCCGCCTTCAATTCCGTCGGCGAAATGTCGAAGGCCACGGCGTTCGGGCTGAGCGAGAGGGGGTTGAGCCGCGCGTTGATGCTGTCGACCTTGCTCTGCAGCGCCTCGCCGAGCGTGGTGAGCTCCGGCAGCTCCGGCACGGTCGTCCGATCCACGACCTGCACGCCGTTGTTCTGCGGGTTCAGATCCTTGTCGGGCAGAATGGAATTGCCGATCAGCCAGTTGAAATAGGTGCCCTGCGTGGCGCGTGCGCTCCACTCGACGGTCCCCCAGTGGCGGGTCACGCCGGTGGAGGCGTTGAACTTGCCATCGCTCAGGTGCGTCCAGCCCGCGGCGGTATCGTCGGTGTAACTCTGCCGGTGGGTCAGCGCGATGACTTGCTGGGCGGTGCGGGCAATATTGACGGCGGCAGTGGCGAACTTGCGCTCGTCGAAGTAGTCGACCTGGACGGTTTGGCCGAGGACGGTCACGGCCTCCGAGCGGGGCGTCCACGTGAAGTTCGAGCTTTGCAGTAGGCGGGTGTAGCCCTTGAGCGCGGTGAGGTAGTGGCCGTAGGCGTCGCCGTGGCCTTGGGGGAACATGCGCTGGGCGTCGGCCGCATCGATTTTGCCGTCGCTGGTGGGGCTGCCCGATTTTTCGCGGATGTTGTAATTGGCGGCGTAGAGCGCTTCGCCGGAATTGATGCCGCGGGTGAAGTTCCAGTAGAGGCGGTTGTAGGCGGGCGTGACCGTAATGCCGGGCGCGAGAAAATCGTCGCGACCGCGCAAGAGGGCGAGCTCCTCGTCGAGCACACTCTTCACTTGGCTTTCGAAGGCGAAGCGCGAGGTGTTGACCTCCGTGCTGGTGGTGCCGCCATCGACCGAGATGGTGGGGTTGGCCGCGTCGGCGTAGGCCTCATTGCCGAGGAGGGTGTAGAGATCGTTCAGGTAACCGGCCGCGAGCAGGAGGGCGTCGTTGGCCGGGCCGTAGTCGTACCCGGCATCGACGCTGATGGTCTTTCCGCGGTTGAGCACCGTCTCGTAGATTTCGATCAGTCCGAAGCTGTCGATATTGGCGAGGCTGAGGGGGACGTTGCCCTCCCAGCGTTTTCCGGCCTGGGTCAGCAGGGACACATCGGTGTTCACCGAATTGTTGTACAGGTCGGTGACGCGTTGGTTGAAGGGGTTGATCCCGGCCAGCACCCGCTTGATCCATCCTTCGACCAGCTTCGGCGGCATCCAGCGCGACCAGGCCACCGTTGTTTGGCTGGTTCCCGTCGCCAGGATGTTACCCGTATTGATCTTGGGCCGGTAGCGCATCGTGAAGTAGTTGTCCGACATCACGAGCAGGGGGCTGCCGAGGGGGCTGGTGGCGGAGCCGCCGACGACCACTTGATTCGAGAGGGTTCCGTTGGGGGTCTGCCACGGGGACCCGACTGCCGCGACCATATCAGTCTCGGCCGAGGCATGGAGACTGAAGTTGAGGTTGGAACTGAGCAGGGCATCCCCGGTGGAGAACACGGCGACTTCGATGGTGTTGACCGCGGCCTTGAAGTAGTTGCCCTCGATGGCGAATTGGCGGGCAAGACCGGCGGGGCTCACTCCTGCCGGTACCAGACCTGAACTGGCGAGGGTAGAGCTGAAAGCGGCTGGGGCGTTGTAGGCCAACGCGGCGGCGCCGTTGATGTAGAGCACAAAGCCGGCGTAGGTATCACTGAGGTCCGCACTGAAGATGATGCTGACCGGCACGCCCGACGTGAAATCCAACCCGACGGCGGAGCGCACGACCAGCCCGGGGCGAGCGGGATCGCCGGAGTAGGTCGCGTTCTTGATCGTGACATTCCGGGGCAGCGTGGCCGTGGTGGCGGCGAGGTATTCCGTGGACGTGGGCAGGGCGGCGGCGGGATTCTGGGCGACATTCCAGCTGCTGCCGAAACGGGAGGTGTACGTGTAGGTGTAGGTGCTGGGGGCGACGCCGTTTTGCGGGGGGGCGTAGCGCCATTCGAAGTCGTAGGCACCGGGATTGCCGGCAAAGTCGGCGCTGTGCCGCAGCGAGACTTGTTCGTCGAGCGGGTTGCTCGAATACAGCTGCTTGAGTTCGCCCGTGTTGAGGGTCGGCGCGACCTTAATCACCTGCACCGAAACCGGCTCCCCCGTGGGGGTGAACGCCAGCCCGTTGCCAAAAATCATCGTGACCCAGCCACTGGCGAGTCCGGTGGCCGTCAGCGCATAATTCACCACCGCGGTGTCCGCATTGGTGACGGTCGCCAGCGCCGTGCCGCTCACCGTGACCGGCGTGGTGTTGGCGATGAAACTGCCCGCCTTGTTCGGGTCCTGCACAAAGGTTTCCACCTTGGTGGACAACTCACTGATGGCCGATAGCCACAGCTGGCGGTTGGCATCCGTCGAGGACGGCAGGGCGTTCAGCGCGGTCACGTCATCGGCTGAGAGGACGTTGAGGTGGAGGAAATCTTCCCCCGCGACTTCGTCGACGAAGGTTCCCTTGAGTACCAGGGCGCCCGTGGTGCCGTAAGTGGGATCGTAGTAGAACCGGGATTGCAGATGGGGCGGAAGCCCTTGGAAGTACGTCTTGCCCTGTGAGGTGGAACTGAGGATCGAAGTCGGCAGGGACGCCAGTTTGCCGGCCGCTCCCAAGGCAAAGGTCTTTTCCCGCAAGGGATCAAAAAGAGACACGCTGGCCTTGGTGGTTCCCTGCAGGGCCACGGACTGTTCGTAGAGCACGTGGGCGCTGCGTTGATCCATGACGGCGGGCAGGCCGTACTTCGGCAGCGTCAAGGTTTCGGCAATGCGCAGTTCGGCGGCGGTGGTCGGCCAGACGGGCGTGTAAACGATCGTGAGCGGCGTGCCGGTGACCGCGTCTCCCTGAGGCACTCCGGCCGTAAGGGGGCGCAGGTAGGGCACGATCGTGCCGACGGCCGGTTGCGTGCTGCGGTCGGGAAGATAGAATCCTGCCTGCAGGGCATAATAATACTGCATCCCCAAAGTCGGCCCGACGGCAGCGCTCGCCTTGGCCGAGGAGGTCGCCCCGCTCGCGGTCAAGGTGACGGTCGGGGCCGAGGTGTAGCCCGAACCATTTTGGGTGAGGGTGATCGCAGTGATCCTTCCGCCGGAGAGTGTCGCGGTGGCCGCCGCACCGGTGCCGCCGCCGCCGCTCAGTGAGACGGTCGGAGCGGAGGTGTAGCCCGCGCCGCGTGAGACGAGGGAGATCGCGTTTAACGGCATCCCGCCGTGCGGACCGCGATAAACCCAGTCGTAGCCTTTGCGATCCTTGAAGGTGAAGCTGGCATAGTGGGCCGGGGCGGTGCCGCTCGGGGTGGAATCGGCGATGCCGGCGACCTCCTTGTTTTTCACTTTATTGGTGGCAGGGTCGATCGGCAGAGGGAGCAGGGGCAGCGGCATCGGTGCCTGCAGGATCGTGCCGGCGGTGACGGGGTACTTGAAGAGGATGTCGTCGGCATCGAGGGTTTCATCGACCTCGCGCAGCACTTTCCAGGCGCGCATCGCTGGGCGTCCGTCGATCGCAGAAGTGTACGCGAGCAGGACGAAGGGCTGGGAGGTGTAGGCCGTGGCCACGGCCGTTGTGTTATTGAGGTCGTCGCGCAGCGCATAGGCGCGGCCGCCGAGCATGACCGCGTGCTCCTCATTGGGATTGAAGCCGGGAAGCGAACGCTCGTTCTGAACATAGAGACTCCCGGCGATCTCGGCGGAGCTGAGGTCCCCGGTTCCCGCATTGGAAGCGAGGACGAGCGTGGAGGGAACCGCGGGATAGGAGAGCGTGTAGTTGCCCACCTTGGCCGGGACGTAGAACGGCTGAAACGACGCGCTGGCGGGCACCACCTTCTTGAACCACCAGACCTGAAGGGTGTTGTTACTAGGAACCGCGTTGACCGGGATGATGGCCCCCTTGGCGGCCGTATCCATGCCCACACTGAACGGGTCGCGGTAGGCGGAAGGCAGGTACCCTGTGCCGCTCGCAATATAGCCGCCCACTTCGTGACCGGCGGGAGCGTCGATGCGGGTGCCGACCGTCGCCGCGACGTTGATCGCACTCAGGCTGTCGCCCTCCTGGAAGCCCGGCCGGGCCGCGTTTTGGGTGTACAGCCGGACATACCACACTTCGTTGGCGGCCGTGAACTTCAGCAGCGTGCGGCTCAAGCCGTCCCACGGACTGGTGACCAGCAAGCTCTGGGTGGAGGTGTCGACCGTGGCTTCGGTTTGCGCGAGGTCGTCCTGGAAGATGATTTGCGGGACCTGGCCTCCGGGGAAGCGCACTCCGGCCGCCGCCGTACTGCCGCCGGTGGGGGTGGTATTGTGGGCAAAACTTGCGAGGTCGCTGGGCCAAACCTGCAGGTAGTGGCTCTTGATCTTTGGCCAGAGAATCCCGAGCTCCGGCTTGGCCGGCGAGGTGAGAAAATGAATGGCGGCGTCGTTTTGCTCGAGCCAGTAGAACGCGACGCGTTCGGCGTTCAGGTTCTCGCGTTCGGCATAATAAACCCGCTTCGAATCTTTCCTCGTGATCGTCCCGTAGTAGGCTTGGGCATCGCTCGACGCGGACTGGACTGGCGAGGGGATCCATTCGGAGGAGAGGTCCAGGGGGAGCAGCTGGTTGGCTTCGTCCCGGGGCGTGAGTTGCTCCCCGAGGACGACCGTCGTGGTGATCGGTTCGGGGACGCGGACGACATCGACAATGTCGGCGCCCAGGAACTCATGCACGCCGCCTCCGTCCGTCTTGAGCGCTCCGAGGTACTCGATCAGAATGCGCCCCTCGAGATTGTAGGCATGGAGCTGGCCGATGCCGGCGATCTTATCGAACCAGAAGGTGCGTCGCTCGGAGGGGAGCGCAGCGCTTTCCACCACGGGTGCAGTGACGCCGACCGCTTGGTACTCCTGGGCGACGGTGGCGGGAAAATTCGCACTGTACACGGGATTGATCGTCTCGATCTTGCCACTGGGCACGGCGACCGGCGGGCCGGTGAAGCTGCGCTCCGACCAGAATATTTTCCGGATGGGCAGGGAGCTGCCGCTTGAGACCGAGAAAATCTCCTCCTTGTAGCGATAGAGCAGTGCTGAATCAGTCGGAGTTGCGACCGGCACACCCGTGACCCAGGTCATCGTCACCCGACCGGCATTCGAGGCGAACACCTTCTGCGCATGGGGGCTGTAATAAAACGGCACCACTTGGGACTCGGCCACGGCCATGGCGCCGGAACCGCCGCCGCCGCTAAATGCGATACCCGGGAGGGACGAATAGCCGGAGCCGGCGCTGGTCATCGTCACGCCCGTGACGATGCCCTGGGTGAGCACGGCGGTCGCCGCGGCGCCGGAGCCTCCTCCGCCGGAGAACACGACCGTGGGAGCGGAGGTGTAGCTGTTGCCACCGGCCGTTACTTTCACCGCGGCGACCACGAGAGGGATCGGCGTGTAGTTGGTGGGGTTGCTCGTTTGGGTAAAGGTTTCTCCCACGCGGACGGGCTGGGGGCGCCAATAGCCGGCGGCGGCGGTGATGATGCCTCCCGCGTCGGTGGCCGGCGGGCTGATGACGTCGCCGAAATTATAGCGCGGCACACCGGCGGCGAACGACGATCCGATCGTCGAGCGCATAAACACGACCACGACCCCCGAGGGCTGGGCGGTTCCGGACAGGAAATACTTCTGGGCGGGGTAACGTTCGGAGAACGTGGCGCTCGGGGTGCTGAGGCCGGTATTTTTGGCCGCGGCACCGCCCGAGTGGGCAAAGGCCCCGGCAAATTGGGGGGTGGAGGTTCCCGGGCTGACGGCCGCCGGAATGCTCCGGAAAACCACGCGGGCCGCCGCCAAGGTGCCGCCGCCGCCGCTGAGCGTGACCGTGGGAAGCGACGTGTACCCCGAGCCTGCGTTGGTGATCGTGAAACCCGTCACACTACCGTTGGCGACGGTCGCGGTGGCCGTCGCTCCGCTGCCGCCTCCCCCGGTGATCGCAACGGTCGGCGCAGCGGTGTAGCCACTGCCTGCGTTCGTGAGCGTGAGGTCCTTGATCGTGGTCGAGAGGTAAATCCGAACGAGCGTGGAGCTCGAGATCGCGATCTGCGCGTGCGCCGCGCCGACGGCGGCCACCAGGAAAAGCACGAACGCCAAACAGCGGGTAACGGCAGGGGGACGCGGGGTCATGGGCACGCGCATAAAGTTCAATTCAAAGTGATGTTGCCGTCTTCGCTGACGCGGCGAAGCAGGAAGGTTCCGGTGGCCGTGATCGGCTTGCGCTGCAGGCCCGTGACCGTTTCCGAGTACGTGCCGCCAATCACACTGCTGCCCCAGCCGATGGCACTCGTGCTGTCGGGGGCGGTCGTGGTGAAGGTGAAACTGAACACCCGAGTGATGGCAGGGCTCTCCACGCCTGCGGCCACGCTCCCATCGAACCGCGCGTTCCGGTTGTCGTGGTCCGGATGGTACGTGTGAACGTAGGGGTTGGTGGGCGCGTTGTAGGCCAAGGTTGCCGTGTGGGTGACCGTCTGGCCGAGGAGCAGGCTGCCGGTGCCGCTGATCGCGGTCTCGGGGGGCAGGTGGGCCGCGACGAGGAGCTGGGCCGAACTTTTCGCATCGGCCTTGAGCCCACTCTCCTTGGTGCAGATGCCGATCGGGTAAGGTGAGGACGCGAGCGTACCTTGGAACACCTGCGACAACAGTCTGACGGTTCCGCTGTTGTCGGAATGAAGAATGATCCGGAGGGGGAAAGCTTTCGGCGTGGTATTCCCCCCAAACGCATCCGATTCCAAGACCTCCGTCGCACTCAGCGTGAGGGTGGCGCCCGTGCCCCCCGCAGCGGAGCTCACCTCGACCTCCACGTTCGTACTCGAGTCGACCTTGTACCATTGGTAGGTCAGCGTTCCGCCCGTACCCGCCGGCAACCGTTCGGGTGTGAGCACGGCGGTACCACTCGGCGTAGCCCGCGTCTTGATCTCAGTCACTACGGTTCCGACCGTCCGTTTCACGAGGCAGGTGTGGTACCGTGCCAGCATCAGGTTGGAGACCCCGGAAACGATCGCATCCCCGTGCCAGAGGCCCGCCAGGGAGGTCACCCGCGCACTCACCGGCAGGTACGCGTCCATCAGCTTGCCCCCATCGGTAAATCGCAGCAGAGAGGCATACAGGGCATTGGTGGCTCCGGTCACACCGGCGCGATTCAACGTGAAACTCATTTCGAGGGAGCCCTTGGCGGGGACCACGACGCCGATGGCGGTGGTGACCGTCGTATAATCGTAGGCGCCGGTGCTCGCATTCAGCGTGCGGTACGTTAGCGGAACGGGCCCGTTGACCTGATCCTGGCCGGTGGGCGCGCTGGCGGAGTTGACGGGCGCCACTGTGAGGTTGATGGCGGCCCCCGTCCGGTTGCGCAGCAGCACCGTGATCAGCGAACCGGTGCGCCCGAAAATCAACCCGTCCGGGTTCGAGGCGGTGATTTCCAGCGGCGCGTAGAAATTAGCGGTGACGGCAGCCTCGAACCAGTATGCTTGCGTGCGGTCGAGCTGCTCCGACGCGGTTGCGTAGATCCGGGCGGGATTGGCCGCCCCGAGAGGACCGCCGACATATTTGAAGATTTCGACGCCGGGGACGCTGATGGAGGCCGTCGCCGTGGTGAACGAGGAAAAATAGGCCGTCATCGTGGGGTACGCGGTGGCGGGTGACACCCCCGCATCGAAGGACGGAAACCCCAGAAAATTGGCCCCGTTTCTCACCCAGGTGCTCCGGGGCGGCAGCAGCTTTTGGGTGATCGCAATCGTGTAGCTGTCGGTGGCCGTACCGGGACATTCGATCAAGTAGGCCGTCTGACCGGTGAGGGCGGTCAGGGTGTTGGCGGTGCCGCTACGCGTCCAGGTGCTCCACTCGGGAGTGCCGGGGGCCGGGGTATAGGCCGAGGAGGTGAACTGGATCTGCGTCGGATTGGGGTTCCAGCGCCACACGGACGTGATCTGGGCGGGCGAGGCGGCGGTGTTCAGAGCGGGCAGCACCGTCTCGATCGGTCCCCACGTAGCGTCGCCATGCAGGTAAATGGAATTCCAGCCGCCCTTCAGTTTATAGCTGATGGTCTGCCACTGGGCGTGGGCGGCGGGGACGAGCAGCAGGAAGACGGGGAGAAGGAGAAAGGAGGAGAAGGAGAGGGGCGCAGCGCAAGGGAGGAGCCCGCTGGCGGGCGATGTTCCGCGCAGCATCGCGGGCAAGCGCAGCATCGCGCGCAAGCGCGCTCCTACAACGAGGCGGATGTGTTCGTTGAGGGTTTTCATCGCACGGTGAGTCGGTAGTATCGGGAGGCGGTCGCCGGCGCCGCCACCTGCGCGGTCGTGATCCCAATGTCCTGGGCCCGATGGAGGATCGCGGGCGGGCTATCGGACCCGACGGTGAACGGAATAGCCTGCCAGGTCTTCAAATCCGCGCTCTCCTCGATGCCGTAGACCTTCCCCGTAATCGTGTAGAATTCGAGGAAGACCGCCGCGGACGTCTTGTTGATGAGCCTGAGTTCGAGGCGCTCAGAGGGATCTCCGGCAAAGGTACCGGCGACGTATTCGAGGAAGTTACTGACCCCATCGCCGTCGAAATCGCCGTCTTTCGTGATGAGGTTGATATCCCATTCGGGTGTCCCCGGGCGACGACCGGCTTGGTAAAGCACCCACTCCTGCCACGCGTCGGGCAGCCCATCGCGGTTCGCATCGCCGCCGAGGTTCAGGTCGAGCCGCACCCGCTCGCCGCCGGTCCCGGCGCGGAGCGTGCCGCTGACTTCGATCGGGTACAGATTTTGGCCGTTGATCACCACCAGCAGCGAATAGACGCCCTGCGGCTGGAGGGCGCTCGTCGAATAAACCCGGGTGCCGGTGTGCCCTTGGTCGATGCGAATCTTCAGCTCATAGTTCGAATCCACGCGCAGGTCGGGGTAAACAGGCGTGCGGCCGATTTCCTTGCCGTCGCGCAAGAGGACAATTTCCGCGCCATCGACCCGCAGCGTGGCGCCCACCTGATCGCGGACGACCCCAAAGAGGGTGTAATAGGGCGCGGGCGGGTAGGCCTTCAGACCCGTTCCTCCGAACACCCAGCCGACCAGCATCAGGACTGCGGCGCGCAACATGGAGAGCCGGGGAGGTGAAAAATGAAGGGTGGGCACAGGGCGCATCATTGGACGCGCATGATGTAGCAGAGCGCCATGTAGGGAGGGCGATGGTCGATCGCCGTCGCGCTGCCGGTGTAAGTGGCGGTCCGGTCAATTTCCCACCCTTTATTGTCGCTGTCGCTGTTTCCACTGCCCTTGTTACTCGTGACGGTAACTGAGCCGCCAGCCTCCGAATAAAAAATGTCTTTGTAGGGGATCGAAAACGAGGGCAGGTTGGTGGCGGCGAGGCTGTGGCTCGTTGCGCCGCCGGTGGCCTTGGGGCTATAAGCGGAGCCGGCGCCCACGATGAAGCGGTCGCGCAGGTCGGGTGGGGTCAGACCGTTGGAGGCTACACCATTGCACAGGGTCCAACCGGCGGGGATGTCGGTGGTCGTACCGTTCCACATGATAATCCCGCCGATGGGGATCGTGCCATTGCCCGTAAAGGTCGTCGCTTTCACGGTGCCATTCACCTCGAGCTTCTGCGAGGGGCTGGTTGTGCCAATGCCGACGTTGCCGGTGTCTTGTTTGAGGATGATCCCATCGGTTACCGCGTAGGTGCTAATGGCCACTCCAGAGCCGCTGATAGCGCGGATCGAGTGATTTGTGTCTAACAAATAGGCCGTACCGGTGGTCAAGGTGTCGCCGTTGACCGAGAGTTTTTGGGCCGGGCTGGAGGTGCCGATGCCGACGTTGCCGTTGCCTTTGACCCGCATCGTCTCCGTCATGCTCGCGCTGGGGCCATAACCGAGGGCAATGTCGTTACCTGCGCCAGGAGTGAAAACTTGGAGCGTATTGCTCTGGATACCAAACCCATAAATCGTGGTGCTGTCTCCGAGGTTATCCCACAGGGAGATTTTTGTTCCGAGCCAGGAACCAAAGCTCATCGGCGTCGTACCCGACGAGGCGATTCTCACGGAGCCGTTGAAGGTGCTGGCGCCGGTAAACGTGCTGGTCCCGGTCACGGCGGCCGTCCCGGTGACACTGAGGTTACTACCGGTAGACAGGGCGCCGGTGAAGGACCCTGTGCCCGAGACCAAGGCGTTGCCGGTGACGTGGAGTTTCTCGGAGGGCGTCGTGTTGCCGATGCCGACGTTGCCGTTGTCGAGCGCCGTGAGGGAGTTGGCGCCATTGGCCCCGACGGTTTCGGCGTACTTCGCGCGGAACGCATAGGCGGAGGTCACCAACTGTTGGCGGGGAGACGCTTCGGGGTCCGCAGCGGTCGAGCCGTCGTCCACCGTGACGCCGAGATAACGCGTGGCGCCGCCAAACGTGGTCGGGGAGGAGATCAGGACGGTCGGGGTGCCTTTGGTGCTTTCGCTGTAGCCGAGAGGCGTGCCGGCGACGGCGACGCCCTGCCCGAGGATGACGCTGAATTCCCCTTCGGAGATCGTCACCGTTTGCTGCTCGGAGAAGACGAGGTCGGTCAACGTCGAATTGGTGGCGTGGCTCCAGACCCGAAAGATCACGAGGCGATTCACAGGCGTGCCGGCGCCGACGAGGGTGCCATTGGCGTTCGAGACTTTCCCTTGGTAGCTCAGGCCTGAGGGCACCGCACTGGTTTGCGCCGTCGCGACCGCCGACAGGCTCAGCGCGGCACCCAGCGCGAGTAGCGTGGCGGACCGCCGCCAGCAGAAAAGTGAGTCAGCAAACACCGAGAAGACCAACGCGCGTCCTAGGGGATTGAGTTTATTCATACAGGACATAACGAATCTTTTTCGAAAAATTCTTACCGGGGCGAGCTCATAGTTTGAAATCTGGCTGGCGCCGCCCCCACGTTTGCGACGATTTCGATGTGACGGTCGTTCACCGCCGCTGCGCATCGGGTATTCATCTGTGAAATCTGTGGTCAGAAACTCCGGTTCCTAAAGTCCGCTGATTACGGGCGATTGGTATTATTTGAGTGTTTGACCGCTGGTAGCTACGAGCGTGAGCGAGTGGAGTTTCGGCTAGGGTCTGGCTACCGCGCGTCCTCTGCGTCGGATTCTCCTGTCTCTGCGGTGCCCTCTCCGTTTATTCGCTCCACGCTAGTCGCTCCACGCCGATC
>Ga0114974_10002494_pt1 | contig 14133 bp, 12 predicted proteins | sample S_130206_EF_Meta_FD_87318 | JGI IMG/M metagenome (GOLD analysis project Ga0114974, IMG submission 87318) | Freshwater microbial communities from Lake Simoncouche, Canada to study carbon cycling - S_130206_EF_MetaG | ecosystem: Environmental > Aquatic > Freshwater > Lake | place: Lake...
ATCAAGGAATGGAAGTGCATCTTTTTCAAATCTTGCTTTGCGCTGGCTAACGCTTTCCTTGCTTTTCGCAACCGTTTTGTTACGTGCCAAAGGTTCTAGAGAGCCTTCTGAACGGCTTTCTATCCCCTCAATATCTTTTGCGCGCGTCACAAGAGCTGACTTTACACTCATACTCAAATCAACAATCTGGTGGTAGGTCTTATTCCCGGCCATTCCAATCTATTCCCAGCCATTCCAATCTATTCCTGAATATTCCTGAATACCCAGATCATGCCCTTTTGTCTTGGTTGTTCTCTAAGGCGCTTGTTATGAAAGCCGGCTTACAAAAGTGTTTGTGCTTCGCCCAACGGAATTTCTACTAACAGCGAAGCAGAATTGTTTCGAACAAAATTGACTTGATTAGAGACTGGATGCGCATTTAACCCTGCACTCTCAGGAGATAAACCATGATTGATCAAATCTCGAGCACTAACTTCATCATTGATTTTTGGATCTAACCATCTTTGCCAATCCTCGTTAGGTAAAAAAAGTGGCATGCGGTGATGAATACCTGCAAGAAATCCTTCCGCCTCTTTTGTAATTATTGCTGCAGTTCCATTTTCATAAATTCCAGCCATCGCTAATTGTTTTTTATCTTTTCGCTGAATAAAAAACGGTTGCTTACTTGGGTATTGACCTAATTCGGTAGCCCACTCAAAATATCCAGTTGCTGGAATCAAACATCGGCGAGCGCGGAAGGCAGATTTGAATGATGGTTTCTCATGAACAGATTCACTTCTAGCGTTGATGGTATTTGCACCTGTGAATCCACTTTTTGCCCAAGTTGGAATTAATCCCCATTTCATAATCTCCAAACGCTGTTCGACAATCACATAGATATCTGTTGTCGGAGCAACATTCCAACTTTGATTTAATTCGCGCTCTGGCACTCCGACTAAAGCAAACTGGGTTGCGATCTCATCGATACTTGCCGTTGCGGCAAAGCGTCCACACATAAGCCAAGCCTACGATGCACTAGCCGCAGTGCTCGTATTACTCAGACCACTTGCACCTCTTGCACCACTTGCACCACTTGCACCACTTGCACCACCTTGGATTCTGATCCATCCGCATCCATCCGCATCCATCCGCATCCATCCGCAGCAATTCTGATCCATCAGCGCAAATACGCAGGTGTTACTCATCCATACGCTGAAAATCTCGGTGGTTTTAAATGGGTATCCTTAGCAGGTGCCAAATACATCGAACGAGCTATGGCTTGCCCCGCAGGCTCGCGAGATGTTAGCCGCGTCAGTTGCAATCCCCAGCTCAAAATCGGTAATGAATCGCGCATTGGTACTTGGTGCGCTTGCGAGCACACCTTCCACTCTTTACCGGCCGCTCTACTCGCGGGATAGCTCACTTATGGTTGCTGGATTGCGGGCCATGGGCACTTGGATTGATGAACAACCGAAATCAATCTCGATCTCCCCACGTCCTTTAGTTGCGGTCAACAAGATTGATGTTGGAAATGCCGGAACCGTAATGCGCTTCTTGCCCCCGCTAGCGGCTCTAGCTCTTGGTGATATCGCTTTTGATGGAGATGCCCGCTCGCATGAGCGTCCACTTGCTCCAGTTATTAAAGCGCTCATCGAGTTAGGTGCCGACATTGATCACGGCGGCCGTTTTGGTTTACCACTAATTATTCATGGCTCTGGATCATTAAAAGGTGGCGAAATTTCAATTGATGCAAGCGCATCAAGTCAATTTGTTTCCGCTCTCCTTTTAGCTGCACCGCGAATGGATAAAGGTTTAACTGTTAAAAATATTGGACCTTCACTTCCATCTGCACCGCACATTGAAATGACTGTTGCAATGTTGCGTGAGCGCGGAATAAAAGTTGATAACTCAGAACCTAATGTGTGGAAAGTATCTCCGGGAGAAATATTTGCAGTAAAGAGCATCATTGAACCAGATTTATCAAATGCTGCTCCTTTTATGGTTGCAGCGATGATCGCTGGTGGATCTGTAACAATTTTGGATTGGCCAACTAAAACAACTCAGCCTGGCGACCAACTCCGTGGGATTTTCACACAGATGGGCGCAAATCTAGAGTTTTCCAATGGTGGTTTAACTGTTACTGGTTCAGGTTATATAAATGGAATTGATATTGATTTAAATGAAGTTGGGGAATTGACTCCTTCCATTGCAGCCCTTGCTGCTTTGGCTTCATCTCCTTCACATCTACGCGGTATTGGACACCTACGACTACATGAAACTGATCGCCTTAACGCATTGGCTTCTGAAATAAATGGATTAGGCGGAGATGTAATCGCCCATGCCGATTCACTTGAAATAAAGCCGCGTAAATTACACGGCGGAACATTCCACACATATGAGGATCACCGACTTGCAACAGCTGGAGCAATAATCGGATTAGCAGTTAAAGATGTTTACGTTGAGAATATTGAAACAACAAAGAAGACAATTCCAGATTTCACTTCATTGTGGACCAGCATTCTTGAAACAAGTAATTAATTGGTGATTATTTAATGGCAAATGTGGGTAGAGGTCGTATCGACAAACTTGATGAAGATGATGTTCGAATTAGACCGTCTCGATCTACTCGCCCACGTACAAAAGATCGTCCAACACATGCAGCTGCAATAAGAGCCCAGGTAATCACCGTTGATCGTGGGCGGGTTACCTGTATTGATGAAAATGGCGCTCAGATAGATGCAATGAAAGCCCGGGAATTAGGTAGGAGATCTATAGCTGTTGGTGATTGGGTTGGAGTCATCGGTGATTCAGAATCACTTGCTCGAGTAGTTCGAATAGAAACCCGAAAAAACGCATTAAGGCGTTCAGTTGAAGATGGATCTGAGCGAACGATTGTTGCAAATGTTGATTACCTAATCATTGTCTCCGCTTCAGCCAGCCCAGACCCTCGCACTGGATTCATTGACCGCGCACTTGTTGCGGCATACACCGAAGATATTCAACCAATTATTGTTATGACGAAAAGTGATTTAGCTGATCCTAAAGAATTTTTGAAACAATACGAGGCTCTTCACATCCCAAATTTCTCAACTAACAAATTTTCACCCGATAGTGAACTTGCGAAGCTAATTGCCGGAAAAGTATCTGTATTTATTGGTCATTCCGGTGTTGGTAAATCAACTTTGATTAATACCTTATCTCCAGATTTTCGACGTGAGACCGGAGAGGTCAACGAAGTAACAGGGCGGGGAAGACACACTTCCTCTAGTGCGATTGCATTTAAATTAGCAACCGGGGGTTGGGTTATCGATACGCCTGGAGTCCGTTCCTTTGGGCTTTCGCATGTAAGTCGTATTGAAATTATTGCTGCATTTCCAGATCTAAATGAAGTAGTCACAGATTGCCAAAAGAATTGTTCCCACGATGAAGTTGAATGTAAATTAAATGTCTGGCAACTGGCATCTAATGACTCGGCTGAAAATTTAGAACGAACTGGTCGAGTCGCTAATTTGCGGCGTATTCTGGCCTCATTAGATGAGTAAATAAGTAGTTTTAATATTAACGCCACGAGAAATCATGGCAATCCGCTAACCTTTGACTATGTCCATTGATGTAGCCGGCAAGAGTTTGAAATATGCCGATGACCTTAAATTAGCTCATGAGTTAGCAAATATTGCCGATAAAATATCTGTATCAAAATTTCTTTCGACTGATCTTAAAATCGAAACAAAGCCTGATCTAACTCCAGTTACAGATGCAGATCAGGAAATAGAAAGAGAACTTCGAAAAATATTAGAGGCACAGAGACCAGCAGACGGCATAACCGGAGAAGAGTTTGGTAAATCCCCCACCGCAACAAATCGGCGTTGGATTATTGATCCGATTGATGGAACAAAAAATTATGTCCGCGGAGTCCCTGTTTGGGCAACACTTATTGCATTAATGGAAGGCGATGAGGTTGTAGTTGGAGTTGTTTCAGCGCCCGCACTTTTCAGGAGATGGTTTAGTCAAAAAGATGGTGGCGCTTACTTACAAGTCGGTGTTGGCTCTTCACAAACAGTTTCAGATTCCTCGTCGCACATGCAATCTGTTCGAAAACTAAGGGTTTCTGGAATTTCCCAATTAGCAGATGCATCACTTTCAATTTCAACTTTTGCAACACCAAATGTATTAGGACGAAACGACGGTTGGGGAGATAAGCAGACGGGTTTGCTCTCTCTGGCTGACCAGCTTTGGCGCGTTCGTGGATACGGAGACTTTTGGTCACATCTACTTGTCGCCGAAGGAGCAATTGATATTGCCGCTGAACCCTCTTTAGCGCTTTGGGACATGGCCGCTCTCTCGATCATTGTGAAAGAGGCCGGAGGTCGATTCTCTGATTTTTCAGGTGTTGATGGACCAAATGGGGCAAACGCTGTGACCACTAACGGCTTATTGCATAAGGAAGTTTTGGGAATTTTCGCAAAGCGATAACCTCTAGGTATGGATGTTCGTACTGTTGATTTAAAAATTGAAGGAATGAGCTGTTCTTCTTGTGTGGCAACTCTTGAAAGAAGTTTGAATTCAATTCCAGGGGTTAGCGCGACTATCAATTTTGCAACTGAGAGCGCGCACGCAACGCTTCCTGAGAATGTTGAAGTAGAGAATTTGATAAGTGCAATTGAAGGAAGCGGATACCGTGCTTCGATTCTCTCGCTTTCTGGGAACGAATTACTTGCAGCTCCAAATATAGGTTGGCGTTTGACCTTAGCGATTATTTTCGCATTACCAACAATTGTGATCGCAATGTTTTCTGCTCTGCATGAAAGTATTGATAAAAATATAAACTTGCTCCTAGATAAAGTAAATATCTTGCATCCGGCTTATTCTCCATGGGGTTGGCTTGCTATTGCACTTAGCATTCCAGTTGTTTTCATTGCTGGTTGGCCAATTCATCGAGTAGGGCTTAGAAATTTAAGACACCCTCAAATGGATACATTAATTTCTCTCGGAACTCTTGTTGCTTTTTCTTGGTCGGTTTATGTGAATTCGACTGGCAATGGGGATATCTATGTTGAGGTTGCTGCTGGCGTAATGCTCTTTATATTGGTTGGAAGATTTCTTGAGGCTCGTGCGAAACAACGTGCAGGGGATGCAATCCGCACTTTACTTGCACTTGGAACGCAAGAAGTTTCAATATTGCGCAATGGTGAAGAGGTACTTGCCCCAATCTCACATTTACAAATTGGAGATTTGTTTATTGCACGTCCTGGGCAAGCCATTGCAACTGATGGAGTAATTGTTGAAGGAACAAGTTCTGTTGATACTTCTTTAGTAACAGGTGAATCTCTTCCACAAACAGTTGGCCCAGGAAACAAAGTAATTGGTGCAACCCTAAATCAAGATGGAAGATTGGTTATTCGTGCTGAACAAGTTGGTTCACAGACTCAACTTGCCCGAATAACTCGTTCAGTCATCCAAGCTCAAGGCGAAAAAGCACCATTAGCGCGTATGGCTGATCGAATTAGTGCAATTTTTGTGCCAGTGATTATGGCCCTGTCTTTGATCACTTTTTTAAGCTGGTACCTCTCAGGTTCTTCGCTTTCCGAAGCAATTGTTCCAGCAATAACTTTGCTAGTAATTGCTTGTCCATGTGCTTTGGGATTAGCAACACCCATTGCATTCTTGGTTGCTTCTGGTCGCGGAGCACAGCTTGGAATAATTATTTCTTCGCCAGCGGTGCTTGAAGATACGCGTGAAATCGATTTAGTAGTTCTAGATAAAACTGGCACTGTTACTACTGGCGATATAGATATATTGGCAGCTGAATATTTTGATTGCGATAAGAGCTTAGCGCTAACCATTATTGCTGCTCTAGAAAATCACAGCGAGCATGTAATCGGACAAGCTCTCGTTAAGTATGCGATAAATAATGGTGCTGATAAATCTACTCTTGTATCAGTAAGTGACTTTTTAGCAACTCCGGGAAGAGGTATAGCGGGTCGAGTAGAGATAGACAGTGTTAAGTACACTGCACTTGTTGGATCACCTACTGCAATTTCTTACGGAACTGCACCATTTACAAAAGCAATCTCAGAACTTTTAAACTCAGCTACCGCTGCAGGAAAAAGCACAATTCTTTTAGCATGGGATGGTCAGGCCCGCGCAATATTTACAATTGGTGATTCAATAAAAGTTGACTCTGCGCCAGCAATTGCAAAATTTAGAAAATTCGGGATCACTCCATGGTTGATAAGTGGAGATTCTTTGCAAGCCGCAAATGCAATTGCTCAAGAAGCAAATATCGCAGCAGAGAATGTAAGAGCTGCAGTATTACCAGATCAAAAAGTTGCTGCAATTAAAGAGTTACAAGCCAGCGGTCATCATGTGCTGATGATTGGTGATGGCGTAAATGATGCCGCAGCACTTGCCAGCGCAGATTTAAGTATGGCGATGGGAACTGGTACCGATACCGCTATCGCTGTTGCAGATATAACTTTAGTTCGCTCAGATTTAACTTCTGCAATCACAGCACTGAAACTTTCACGAAAGACTTTGCGAATTATTAAGGGAAACCTTGCTTGGGCTTTTGCTTACAACGCAATTGGAATTCCAATTGCAGCAGCCGGATTGCTTTCTCCAATGTATGCAGGAGCAGCGATGGCGCTTTCAAGTATTTTCGTAGTCACTAATTCTTTACGATTGCGAAATTTTAAATAAAGAAATTTTAAGTAAGCCAATTTCTGAATTGTTATTTGCGCTTGCGAAATTTTAAGTAAACCGATTTCTGAATTGGTAGCGGGGGCAGGATTTGAACCTACGACCTCTGGGTTATGAGCCCAGCGAGCTACCGAGCTGCTCCACCCCGCGTCGCTATCCACCTGCGATCACTCGCACTCACTGTGAATAAGTACCCATGTTAGGCGGGGGCTATGCACTCCAGCAAATTGCCCCCACGTAATCGCTGTTGATTACTTCTTGGCGGCCTTGCTCTCTGCTCTGACCGCATCCCCAATAGCCTGTTTAAGGGCATCTTGAGCCTTACCGTAGGCGGTGAAATCACCCTTAGTAAGAGCGGCTTGACCATCTGAAAGGGCTTGCTTGGCCCGTGCTAACGCTTCTGCAACGGTAGCTGTGACCGCTGGGTCACTATTGGTGCCACTGGTACTTCCAGTTGTGGCTCCGATGCCTTGTCCAGCGTTTCCACCGAAGACTTGATCTAGTGCGCCCTTAACGGTGTCTGCATAACCAATTTGATCACCAAAGGAGACTAAGACTTTTTGAAGCAATGGATAGGCAGCAGTGTTTGCAGTTGCGCGGACATAAACCGGTTGGACATAAAGCAATCCTCCACCGACCGGCAAAGTTAGTAAGTTTCCTAATTCAACATTTGAGCCACCTTGGCGCAACAATGAAAGTGAAGTGGCAACTTCAGGCTTGGCTTCAAAGTTTGAGGAAACTTGTGAAGGGCCAGCGATATTTGTGCTTCGTTGTAATTGCAATACTTTAATTTTTCCATAGTCAGGACCTGGATCTGAATTAACAGTTGCAAAAGCTGCCAAGTTTTCACGTCCACCACGAGGTACAAATGGCGTAGTTAATGAAAACGCGGCTTTTTTCTCGCCCGGCATCTTCAAGGTTAAGTAATAAGGTGGTTGTGCGCTCGCGTTGTTTCCAAATGTTGATGGATCGCGAGGAACTCTCCAGAAATCTTGTCCACCATAAAATGCGGATGCATTTTTAACATGGTAAGAACTCAAGATGTCACGTTGAACGCGGAAAATATCTTCTGGATAGCGAATGTGAGAAAGTAAATCTTTAGAAATTGCACTCTTTGGTTTTACCGTACCTGGAAAAGCTTTTGACCAAGTTTGTAAAACTGGATCCTTGGTATCCCACTGGTACAAAGTCACGGTTCCGTCATAAGCATCAACAGTTGCTTTGACTGAGTTTCGGATGTAGTTAATTGAAGTATCAACTTGAGCTGTCACTGCTGCTGAATTTGCAGTTAAAGCGTCTGCAGTTGAACCCGAAAGACTGACTTTGCGTGAATATGGATAACCGGCACTTGTTGTGTACCCATCAACGATCCACAGGATTTTTCCATCAACAATTGATGGATATGGATCTCCGTCAAGAGTTAACCATGGCGCAACTTTTGCAACTCTCTCACGTGGATTACGTTCGAAGAGAATCTTTGATTTTGAATTTATCAAACTTGAAAGCAAAATTCTTTGCTCTTGGTACTTGATTGCAAACACAGCACGGGCAAATAAATTACCCATTGGAACGCCACCCTTGCCGGTGTATGTGTAATTTTTCTGGCCATTTGCAGAAGAATCATCTGGATAATCAAATTCAACTTCGGTGTCTGAGTTGGCTCCACCGATAATTGAGTAATCAGGAACGTTCTCACCAAAATAAATACGAGGTTGGAAAGCCCCTAAAGTTTTAGTTGGCGGAATATCCCCTAGGAAAAACTTGGGTTTTCCATCGGTGTCTTGAGCATTGCTATAGGCACCTGCAAAGCCAAAACCGTGGGTGTAAACCAAATGATCATTAATCCAATTTCGGTTTGGGTTACCTTCAATATTTAATTCGCGCGCTGCGACTACAACATCACGAACTTTCCCATCTATTTTATAACGATCCACATCTAAAGAATCCGCAAAAGTGTAATAAGGCTTAATCTGTTGTAATTGTCGGAAAGTCGCTGAAATAACATTTGGATCCATTAAACGAATATTTGAAATAGTTTCAGCGTCAGAAGCTAACTGACCGGCTGCCGTGTTAACAGTTGCCGCATATTCAGAGATTTCAACTTTATCAATTCCGTAAGCGGTTCGAGTTGCCTCAATATTTCTTTGAATAAAAGGTGCTTCTTTGGTTGACTCACTTGGCTTAACTTGAAATTGTTGAATTGCAGCCGGATACAAACCTGAGATTACGACTGAGCTAACTACTAAGAGTCCAATTCCCGCGCCTGGCAATATCCAAGAACGCCGAATAATGTTTGCAAAAAATAACAGTGAGCAAACAGCTGCGATCCAAGCAAGAATTGCTTTTGCTGGTAAAACGGCATTTACATCTGTGTAACTCAATCCAGTAATTAATCGGTCGTCTTTCAACGCTAATTGATATCGATCAAACCAATATGCAAATGCTTTAACTAGAACAATTAAACCAAGCAAAACAGATAATTGAACGCGCGCGGCAACTGTAGTTTTTTCGCCAACACTTTGCGGTCTGATTCCACCGTACAAGTAGTGGACTACCGAACTTGCCAGAGTTGAGAGAATCAAAGTTGAAATCGCCCAACCGATCAAAGCTTGATAAAAAGGAAGTGAGAAAGCAAAAAATGAAATATCTAAATTAAACTGTGGATCCTTGACGCCAAATGGAGTTGCATTTTTCCAAAGTAACCACGGTTCCCATAACTGTGATCCTGCAGATCCCGCAAAATAGAAGAGTCCTAAGGTAATAGCCAAAAATCCCATGCGCTTAACAGGTTCAATTTGTGCACGGTAACGCTCTAAATTATCTGCTTCGATTGTCAGTGGAGCAAAAATAGGCCGTGATCGATATGCAATCAGGATATTTGCAATTATTACCAATGCTGTAACAAACCCGAAAAGTACAAAGAGCCAAGCTTTGGTGAAAAGTGTTGTTTGCCAAACTTTTGTAAATGAAACAGAGTTAAACCACAGCCAGTCAGCATAGAAACCACTCATGCTCACTAAAGCAATTGAGAGCAACACTAAAATCGTGATTGTTAGCGGAAGTGGACCACGACGACGATTTACACCAGGGGTAAAAGCAGAGTTAAAGACCATGGGCATACGGTACAGAATTAATGCCTACAGAGCGAAAGCGGAAGGAAAAAATCGCCGCTTGCACCAGGTGCAAAAACTTAAAGAATGCTTAAATCAGCCGCAAGCGGGTAGTGACTCAAGATCTTTACTCTCTAATGCAGCAACAGCCTCTCTCAGGGTTTCCACAGCAACAACTTGTAAGCCCGATGGAACGTGACGAATATCGTTGCAATTCAACGCCGGCGCTAGAAATAGTTTTGATCCAGCTCGCGCTGCTCCAATCAATTTTTCTTCTATGCCGCCGATCGGCCCCACTTTTCCAAATGCATCAATGGTTCCAGTTCCTGAGATATTTCTACCCCTTGTTAAATTTTCTACTCTCAATTTCTCGACAATACCAAGTGAGAACATCAGGCCAGCACTTGGACCTCCGACATCCTTTAATCGAATTTTTATCGTAAATGGATACTGATATTTTGATTCAACCATTAACCCTAAAACTTTTTGCTTTGGGGCAGCTTTGTAAGTGCTGACTCTGAAATCTTTCTCTAAACCATTACGCAATATAGTCAGCTGCATTTGATCACTAGAAGTTTTTGGGGAGGAAATAGCCGCTAAGAGTTTCTTGAAGCTAGTTGCTGAAGTAACTCGAATTCCATTTAACTTAATTATTTCATCGCCAGTTTTCAAAATTTTATAATTCGGTGAATCTTTGGTTATTGAAGAAATAATCATCTGCTCTGGAATTTTGTAACCTAGATACTGAAGTGCCGAAACCTTTGCATGCTCTTGAGAATGCAGCATGTCTAATGAGTTTTGTTGATCAACTTCCTTACTAGAGACTCCACTGGGAAAGAAAACTTCTCTGGGTTGGACACTTTCTTCTCCATCAAACCATGCACTCAAAACATCAATGCCAAAAATTTTTGCTTCAGGGCTTGAAACATAAATACTGGTTAAATTTAATTTTCCTGTTGTTGGAAAAGTTTTTGCTCCGGTTATTTCAATTAGACGCTTGCTACTTCCTTTTTCAACTTTTCCTAATGTATTTTGCGGATCCCCAGGTTCAACAATTACGTAAGGTAATGGAATTGCTAAAGCAGTGATAAATAAAAGTAGCGCTAAAAATATCGGCACCCTAGGCAAACGACGAACCATGTAGGTTTACTCAAACCTTCTTTTACAAATCTTCGGAACGATGTTGTGAATCAAAAGTTGATCGAAATCTTTCATACTCAGCAATTGATTTTTCAACATTTGTTTCCCGCTTACTTCGTCCAACCCTCCATACGTAAAAGAGGGCCCCGGCGGTGCCGAATAATGGAATCAACCACCAGACAAGTGCGGACATAAGACAACGATAGAGTTTTTTTAACTTTCTGGAGCGAATCTGGAAAAAGGCTGGGAGTCTGCGTAGATCTGAAAAGGCTAAAAGCCCAAGAGGTGACGAGATTTATTCTGATTTGCTCTGAGTTGCTCTGAGTTGCTCTGAGTTGCTCTGAGTTGCTCTGAGTTGCTCTGAGTTGCTCTGAGTTGCTCTGAGTTGTGAGTCGATTTCAAAAATATTGGGAATCGAATAGGTGTGGGTATGGTTATATGAGTTACTCAAGTAAAAACTGAGGTTGTTCAAATCAGATTACCTATTGGATTGGAAATTGAGCGTGAGTATTCCGGGTGGCGGGTTCGGGACAGGGGATTTTGGCGACATGAATGGTTTTGATTTTGCCAAAATGGGAGAAGCCCTATCGCGTTTGGGCCGAGCAATGTCCGCGAATGCATCAGGCGAAGGGCTCTCTCCCAATGCAGTGCGCGAAATGGCAGCACTTGCAAATGATCAGTCACCAAGTGCGAGTGAAGTTGCTTCTGGTCTTGAAGCCCTGGCTGTCGCCCAGCTTTGGTTAGATCCAAAAACAGAATTCACAGCGCCGTCAGCGCCGGCACAAATTTGGTCGCGCTCTCAATGGATTGATGAAACTTTGGTTGGTTGGTGTGAAGTTGTGGCCCCACTTGCTGAATCTCTATCTGGTGCAGTCTCGGGTGCAATATCTGGATTAGCAACAGACGCTCTAGGTGATTCGCTGGGTGGCGCATTTGGTGGAACTCAGGGAGATGAACCAGGAAATCAAAATAACAATCCATTAAATTTGTTTGGGTTTGGTCCTCCATCTAATTCAGATAATTCCGGGAACTCAGAAAATAATAACCCTCAGATAAATCCAATGGCCGGAATTTTTAATCAAATGAGCAATGCAATGCGCGCTTTTGGTGGAGTGATTTTTGCGACGCAACTCGGTGAAACAATTAAAACAACAGCGGGAAGTGTCACCGGTGGGGCAGATATTGGAATTCCACTTTTAGCTAAAAACCGCCCCGCATTGATTGCTACCAATTGCAATGAATGGGGAGCTGAGCTAGGGATTCCAGAAGCTGAGTTACGTTATTACTTAGCTCTTCGCGAAGTAGCTGGCGTGCGCCTGTTTAACAATGTGCCTTGGTTGCGGGAATACATAACTGCTGCGATTAAAAGTTATAGCGCGGGCATAAAAGTTAATATTGAAAAAATTCAAGAAGGTATGTCTGGATTAGCTGGAATAGGAGGCGCCTCAGGTCTTGACGGTATTGGCACCTCTCCTGAAGCACTAAACGAGGCAATCGCAAATGGATTGTTCACAACAGAAGAGACCTCTTCGCAAAAAAATGCATTAACTAGGCTCGAAACGATTTCTGCATTGATTGAAGGGTGGATCGATGAGGTTAGTGCCAGCGCAGCTTTAGAACACTTACCCTCCTTGCCGGCATTGAGAGAAAGTGCGCGACGCGGCAGAGCAACTGGTGGGCCAATGCAAAAAGCATTTGCAGCATTAATTGGTTTAGAAATATCACCAAGAGCTTCTCGTGATGCAGCAACTTTCTTTAATTACATTGCAACTCATGAAAGCATTTCACAACGAGATGAATTGTGGAGTTCTCCAGAACTATTGCCAACAATTGAAGAGATAATAAATCCAAGCGAATTTAGAAAAGGAAGAAGCGCGCCTGACGATTTATCAACGCTTTAATTTAACTAATTCAACTAATTCAACAAATAAAAAGCGAAGCCCCCGGGGCGCACGTTTACTTATCTGCCTTCCCCTTGCAGATAGGTAACCGGTTATCCGAGGACTTCGTAGCGTGAAAGTACGGCTCTATTAATAAAGATGCAAGATAGAAATTTGATAAAAAATCTGCTAGTAATTTTCTGATTTTTTTACCCCTGTGCGTAACTCACCCAATACCTGTGCATAGCTTTGATCTACCTGTGGAAAGAGTAATTTTGGCCTGTTGAAATTCACGCCTGACCTGCACCGATACCCCAAAAGGGCGACACCTGGAGGCCATAACTACTTACCCACATCCGGTGGAAAAGTTCGCCGGTATGGTTGGTGAAACTCTCGAGCATTAGGTGAGAAATGGGGCAACTTTGGAGCGCGCGTTCTTAGTTGAAGTACGCAGGAGTACTAAGCGGCGCAAAACAATTGAGGCATATCGCAAAGGCGACACAATTATCGTTGCAATTCCTGCACGCATGAGTAAACGCGAAGAAGAACGTGTTGTTGCAGAAATGGTTTCCAAATTAAGCAAAGATGATTTGCGCTTAACTTCAATAGAGTTAATGTCACGTGCACTTGAATTGAATTCGCTTTATCTTGGCAATCAAGCAACTCCATCAACTGTCGAATGGAGTTCGCGCATGGAACGTATCTGGGGTTCTTGCACAATAGAAGATCGCGCAATTCGATTATCAAATCGACTTGATGATGCGCCGCGCTACGCACTCGATTACATCTTGCTGCATGAATTGGTTCACTTGATTGTCGCCGGGCACGGTCCTGATTTCAAAGCTTTGCTTTCTGTCTACCCACAACTTGAGCGGGCCGAAGGTTATTTAGAGGGGCGCCAAATTCGGCTTGATGAAGATCTAGAGGATTCCCTAGAGCCAGCCGAGCAGGTTGAGCTAGCCGAGCAGGTTGAGCTAGCCGAGCAGGTTGAGCTAGCCGAGCAGGTTGAGCTAGCCGAGCAGGTTGAGCAAGTTGCACCAACCGCAATGGAGCGCCGCCGAGAGCCGGCAATTACCCCAGCACGGACAAAAGAGCAGGGGCAGCTGGAATTGATCACCTTGGGCGAGATCTCAGCCTAAAAGAGCGGGAAAGCCGACAAAACGGATATTTGCCCGAGCGTGAGTGCGCCAGTGGCTACTTTGAGCCGAAGATTTCCCAGAAAAGCAGGTCGTTGAGGGTAAATACTGGGGTTTGAGCGTGGGTCAGGCGGTACCGTGCTCTTTAGTTGTTTCACCTTGTTCCAACTTTCAGGAGGATCCCATGGC